>VOFC01000668.1_pt1 | contig 28000 bp, 41 predicted proteins | sample 5384161 | NCBI WGS metagenome assembly VOFC01 (sample SAMN12384722, study PRJNA508395) | human gut metagenome | isolation source: healthy gut B | host: Homo sapiens | reverse complement strand
TCCATGATCGACAAGATCACCCCGCGCCCCCACAAGATCGTGGAAGAGGGCCTATGCCCCTGTCACCAAGGAAAAGCTGTGGGAGAACCTGAAGTACTTCCTGGAAGCACTGATGCCCACCTGCCGCGAGTGCGACATCAAGATGGCTATCCACATGGATGATCCCCCTTGGGATATCTTCGGCCTGCCCCGCCTGCTGGTGGATGCTGAGAGCATCGACCGCTTCCTGAGCATGGTGGATGATCCGTACAACTGCCTGACCCTGTGTTCCGGCAGCCTGAACGCAAATCCCAACAACAATGTTGCCGACATCGTCCGCAAGCACTGCGACCGCATCGCATTTGCTCACATCCGCAACATCCACCACTTCCCCAACGGCGACTTCTCCGAGGCTGCTCACCGCGACTGCTGCGGCGAGACCGGTATCATCGAGATCCTGCGCGCTTACCATGACGGCGGCTACGAAGGCTACATCCGTCCCGACCACGGCCGTCAGCTGTGGGAGGAAGGCCCCGGCAACTGCCGTCCCGGCTACGGCAAGTATGACCGTGCTCTGGGCATCCAGTACATGCTGGGCGTCTGGGATCTGCTGGACCGTCTGGATGAAGAGAAAAAGAAAGGCTGAGGTTCATTATTATGAAGCTGTCTGATATCAAGAACGGCAATCTGTCCGCCGAGTGGGCAGAGAAGGGCTACGAGCTGCCCAAGTTTGACGTGGAGGCTGTCAAGGCCAAGACCCACGCAGAGCCCACCTGGGTCCACTTCGGCGCAGGCAACATCTTCCGTGCCTTCCCCGCAGCCATCCTGAACGAGGCCCTGAACAGCGGCAAGTATGACCGCGGCGTCATCGTGGCCGAGAGCTTTGACTACGAGATCATCGACAAGGCTTACCAGCCCTACGACAACCTGAGCCTGCTGGTCTGCCTGAAGTCCACCGGTGACATCGAGAAGAAGGTCATCGCTTCCGTCACCGAGAGCCTGAAGGCCGATTACTCCTTCGGTGCCGACTGGGCACGTCTGGTCGAGATCTTCCAGGCACCCAGCCTGCAGATGATCTCCTTCACCATCACTGAGAAGGGCTACGGCGTTGCTCCCGCGGATCTGGAGCGCGGCCTGACCCCCGTGCTGGCCATGGGCAAGGTCACCGCTCTGCTGTACGAGCGTTTCAAGGCCGGCGCTCTGCCCCTGACCGTCCAGAGCATGGACAACTGCTCTCACAACGGCGACAAGGTCAAGGCTGCTGTCTTTGCCTACGCCACCAAGTGGGTCGAGCAGGGCCTGGTCCCCGCCGAGTTCCTGGCTTATGTGCAGGATGAAACCAAGATCACCTTCCCCTGGAGCATGATCGACAAGATCACCCCGCGCCCCGATGCCAAGGTCCAGAAGATGCTGGCCGACGACGGCTTTGAGGACAATTATACCATCGTGACCGAGAAGCACACCTTCACGGCTCCCTTCGTCAACGCTGAGGAGACCCAGTACCTGTGCATCGAGGATCACTACACCAACGGCCGTCCTCCGCTGGAGCTGGGCGGTGTTCTGTACTGCGACCGCGAGACCGTTGATAAGATCGAGAAGATGAAGGTCTGCACCTGCCTGAACCCGCTGCACACCGCAATGTCCATCTACGGCTGCATGCTGGACTACACCCTGATCAGCGCCGAGATGGCCGATGAGGACCTGCGCGCCTTCATCCAGAAGATCGGCTATATCGAGGCAATGCCCGTGGTCGTGGATCCCGGTGTCCTGAACCCCTACGAGTTCATCGGTGCCGTCATCAACCGCCGCCTGCCCAACCCCTTCATGCCCGATGCTCCCCAGCGTATCGCTACCGATACCTCCCAGAAGCTGGCCATCCGCTTCGGCGAGACCATCAAGGCCTATGAGGCCCGCGGTCTGGACAAGAGCAACCTGATCCTGATCCCCCTGGTGCTGGCTGGCTACGCCCGCTACCTGAAGGGCATCGATGACAACGGCAAGGCCTTCGAGATCTCTGCCGATCCGATGCTGGCTGAGCTGCAGGCCATCGTGGCTCCGCTGGAGGTCAAGGAAGGCGAGCAGGACTTCAGCTGCCTGAAGAACCTGTACAGCCGCGCCGACATCTTCGGCGTGAACCTGTACGAGGTCGGCCTGGGCGAGAAGATCGAGGGCATGGTCAAGAACTGTACGCCGGCAACGGTGCCGTCCGCAAGACCCTGCACAAGTATGTTGTTGCCCGCTGAGCGCGTCTGATTTCCTGAATTAAGCGATTCCCGTTCCCACGTTGCGTTTTGCTTTGCCGCAGCGTGGGATTTTTTGCGCCCGGGGCTTTACAGCGGGCCGCGATTCTGCGATAATGAAAAAATACAGAGCGGAGGAATTTCCAGATGAAGGTCATGGTTATTGATGTGGGCGGCACCGGGATCAAGTACTCGGTGATGGACGAAGCCCTGAACCGCACGGGGACCGGCAGTGTCCCGACCCCCAGCGACAATCAGGAGTGTTTCCTGAACACCCTGCGGGACATCTACCTGCCCCACAAGGATGAGGTGGACGGCATTGCCCTGAGCCTGCCCGGCTTCATTGACGCCGAAGCGGGCGTTGTCCGGGGCGGCGGCGCGTCCTCGATCGCCTACAATGGGGAACGCCGGTGGGCCCCGTCTGGCCGAAAAATGCGGCTGCCGGGTCTGGATCGAGAACGACGGTAAGGCGGCCGCCATTGCAGAGCTGGAGCTGGGTGTCCTGAAGGGCTGCAGCAATGCGGCGGTGTTCATCATCGGCACCGGCGTGGGCGGCGGCCTGATCATCGACGGCAAGCTGGTGCGCGGCCGGGACTGCACGGCGGGGGAGTACAGCTTCCTGAATACCAGCGCCAAAGACTGGAAGGACCCGTCCCAGACCATGGCCTGCCAGTGCAGCACCAGCGCCCTGCTGGATGGCTACCGCGCCCGCAAAGGCCTGCCTGCAGATGCCCCGATGGATGGGCGGATCTTCTTTGATGCCGTCCATGCCGGGGAGCCGGAAGCCAACGAGACGCTGCGGAACTTCTGCAAGTATGTGGCAGTGCAGATCTACAACCTGACCGTTCTGTTGGATCTGGAAAAGGTAGCCATCGGCGGCGGCATCAGCAACCAGCCCATCCTGATTCAGACCCTCAACGAGGTCTACGAGGAGCAGATCCTCAAGGGCCACCCCTTCGGCGAGGCAGCGGCCCGCACCCTGCCCCGCCCCGAGATCGTGCCCTGCTTCCGCAACGACGCCAACCAGATCGGCGCCTTTGCCAGCTACCGGAAAGCATTCTGGGAAAAGTGATGGGCAGGCATCCTGAGTGAAAAACGAGCGCAGCACGGATCTGTGGAAAGGTCTGTGCTGCGCTTGCTTTTTGGGTGGGGGCATGGTATCATGAACACTGCGCGCTGCGGCGCGGGAAACCATCCGAACAAAGGAGTACCTTTTTATGAGATCCATGAAGAAAATTCTTTCCGTTGTGATCAGTACGGCTCTGGCCGCCGGACTGCTGGCAGGCTGCGGGGCAGCTTCCAGCACTGCTTCTTCGCAGGCTGCCTCTTCGACAACGGTGTCCTCTGTGGCTGCTTCCAGCGAGGCTGCCGGTTCCGAGGCTGCTTCCTCGCAGGCAGAAGAGGGCAAGGTCAAGGCCGAATTCACGGTGACCAATGCCGAGGGCGAGAGCCAGACCTTCACGCTGGAAGTGACCGACGGCGAAAAGCTGGGCGATGCGCTGGTGGAAGCCGGTCTGATCAGCCAGGAAGAGGCCGATGCGGGCTTCGTCACCACGGTCAACGGCGAGACTGCCGACTGGGACAAGGATAAGGCATGGTGGTGCCTGAACGACGCTTCCGGCGAGATGACCAGCGTGGGCGTGGCAGACATCGAACTCCACGACGGCGACAGCTATGCCTTTGTTTACACGAAGTAAGGAGCCGGTCCATCACCGGGTGCTGCGGCTGGTGCTCAGCGGGCTGATGGGGGCGCTGCTGGTGGTCAGCAAACAGGCCATGAGCGGCCTGCCCAATCTGGAGCCGGTCACCCTGCTGATCATCCTGTTCGCGCTGGAGCTGCCCCGGGAGACGCCGGGAGCCATCACGGTGTTTCTGCTGCTGCAGGGGATGCTGTACGGCTTCGGGCTTTGGTGGGCCATGTACCCTCTATATCTGGTACCTGCTGGCCCTGCTGGCATGGCTGCTGCGCCGGATGGACAACGCCTTCGGCTGGGCCGTGTTCAGCGGCCTTTACGGGCTGTGTTTCGGCGGACTGTGCGCGGCGGTGTATCTGGTGGCAAAGACCCCGGCCTTTGCCCTGAGCTGGTGGATCAGCGGCCTGTCCTACGACGCCATGCACGGCGCGGGCAATTTTGTGCTGATGCTGCTGCTTTACCGCCCCCTGCGCAAGGCCCTGCAGACGGCAAAACGGCAGATCCGTCTGTGATCGATTCTGTGAACGGTAAAAACGGGAAAGGGAGCGTGCCCCGGCGGGGGACGCTCCCTTTGATCATCCGAAAATTTTGCTCAGAAGCCAGAGCAGGGCGGCGGGCATCCCGGCCTGTTTCAGCAGCCAGAGAAGGATCTGGGTCATGTGGACGGCGTCTCCTTTCCGTTGGTCTGTGAGCCCGGACGGGCTCCGGTATGAATACGGCCCGGGCCCGGCCGGGATTGCTGGAAATGATTCCCACAGACAAAAGGGGGCAGGCCCCGGTCATCAGCCGGAGCCTGCCCCTTTTTCCGGAAACAGGAAAGAAAGTGATGGAAAATGTCAGGTTCAGCGCTTTACGTTGAAAGCTGCCATGCCGGGATAGACGGCGCTGGCACCCAGATCCTCCTCGATGCGGAGCAGCTGGTTGTACTTTGCAACACGCTCGGTACGGCTGGGAGCACCGGTCTTGATCTGGCAGGTGTTCAGCGCCACGGCCAGATCGGCAATGGTGGTGTCCTCGGTCTCGCCGGAGCGGTGAGAGCTGATGGCGGTGTAGCCCGCCTTGTGGGCCATCTTGATAGCTTCCAGCGTCTCAGACACAGAACCAATCTGGTTCAGTTTGATGAGGATGGCGTTGCCGGCACCCAGCTGGATGCCCTTGGACAGACGCTCGGTGTTGGTGACGAACAGGTCGTCGCCAACCAGCTGGACCTTGCCGCCCAGCTCGCGGGTCATCTCCTGCCAGCCTTCCCAGTCCTCTTCGTCCAGACCGTCCTCGATGGAGATGATGGGGTACTTCTCTACCAGCTTCTTCCAGTGGGCGATCAGCTCGCTGGAGGTGTATTCGGTGCCGGCCTTGGGCAGCTTGTAGTAGCCCTTGCCCTTGGGGCTCTTCCACTCGGAAGAAGCGGCATCCATGGCCAGCATGAAGTCCTTGCCGGGCACATAACCGGCCTTCTCGATGGCGGCCAGAATGGTCTCGATGGTCTCCTCATCGCTGGACAGGTTGGGGGCGAAGCCGCCCTCATCGCCCACGGAGGTGGCCAGACCCTTGGCCTTCAGGATGGAGGCCAGAGCGTGGAACACCTCAGAACACCAGCGCAGAGCCTCCTTGAAGGAGGGAGCGCCCACGGGCATGATCATGAACTCCTGGGTATCCACGGTGTTGGTGGCGTGTGCGCCGCCGTTGAGGATGTTCATCATGGGCACGGGCAGGCGGTTGCCGTTCACGCCGCCCAGGAAGCGGTACAGGGGCATGTCCAGCGAAGCGGCAGCGGCGCGGCAGGCAGCGATGGACACGGCCAGAATGGCGTTTGCGCCCAGATTGGACTTGTCCTTGGTGCCGTCGGCCTTGATCATGGCAGCGTCGATGGCGTAGATGTCGGAAGCATCCATGCCCACAACGGTGTCGGCGATGACGGTGTTGATGTTCTCCACAGCCTTGGTCACGCCCTTGCCCAGGTAACGGCCCTTGTCGCCGTCCCGCAGCTCCAGAGCCTCAAACTCGCCGGTGGATGCGCCGGAAGGGGCGCAGCCGCGGGCCACAGTGCCGTCGGCCAGGGTGATCTCAGCTTCTACGGTGGGGTTGCCGCGGGAGTCCAGGATCTCACGGCCGATAACGGATTCAATTTCCAGATAGTTCATAAACAAAACCTCCCGATCTTCGATGAGATGTAGATAGTCAATACTAACTAACTGCTCTTATCCTATCACGTCCCGTGCCCCGGTGCAAGAGGAAAACGCGATGTTTGCGGCTGTAAACATTGACAGGATGCCCGGCGGCGGGAAACGCTATTCGCCCCGGAATCATAATTTTGTACCCTTTTTTTCACGAATCCGTCCTTTTCGGCCGGGGGCATCTGGCTGGCCTGGCCGGTGGGCTGGACCGTGGGCAGCAGCCTGTCCGTGGTGCTTTATCGGACTTCCATCGGGCGCAGGGAAGAAGAAAAAACGGATCTGTAACCTTTTTGACATCCGTGAAAGCCCTTCATTTCAGGATGAAACAAGGTGAACAAGATGAAAAAACCACCAAAAAAGCCAAAGCGATTTTTGGTTGTTTTCACATGAAATGACGGAAAATGCCCGGAAAAGTATGGACGGTTTGTGAATTGCGAAACCCGACCGAGACGACTATAATTAAACCATTGAAGCAGGGCCGCTTTGAGGGAAGGGCCCTGCTTCGCGCACATTTTACACGGAAAACTTCCAACAGGAGGATACTTCATTATGAAAAAGATGATCTCTCGTCGTAACTTTCTGGCTGCTGCCGGTGTTGTGGCTGCTGCCGGTGTCCTGACCGCCTGCGGCGGCTCTTCTTCCACCAGCACGGCTGCTTCTTCCGCCGCTGCTTCCACCGCAGGTTCTGCTGCAGCTTCCGGCGACACCATCAAGGTCGGTGTTCTGGGACCCCTAACCGGTAACGTCTCCGTTTACGGCCAGGCCGTTGTCAACGGTGCTACCCTGTACCTGAAGCAGGTCAACGAGAAGGGCGGCATCAACGGCAAGCAGATCGAGATCATCACTGAGGATGAGCAGGGCGATGCCACTCAGGCTGTCACCTGCTTCACCAAGATGGTGGATGAGGGCATCACTGCTCTGGTGGGCGATGTGACCACTGCTCCCACCCTGGCTGTGGCTGCCGAGAGCGCAGACTACAACATGCCCATGGTCACCGCTTCCGCTACCGCTGAGGCTGTCACCTACGATGCCGAGACCGACACCGTCAACGAGAACGTCTTCCGCACCACCTTCACCGACCCGTTCCAGGGCGTGAAGATGGCCGACTACGCATACCAGAAGCTGGGCTACACCAAGGCAGCCGTCATCTTCAAGAAGGGCGCCGACTACAACGAGGGCCTGGCTGAGAACTTCGTCAACGAGTTCGAGTCTCTGGGCGGCATCATTGTCGATCAGGAGAGCTACTCCGAGGGCGATGTGGACTTCAAGACCCAGCTGACCAGCATCCTGGGCAAGGCCCCCCCGAGACTGTGTTCTGCCCCAACTACTACGAGGAAGTGGGCCAGATCCTGTCCCAGGCTGAGAGCGTCGGTCTGACCGTTCCGTTCCTGGGCGGCGACGGCTGGGACGGCCTGGAGGGCTACGCTTCTGCCGAGCAGCTGAAGGACAGCTACTTCTGCGCAAACTACGCAAAGGGCGCTTCCCCGAGTTCGAGGAGGCCTACAAGGCTGAGTACGGCGAGGAGTACCCCAACGGCTTCGCTCCTCTGGGCTACGATGCCGCTACCACCGTGGTCTACGGTCTGCAGGCTGCTGAGGATGCTGGTCTGGAGGCTGGCACCGACGAGTACAAGCAGGCTGTCATCGATGCCATCGCCTCCGGCACCATTGATGGCCTGACCGGCACCTTCACCTTCGACGAGCATCACGACCCCGTCAAGAGTACTGCCATCCTGACCTATGTGGACGGCAAGCCCGAACTGAAGGAAATGTTCTGATCCTGCCCTTTGGCCGCACACCGGTGGCGGCATGAGGAACGGACCTGAGACAAAACAGAACCATTGCGGAGACCGCCGGAACAGGTTGTCTCCGCTTTTTTTTTGTGACCGTAAAAGGCGTGAAAAACGCCGGAAAGAAAGGAAGGATCCGTCCATGACAGTGTTCTTTAGCCAGCTGATCAACGGTTTGTCCCTTGGCAGCATCTATGCACTGATCGCACTGGGTTACAGCATGGTGTACGGCATCATCCTGCTGCTGAACTTCGCCCATGGCGATGTCATCATGGTTGGTGCGTACATGTCTTGGTTCGTCATGAACCAGCTGGGCCTCGGCCCGGTGACCGCTGTGTGTGCCACCATCCTCACCTGTACGCTGCTGGGTGTCGTGATCGAAAAGATCGCCTACACCCCCCTGCGCAGTGCCCCCCGTATCTCGCTGCTGATCACGGCCATCGGCGTGTCCTTCTTCCTGGAGTACACTGCAGAGCTGGTCATGGGCACGCGGCGCAAAGGTCATCCCCTCCTATTTTGATGCCAAGACCTTCTCGGTCGGCAAGGTGCCTCTGGGCCTGACCTCCATCATCACGCTGGTGGTCACGGTGCTGTCCATGCTGGTGCTGACCTTCCTGGTGCAGCGCACCAAGCTGGGCAAGGCCATGCGCGCCGTGTCTGAGGATATGGACGCCGCCCGCCTGATGGGCATCAACGTCAACAGCACCATCTCCTTCCCCTTTGCGGTCGGCTCGGCGCTGGCCGGCATCGGCTCGGTGCTGTACTGCTGCTCCTACCCGCAGGCCACCCCCACGATGGGCTCCATGCTGGGCCTGAAAGCCTTCGTTGCCGCCGTTCTGGGCGGCATCGGCTCCATCCCCGGCGCCATGGTCGGCGGTATCGCCATCGGCCTGTGCGAGTGCTTTGTCTCGGCCATCGGCCTGTCTGCATGGAAGGACGCCGTCACATTTGCCATCCTCATCATCGTGCTGCTGGTCAAGCCTACCGGGCTTCCTCGGCCGCAAGGTGCAGGAAAAGGTGTAAGGGGGGCTGTAAAGATGAACAAACTGAAACGCAAGACCCTGAAGATGCCGGTGCGCTATCTGATGAACACCGTGCTGGTGGTGCTGCTGTTCGTTCTGCTCTCCTTCATGACGCAGAACGTCCTCTCCACCTATCAGAACAAAGTCCTGCTCACCGTGGGCATCAATATCATCCTCGCCGTGTCCCTGAACGTGTCCACCGGCTATCTGGGTCAGCTGCCGCTGGGCCATGCCGGATTTATGGCTGTGGGTGCCTACCTGCGCCCTCTTCACCAAGTACAGCCCGCTGCCCTCCGGCGTGGCATTTGTCATCGGTCTGGCGCTGGGCGCTGTGATGGCCGGCATCTTCGGCATCCTCATCGGCATCCCGGCCCTGCGCCTGACCGGTGACTATCTGGCCATCCTGACCCTGGGCTTCGGCGAGATCATCCGCATCACCCTGAACAACATCGATGATGTGCTGGGCTTCAAGCTGTTCTACGGCGCAAAGGGCCTCAAGAACATCCCCAAATACTCCAATTACTGGAATGTCTTCCTCTGCGTGGTCATCACCTGCTTCGCCATCCACGCCATGATGAAGAGCCGCCATGGCCGGGCTGTCCTCGCCATCCGCGACAACGAGATCGCAGCCGAGAGCTGCGGCATCCAGACGACCTATTATAAGGTCATGGCCTTCGCCTTCTCTGCGGCCTTCGCCGGTCTGGCCGGCGGCCTGTACGCCTGCTATCTGGGCGTCCTCGACCCCTCTACCTTCGGCTTCATGAAGTCCATCGAGATCCTGGTCATGGTGGTTCTGGGCGGCATGGGCTCCATGCTTGGCTCCATCCTCTCCGCCACCGTCCTGACCATCCTGCCCGAAGCTACCCGCAGCTTTGAGAGCTACCGCATGGTGGTCTACTCGCTGGTGCTGATCCTCATGATGATCTTCCGCCCGGGCGGACTGCTGGGCAGCTATGACTTCTCGATGAGCCGCATTGTGGAAAAGGCCATGAACGGCGAACTGTTCCGCAAAAAAGAATGCTGACAAAGGAGGGCGCAGACCATGAGTGAGTTTCAGACGAAGTTACACAGCGTCCCTTCCGGCGGCTTTCTGACCGACCGCGACAAGGACAAGAAGCCCATCCTCGACGTCCGTGAGCTGGGCATCGACTTCGGCGGTCTGACCGCCGTGGACGGCTTCAACCTGATGATCGGCCGCAACGAGATCACGGGCCTCATCGGCCCCAACGGTGCCGGTAAGACCACTGTGTTCAACCTGTTGACCAACGTGTATCAGCCGACCCGCGGCTCCATCCTCATCGATGGTATGCCCACCGCCGGGAAGAAGACCTATCAGGTCAACCGGATGGGCGTGGCCCGCACCTTCCAGAATATCCGGCTGTTCAAGGAGCTGTCCGTCATCGACAATGTGAAGGTGGGCCTCCACGAGTCCATGAAGTATAATCTGGCTTCCTCGCTCCTCCGCCTGCCCAACTACTGGAAGGAAGAAAGAAGTGCACCGAGCGTGCACTGGAGCTGCTGGACATCTTCCACATGGCCGACCTTGCCAATGCACAGGCCGGCAGCCTGCCCTACGGCGCACAGCGCCGTCTGGAGATCATGCGTGCTCTGGCCACCAGCCCGAAGCTGCTGCTGCTGGACGAGCCTGCCGCCGGTATGAACCCCTCCGAGACGGCGGAGCTGACCGAGACCATCCGTCGCATCCGCGACGAGTTCAACATCGCTGTCCTGCTCATCGAGCACGATATGAGCCTTGTCATGGGCATCTGCGAGGGCATCGCCGTGCTGAACTTTGGCCGTATCATCGCCAAGGGCACGCCGGACGAGATCCGCAATAACCCGCAGGTCATTGAAGCCTATCTGGGCAAGAAGGAGGGCTGAGCGATGGCACAGACTTTACTGAAGGTTGATAACATCAACGTCTATTACGGCAGCATCCACGCCATCAAGGACGTTTCCTTCGAGGTGAAGGAGGGTGAGATCGTCACCCTCATCGGCGCCAACGGCGCGGGCAAGTCCACCACGCTGAAGACGGTGTCCGGCCTGCTCCACCCCAAGACCGGCGATGTGCTCTATAAGGGCAAGAGCATCAAGGGCGTCCGCGCCCATAAGATCGTCGAGGCCGGTCTGGCACAGGTGCCGGAGGGCCGCCACGTCTTCCTGCATATGACCGTGGAGGAGAATCTGGACATGGGCGCTTACACCCAGCCCAACTCCACCATCGCCCCCAACAAGGAAAAGGTCTTCGAGCTGTTCCCCCCCTGAAGGAGCGCCGCAAGCAGCTGGCCGGGACTATGTCCGGCGGCGAGCAGCAGATGCTGGCCATGGGCCGCGCCCTGATGAGCAACGCTTCCATGCTGATGCTGGACGAGCCTTCCATGGGCCTGTCGCCCCTTGCTGGTGAAGGAGATCTTCCGCATCATCCGGAACATCCACAAGGAGGGCATGACCATCCTTCTGGTGGAGCAGAACGCACAGATGGCCCTTTCTGTGGCCGACCGCGCCTACGTCCTTGAGACGGGCCGCGTGGTCATGGAGGGCACCGGTGCCGAACTGCTGACCAACGAGCGTGTCCGCAGCGCATGAGACGAGGACGGTACCGGCCAGGTCGCCGAGGCAGTTGTTGGTGGTGGTGCCCATATCGAACAGGCGGTAGAATGCGGCGATGATGCCAACAATCTCAGTGGGAAGGGAGAAAGCTTCGACCATGACTAGCAGCTTGACGATGCCGCTGCCCGGGATGCCGCCGCCGCCCGTGGAAAGGATGGCGGAGAGCAGGACGACGCGGAGCATCATTTCGAGGCTGACGCTCTGGCCGCAGACTTGACTGATGAACATAATGACGCAGCCGTAAAGGATGACGCTGCCGTCGTAGTTCATCTGAGAGCCGAGGGGTACGGTGAAGCTGGAGATGCTGTCAGGGACGTTGAACTTCTCGCGGGCGACTTTCATGTTGACGGGGATAGCGGCCACACTGGAGCAGGTGGACAGGGTGTAGACCCACAGCCCAGCGCTGTCGCGGATGAAGCGGAGGGGAGAAATGCCTGCTGCAAACCAGAGCACGAGGCCGTACACCAGCAGCACCTGCAGGATGCAGGCCAGATAGTAGGTGCCCAGCAAGGTGGCCATGGAGGTAAAGATGCTGGTGCCGTACTTGCCGAAGGAGGCACCCATCAGGAAGAAGATTCCGATGGGGGAGGCCTTCATGATCATGCCGATGAGGGAGAAGACCATGCTGCACAGGGCGTTCGCGCCAGAGATGAGCTTTTCACGGTGCTCGTCGTTCTTCACCAGCATGATGGCGACGCCCAGCATCACTGCGATGACGACGGTTTGCAGGATGTTGCTCTCAGAGAAGGTGACGAACATATTGGAGGAGAACATATTCGTGAAGAACTGCGCGATGGTGATGTCAGTCGAGCCGGAGACCTCCTTACTAGCGAGGCCGGTGAAGTTGGCGTGGACGCCGGGCTTGAGGACGGAAGCGGTGGCGAGGCCGATGACGGTAGCCACCAGCGTGGTGAGGACATAATAGACCATGATGCGGACGGCGATGCGACCCAGCGACTTCAGGTCCTTCTGGGAGACTAACCCCAAAATGAAAAAATCCGCCAACCGACCGCTGCCCCTGACAAACAGCATTCAAATGCTGGAATCAGAGCAGCGAGGGCGACGGAGAGAACAGCAAAAGCAAGCCCAGCCAGCCCTCGCACAAACAGGATAGCATTTGAATGCTTCGGTTCGTCAAGGGTTCGCTGCGCCAGCTAAGTTTCTGTTGGAATTAGCTCAGGCTCAGGAGAAAATCATGCAGCTGCAAGATATGCTTTCCCAGATTTCTGTAAGGCATAAATCAACCGAACGAGTTTCTTCATGGCGTGGGACAGGGCAACATTGTAGTGTTTTCCTTCGGCACGTTTTTTGGCAAGGTATTCAGCAAAGACAGGATTCCAGTAGCAGACGTACTTGGTTGCGTTGTAAAGGGCATGTCGCAGGTAGCGGGAGCCACGTTTTTCCATGTGAGCATAGCAGTTCGTGAGTTTTCCGGACTGGTATGTAGATGGAGTAAGCAAGAATTTTGTCAGGAGAACTGAAATTGGAGAAATCCCCGATTCCTGCAAGGATCACAGCAGCGGAGTTTACTCCCATGCCGGGAATCGAGAGAATTGGTGGATTGAGCTCATCTATGATTTTCTGAATAGAATCTTCGATTTCGTTGATCTCGGAGGCAAGTTCTTGAATGAGTTTAATGGTATGCTTCAATTCAAAGATTTGGCAGGCATGACAGAGCCAATAGAAGCTCTGGCTGCCTCTCGAATCTGGATGGCTTTCTCTTTTTCCGTAGCGTCCTTTGGACGCTGTGGTAAGAAGGTTTGTCAGCTTGGTAAGATGGACTTCTGAAATTTGCTTTGCACCGGGATATTCGCTGAGAAGTGCGTAGATTGAAGTGCCATGGATAGACGAAACAAGCCCTTCCAATTCGGGAAACAGAATCGTAGTTAATCTGGACACCGATTGCTTTAGTTTAGCGCGTTCCTGAACTTTATCAAATCGGTATCTTGTTAGTGACTTTAGCTCTTCGTTATGGTATGCTATATCCGTGTAGGACTTGAGGTCTACATCGGACAATAGCATAGTTGCAATCGTTCTTGCATCCACACGATCGGTTTTGGTTTTGCGAAGGCTGAGACTTTTTTTCGGTACAGGTTAGTGTGCAAAGGGTTAATGACATAAGTTGGCAGACCGTTGTCAAGAAGGAACCCAAGAATGTTGTAGCTGTAATGCCCGGTAGCCTCAAGTCCTACTTTTATTTTGTCTGACTTTTTGGTACAGTCTCGAATCGTCTGAAGCAGCTGCTTAAATCCATCCATGTTGTTGGGAATAGTAAAACAGTCGGCACGAACCGTCCCGTCTGAATCAAGAATGCAGCAGTCATGCTTATCCTTGGCAACATCAATTCCAACACAAACCATTTTGATACCTCCGGTGTATTTATTTCGATGCTGTTCAGGACCACAGACTTCTTTTGCTCTTGTAACCTCGTTCTAAATAAACCGTCTGGCTACGAGGTGATGCCGGTGATGATGGTCATGAGTACCATGGGCACGACGATCATCTTGATGCAGTTGAGCCAGATGGTGCCGATAAACTCGAGCTTGACCATGACGCCGCCGAAAAGCAGACCGAAGACAGCGCCAAGGATCATGACGGAGAAGACCTGCGTGCTCAGGCCGATTTTTTTACCTACGATATTCATACGTTCCTCCTTTTCTGTTGTCTAATGTTTACAACTCGCTGTCAAGCGCCAGCAGGATGGCTGCGGCCTCCTCGGCGTCCTTCCGGGTGATGCCTTTGTAGAAGACGAGGCGGACGCGGTACTGGTTGCGGATGGGGCGGATGAGCAGCCCGCGCTCCTTGGCCCGTTTGCAGAACTCATCGGCAAGGATGCCCGCGTCGGTGAGATTTAGCATGAGGATGTTGGTCTGGACTTCTTCTTGAAGCCTGACCTTGTGCAGCTTACCGCTGAGCTGTTGGTGGACATACTGGGCGTTCTCAATGTCCTCAGTCAGGCGCTCTACGTTATGCTCCAGTGCGTAGATGGCGGGTGCCGCTACGACGCCGGCCTGCCGCATCACGCCGACGAATAGCTTGCGGTTGGCCCGGGCCTTGGCACAGAACGCCTCGGTGCCGCAGAGCAGAGAGCCAACGGGTGCGCCGAGGCCCTTGGAAACACAGAACATCACTGTGTCCACATACTGGCAGACCTGTTTCACCGTGGTGTGCAGATGGGCCGCTGCGTGGAAGAGCCGTGCACCGTCCATGTGGATGGGGACGCCGTGTCGGTCGGCCACCTTGCGGATAGCCGCCATCGTGGGCAGGTCGATGCAGTAGCCGCCGGAGAAGTTATGGCTGTTTTCCAGACAGATAAGGCTCGCGCCGCTCTCGGTCAGCAGTTTATCCAGCTCGTCGGGGTCGGGCATGTGGCGGCTGTCCTGATGGTAGCAGACCGGGGTAAGACGGCCAAGGTCCTGCTCAAAGGCGAACTTCTCAGTGAGCAGCATATGCTGCTCCTCGTCCACCAGAACGGTCTGCCCCGCGTGGCAGTGGGTCATGACGGCGATGGTGTTGCCGAAGGTGCCGGTGGGCATCAGGATAGCGGCCTCCTTGCCGACCAGTGCAGCGGCCATATCCTCCAGACGGTTGATGGTGGGATCCTCGCCTCGGCCCTTGGCGTCGGTTCGACCGTCGTCGCCCAGCCGTGCCGTCAAAATCGTTTCCAGCATGGGGTAATCGGGCATCGTCAGGGTATCGCTTCGTAAATCGACCATAGTTTTCTGTGTGCCTCCTTTTTTTTCGAATGTGTTTATGATTTTATTTAATCAACTTCTTGACAAATAGTCAAATATATATGTAAATATAGAAATATAGATAAAAATCTATAATTGATAGCTGTGCATGGAGGAAATACAACGATGTTCCGGAATATGGAGTATGTTTATTGCGTTTACAAGGAGCGCAGCTTCAGCAAGGCGGCCGAAAAGCTGCACATCGCCCAGCCCTCGCTGAGCGCGATGATCCGCAAGGAGGAGGAGCAGGCCGGTGCGCCCATCTTTGAGCGGAAGACCCGGCCCGTCTCCCTGACCCCTTTCGGGATCGAGTTCATCCGGGGAATCGAGCAGATTTACGAGCTGGAAAACCATCTCCACGACATGGCGGACGAGTTGCGCACCCTGCAAAGCGGCATTGTCTCCATCGGCGGCAGCAACCTGAGCAGCGACTACATCGTGCCCGAGCGCATCGCGGCCTTTAAGACCAAGTATCCCAACGTGACACTCCGGGCCAGCGAAGCATCCACCATCCAGTGCAAGCAGATGTTGGACGCGGGCGACCTCGACCTCGTCATCACCAACCGCCCGCTGGACACCGAGAGCTACGAGCGCATCGTCTGCTACCGAGAAAATCTCCTGCTGGCTGTCCCGTCGCATTTCGCCGTTAATGAGGGCCTGCGGAACTACCAGCTCACACAGGCCGAGCGGGGCGAGATGATTTTTTCTACTGCCCGAGGAGCGCTGTGCCCCGCTGGAATATTTCTACGACACGCCCTTCATTCTGCTCCACGACGGCAACTATCTGCGATTGTGTTGTGAGCGGATGTTCGAGGAGAACCACTTTCAGCCCCGCCTCGTTATGGAGATGGATCGCTCGATGGTGGCGTACAACTTCGCCCGCTATGGCCTCGGCGCGGCCTTCACCAGCAATGTACTGGTGGAGCACCAGCCCGACGACGGTAGTTTGGTCTTCTATAAGCCCCGCAGTCGCCACGCGGTGCGCGACGCCTATATCTGCTATAAAAAGGGCCGATTCGTGACCTCGGCCATGAGAGGCTTTATCGAGATGATGGTGCGAAAATAAAAAGCGTCCCGAGGGTGTTCTCTCGGGACGCTTTGCATATTAAATCATCATCAGCCCGGATACTTGTGGACTTCCAGCAGCTCCTCGGCCCGCCTGACCTGTTCCGCCGTGGGCGGGACAGCATCGGGCAGGGGATAGGGGATGCCGAGCTTCTGCCATTTGAAGAGGCCCAGCGTGTGGTAGGGCAGCACCTCCACCCGCTGCACCGTCCTGAGGGACGAGATGAACTCCGCAGTCCTCCGCAGGCCCTCCTCGTCGTCGGTCAGGCCGGGCACCAGCACATGGCGGATCCAGAGGGGGACGCCGAGGTCGGAGATGTGGCGCGCCATCGCAAGGATGTTGGCGTTGTCTTTTCCGGTGAGCTGGCGATGCTTCTCCGGGTCGATCTCCTTCAGGTCGAGGCTGACGAGGCTGGTGGAGCGCATCAGCCGGTCAAAGTCGGCCAGATAGGCCGCATCGTCGGGGCGGAAGGGCTGACCGGCGGTGTCGAGGGCCGTATGCACGCCCTTGGAGCGGGCCAGCTCGAAGAAGGCCGTCAGGAACTCCATCTGGCGCAGCGGCTCGCCGCCGCTGACCGTGATGCCGCCATTCTTGCCCCAGTAGTTGCGGTAGCGCCACACCCGCTGGAAGAGCTGTTCCACCGTCCATTCCTCACCGCCGTCCGCCCATGTCTCGGGGTTATGGCAGTATTTGCACCGCAGGGCACCCCCTGCAGAAAGACGACGAACCGGACGCCGGGGCCGTCCACGGAACCGAAGGTCTCCAGCGAGTGGACGTACCCGACGGGGGAGTTACAGAGCTGCATGGCAGGTACGGGAGATGACGTCCATCTGCTGCTCACGGGTCAGGTCGATAAACTTCACCGCGTAGCCGGAGACACGGATGGTGAAGTTGGCGTACTCCTCCTTCTCCGGGTGCTCCATTGCGTCGATGAGCTTCTCCTTGCCGAAAGACGTTGACGTTCAGGTGGTGTGCACCCTGATCGAAAGTAGCCGTCCATGACCTGCACCAGATTCTCGATCCGCTCGCCCTCGCTGTGGCCCAGAGCGTCGGGGTTGATGGTCTGCGTGTTGGAGATACCGTCCAGTGCCCAGTGGTAGGGCAGCTTGGCAACGGAGTTCAGGGAGGCCAGCAGGCCGTGGGTCTCGGCGCCGTAGCTCGGGTTCGCCGGGGGCAAACGGGGTGTACGCCTTGCGGCCGTCGGGCATAGCGCCGGTGGCCTTGCCATAGACCACGTTGGAGGTGATCGTCAGGATAGAGCAGGTCGGCTCTGAGTTGCGATAGGTGTGGCGGCTTCTTGATCATCTCGAGGAAGGTCTTCAGCAGCCAGACGCCGATCTCGTCGGCGCGGTCATCATCGTTGCCGTACTTCGGGAAGTCGCCCTCGATCTCGTAATCGGTGACGAGGCCCTGCTCGTTGCGGATGCACTTGACCTTGGCGTACTTGATGGCAGACAGGGAGTCGACCACATGGCTGAAGCCCGCAATACCGGTCGCGAAGGTGCGGCGGACCTCGGTGTCGATCAGGGCCATCTCGGCAGCCTCATAGTAGTACTTGTCGTGCATATACTGGATGAGGTTCAGGATGTTGACATACAGCCCGGCCAGCCAGTCCAGCATCTGGACATACTTGGGCAGCACCTCGTCATAGTTCAGATACTCGCCGGTGATGGGGGCGTAGTTGGGGCCGCACTGCTCGTGGCTCTTCTCATCGACGCCGCCGTTGATGGCGTAGAGCAGGCACTTGGCGAGGTTCGCACGGGCGCCAAGAACTGCATCTCCTTGCCGGTCTGGGTGGCGGAAACGCAGCAGCAGATGGAGTAGTCATCGCCCCAGACAGGCTTCATGACGTCGTCGTTCTCGTACTGGACAGAGCTGGTGTCGATGGAGATTTTAGACGCATAGTCCTTGAAGGTCTTGGGCAGGGCGCTGGAATACAGCACCGTCATATTCGGCTCGGGGGCAGGGGCCCATGTTCTCGAGCGTGTGCAGGAAGCGGAAGTCGTTCTTGGTGACCATGGAGCGGCCATCCATGCCGATGCCGCCGACCTCCAGGGTCGCCCAGACGGGGTCGCCGCTGAACAGCTGGTTGTAGCTGGGGATGCGGGCGAACTTGACCATACGGAACTTCATGACCATGTGGTCGATCAGCTCCTGGGCCTCGCTCTCGGTCAGGGTGCCGTTGTCGAGGTCACGCTGGATGTAGATATCCAGGAAGGTGGACACACGGCCAACGGACATAGCCGCGCCGTTCTGGGTCTTGATGGCGGCCAGATAGCCGAAGTACAGCCACTGGACGGCTCTTTGCGTTGGCGGCGGGCTGGGAGATGTCGAAGCCGTAGGCAGCAGCCATCTCCTTCATGCCCTTCAGGGCGGAGATCTGCATAGAAATCTCCTCGCGCTGGCGGACGACATCCTCGGTCATCGTGCCGTCGCCGCAGTTGGCAAAGTCGTTCTGCTTGGCCTTGATGAGGTAGTCGATGCCGTACAGGGCCACGCGGCGGTAGTCGCCGACGATACGGCCGCGGCCATAGGTGTCCGGCAGGCCGGTGACGATGTGGCTGTGGCGGGCCTTCTTCATCTCGGGGGTGTAGGCATCAAACACGGCCTGATTATGGGTGCGGGTGTACTTGGTGAAAATCTCGTGCAGCTTCTCGCTGGGCTGGTAGCCGTAGGTGGTGCAGGCCTGCTCCGCCATCTTGATGCCGCCGTAGGGCATGAAGGCGCGCTTCAGGGGCTTATCGGTCTGCAGGCCGACGACCTTCTCAGGTCCTTCAGCTCGGGGTCGATGTAGCCGGGGCCGTAGGCGGTCAGGCCGGAGACGACCTCGGTCTCCATGTCCAGCACGCCGCCCTTGGCGCGCTCGGCCTTCTGCAGCTTCTGCAGCGCGCCCCACAGCTTGTTGGTAGCGTCGGTAGGACCAGCGAGGAAGCTCTCGTCGCCGTCGTAAGGGGTGTAGTTCTTCTGGATGAAGTCACGGGTGTTGACTTCCTCTTTCCAAATGCGGCCTTCAAAGCCTTCCCACTGTTTGAAATCTGTCATTGTGCACCTCTTTAATGTATGGACCGCCGGGCGTATTTCCCACCCGGCTTTGAGTATTATACCAGAATTACAGGACGTTGTGTGTTGTTTGGGCAACAATTTTTTTTACAGTTGTTGGGGCGGATGCGAGCATCCGCCCGCGGCATTTTCTCCTATCTTCTCTCTCCTGTCTCCTCTCCAGCCCTTACTTTTTTAATGTTAAACGCCCCAAATCCCGGATACTGCGCGGCGCCGCCAAGCTCCTCCTCGATGCGGAGAAGCTGGTTGTACTTTTGGCGACGCGCTCGCTGCGGCTGGGGGCCCCGGTCTTGATCTGGCAGGTGTTCAGCGCAACGGCCAGGTCGGCAATCGTGGTGTCCTCGGTCTCGCCGGAGCGGTGGGACGCAATGGCGGTGTAACCGGCCTTGTGGGCCATCTTGATGGCCTCCAGCGTCTCAGAGACAGAACCGATCTGGTTCAGCTTGATGAGGATGGAGTTGCCGCAGCCCAAGCGAATGCCCTTGGACAGGCGCTCGGTGTTCGTGACGAACAGGTCGTCGCCGACCAGCTGGACCTTGCCGCCCAGCTCCTTCGTCATCTGCTGCCAGCCCTCCCAGTCCTCCTCATCAAGACCGTCCTCGATGGAGTAGATGGGGTACTTCTCGACCAGCTGCTTCCAGTGTGCGACCAGCTCCTCGCTGGTGAAGACCTTGCCGCACTTGGGCAGCTTATACTCGCCCTTTTTGCTGCCCTTCCACTCGCTGGAGGCAGCATCCATGGCCAGCACAAAATCCCTGCCGGGCAGGTAGCCGGCCTTCTCGATGGCGGCAAGGATATACTGAATGGCCTCCTCATCGCTGGCAAGGTCGGGCGCAAAGCCGCCCTCATCACCGACAGAGGTCGCCAACCCCTTGTCCTTCAGCAGTGCCTGCAACGCGTGGAACACCTCGGTACACCAGCGCAGGCCCTCTCGGAAGCTGGATGCACCGGCGGGCATGATCATGAACTCCTGCACATCCACGGTGTTGGCGGCATGGGCGCCGCCGTTCAGGATGTTCATCATCGGCACCGGCAGCTTGTTGCCGGACACACCGCCCAAAAAGCGGTAGAGCGGCAGATCGAGTGAGGCGGCCGCCGCGCGGGCCGCTGCGATGGACACCGCCAATATGGCGTTTGCGCCGAGGTTGGACTTATCCTTGGTGCCGTCGGCTTTCAGCATAGCGGCATCGACGGCGTAGATATCAGAGGCGTCCATGCCGACAAGGGCCTCGTTGATGGTGGTGTTGATGTTCTCAACAGCCTTGCTGACGCCCTTGCCGCCGAAGCGGCTCTTGTCGCCGTCGCGCAGCTCCAGAGCCTCAAATTCACCGGTGGACGCACCGCTGGGGGCAGCACCGCGGCCAATCGTGCCGTCGGCCAGCCATACCTCCGCCTCGACGGTGGGGTTGCCGCGGAGTCGATGATCTCGCGGCCAATGACCTTCTCAATTTCCAGATAGCTCATGGTACAAAGTCCTTTCTCTATAAACTGCTTTTTCAGTATGCCCGGAATGGGATAAAAGCGATACTTCAAGGTTAGCGCAAGCTAACCAATGACAAGATAGCATAGACTAACCGCTTTTGTCAAGAGGGAGAAATAAACACCCGTTCGGCACAGTGGGCAGCGGAAATGTGGGGCAGCTACAGACTGTCGAAACACTCTTGTAGGGGCGAGCATTGCTCGCCCGTGCCTGTTTTGCCTTGGAAGAAACTTTCCCGGAAAATGCGTTGCTGCGGTAAGTTGGCGGGCGACCAATGGTCGCCCCTACACAGCGTAGTGTGCCCCCCCACCTCTCTCCTAACTCCTCACTCCCAACTCCTCTCTTGACAAATCCCCTTCTTGCAGTAAGATAGTTTACGCTAACTGTTAGAGTATGCTAACCTTTGGCGATCCTATCACGGAAAGGAGCCGCGGTCCATGGCAAACCAACCGCAGCAGCCGGACACCGCGCTGCACAATACAAGCCATCTGATGCAATATCATGACCTGATCGAGAGCATCGTCGCCGCCATGGACGCGCGCGATGCCTACACAGCCAGTCACTCTGACCGGGTGGCAGACATGGTGCTTGTGCTCGCCGCCGCCCTCGGCCTGGACGAGGACGAGACGACCCGCATCCACATGGCCGCCCACCTGCACGATATCGGCAAGATTGCCGTGCCGGATTCCGTGCTGCGCAAGGCCGGGCCTTTGACCAGCCCCGAGTGGGAGGAAATGCGCCGCCACCCCGTCACCGGGTATGAAATCCTGCGAAAAGTCGATGATTTTAAAGGAATCGCCATACTGGTGCGCCATCACCATGAGCGGTGGGATGGCCGCGGCTACCCGGACGGGCTGTCGGGGCATGACATCCCGCCGGGGTCGCGCGTCATTGCCGTGGCGGACTCCATTGATGCGATGATGAGCAGCCGCAGCTACCGCCCCCGCCATGACCAGCGCTGCCTGCCGCCGCGAGATCGAAAAAAACAGCGGCATCATGTATGACCCCCCGCGTGGCCGCCGCCGCCGCGCTGGAACACTGGGACGAGCTGGTCAGCCGCTATGCCGGGGCCGACACGCCCCGCACGCCCCTACTTTGACCGTTTGCAGCTGGAGCACACCCGCCAGGCGCACGATTATCTGCTGACCCACCAGGGCAGCCGCATCACCCTGCCCGAGCTGGCCGCAAAATTTCACCTGTCCCAAAGTTCGCTGAAGATCTGTTTCAAGGCGCTGTACGGCGTGCCGGTGGCCAGCTATCTGCGCGGGCTGCGGATGGACACCGCCGCCCGGCTTTTGCAGGAGAGCGACCTGCCCGTGGCCGAGATCGCGCACCGTGTCGGCTATGAGGACCCCAGCCGCTTTGCCGCGGCCTTCCGCCGCCACACAGGCCGCCGCCCCACCGAGCTGCGGCGGGTGGCGTGCCCGACGGCAAGCAGCCACACCGCGTAAGATTTTCTTGCCTCCCTCTGCGAGGGGGCCAGGGAGTTTTTAGCGAAAAAATCCATTCTGCACACCGTATGCCTTTTCAGTTCTACCCCAGTCGTGGCTAACCGTTGTAGAATAATGAAATGTAAACCTTATAGGTTCGCCCGATGGGGCACATTTTATACACCATCGCAAGCATATTACGTAAAGGGGATTTGAACTATGAATTGGGCAAAGATTGGTCTGTTTGCAGGCGGCGCTGTTTGGCTCCGCCGGTATTGAGATTCTGACCAGCAAGGATGCGAAGAAGCTGTATACCCAGTGCACCGCCGCTGTCCTGCGCATGAAGGACCAGGTCATGAAGACCGCCACCACCCTGCAGGAGAACTGCGGCGACATCCTGGCGGACGCCAAGGCCATCAACGAGCAGCGCGCCGCCGAGATGACGCCGTTCTGGAGGACACCGCCGAGGAGAAGGCTGAGTAAGTTTTCGCTGGTCTGCTGTTAAAAACCTCCCTCTGCGAGGGGGTGCCCCGTGGGGCGGAGGGAGAAGAACCTTGCCATAGCCCGGAAATATTTCGGATTACCGTACAGTTCTCCCCCCACCGCCTGCACGGCGGAGCCCCCCGCAGAGGGGGCCAAAAGCCTTCCGTTCTCGGCTTCCCCCTCGGGGAAGCCTTTTTACCGGGAGAGTAATTATGAAATGGAATATTCTGCATGAGAGCCGCGGGCGCATCCGCCTGCATCTCCGTAAGCCGCGCATGTCGCTGGCCGAGGCAGACCAGCTGCAGGACTACCTGACTGCCCTGCCCGGCGTGCGCACTGCCGCCGTGTATGAGCGCACCTGTGACGTCGTCATCGTCTATACCGAGAGCCGCGCCGGCATCGTCAGGGCCTGGCAGCCTTCCGCTTTGACACGGAGGCCCTGGCCGAAGTCCCGGCCAACAGCCCCGCGCCGTCAACCGCGAATATCAGGAAAAGCTCGTTAATATGACGATCTTCCACTTTGCGCGCAAGCTGTTCCTGCCTGCACCGCTTGTGCATGGCCTACACACTGGTGCGCAGCGTGCCCTACGTTTTCCGCGGTCTGCGCTGCCTGTGGCGGCGCAAGCTGGAAGTCGAAGTGCTCGACGCGCTGTCCATCGGTGTGTCGATGCTGCGCGGCGACTTCTCGACCGCCGGGTCGGTTATGTTCCTGCTGCGGCTGGGCGAGCTGCTGGAGGAGTGGACCCGCAAGAAGTCCCTGGGCGATCTGGCCCGCTGCATGTCACTGAACGTCGACCGCGTCTGGCAGCAGACCGCCGAGGGCGAGGTCCTTGTGCCGATCTCGCAGGTGTGCGCGGGCGACGCCATCGTCGTGCACACCGGCAGCGTCATCCCGCTGGACGGCAGGGTGCTGGACGGCGAGGCCAGCGTCAACCAGGCGTCCCTGACCGGCGAGGCCGAGCCCGTCCGCAAGAGCGAGCGGGGCCGTCGTCTACGCGGGCACCGTCGTCGTCGAGGAAGGCCAGATCACTGTGACTGTCGAGCAGCAGGCCGGCAACGGACGCTATGACCAGATCGTCCGGATGATCGAAAACTCCGAAAAGCTGAAATCCGCCAGCGAGACCCGCGCCGCAGCGCTGGCCGATAAGCTGGTCCCGGTACAGCCTGCTGGGCACGGCCGTGACCTACGCGCTGACCCGCAACGCGACCCGTGCGATCTTCGATCCTGATGGTGGACTTTTCCTGTGCACTGAAGCTCTCCATGCCGCTGGCCGTGCTGTCCGCCATGCGTGAGTGCGGCAGCTACCACATCACAGTCAAGGGCGGCAAGTATCTTGAGGCACTGGCCAACGCCGACACCATTGTTTTTGACAAGACCGGCACACTGACCCATGCCACCCCGACCGTTGTGCAGGTCGTGCCGTTCGGCACCCGCACCGAGGACGAGGTTTTACAGATCGCGGCCTGTCTGGAGGAGCACTACCCCCACTCGATGGCGAACGCCGTCGTCCAGGCGGCTTCCGCGGCAAGGGCATCCGCCACGACGAGATGCACAGCGAGGTGCAGTACGTCGTCGCCCACGGCATCGCCAGCCAGATTGGCGGCGAGAAGGCCGTCATCGGCAGCCAGCACTTTGTCTTTGAGGACGAGGGTTGCTGCTATATCCCGACGGCCGAGTGCGATGCAAATTCGACGCATTACCGCCGGAATATTCCCACCTGTATCTTGCCATCGGCGGTGTGCTGGCCGGTGTCATCTGCATTGCCGACCCCCTGCGCGAGGAAGCCGCCGAGGTGCTGCGCCAACTGCGCAGCTTAGGCATCCGCAAAGGCCGTCATGATGACCGGCGACAACGACCGCACGGCGTCGGTGATTGCCAACGCAGGTCGGCGTGGACCGCTACTACTCCGAGGTCTTGCCCGAGGACAAAGCCAACTTTGTGGAGCCGAAAAAGCCGCCGGGCACACCGTTATTATGCTGGGCGACGGCATCAACGACTCCCCTGCCCTGTCCGCCGCTGACGTCGGCATTGCCATCAGCGACGGCGCGGCCATTGCCCGGGAAATTGCGGATATTACGATTGCCGCCGACAGCCTGCGCGAGCTGGTGATTTTGAAGAGCATCGCCAACGGCCTGCAAAAGCGCACCAAGAGCAACTACCGCTTTATCATTTTTCTGTTATCCTCCGTTTTTCCACATTCTTGGTTGCGATCACATCCACGCCGGTGTCGGCGGCATTGGGCAAAAATCACCTGCCCCGATCACCACCGGCGCAGCGACCTCCACCGCTTTCAACGCGCGGATGATATCGAAAATCTTGCCCTTCGGGATATCGCCGCGGGTCTTGCAGCTCACGGCCCAACGCGCCGCCGGTCACCCGCACCGTTGTCGTCACAATGCGCGTCGGTGCGGTCACCTCCTTGCGGGCGTAGGCATCGCCGCGCGGGCAGGTATTGCCGCGCACCGACACCACCGCGCCGCCGTCCAGCTCCACCGTCAGGGGCGCAGCCCATCGGGCAGCCGATGCAGATCAATTCACGTTTTTCCATCGTCAGCCCTCCTCCAACGTCACCGTCACGGCGTCGCCCGGGCCACGCAGGAGCTCGGCCTTCAGCCGCACAGTCTCCATCTCACCGGGGGCCAGCACAGGCCGCCGGCGGCTGAAAATGCAGGTATCGCCCGGTAGACCGCGATTTTTTTGTTTTGTACACGCCGCCCACCCGGAACCGCAGGTCACGGTGTCGCCCGCGCAGTCGGGGCGGATGGCCGTGGGCACGGTGTAGCGCACACCCGTTTTCGCAGCGCACAGGCAGTGTACGCCCGGCTGCGTGTTCGCTTTTCAAATGACGCGGCGGCGTGTTCGCCCGCCGCCCCCGCTTCCTCGGAGACATAGTCCACCAGGTCATGCACGTGGAGCACGTTGCCGGCGCGAACACGCCGGGATGTTCGTCTCAGGCTCTCGTTCACGCTGGGGCCGCCGGTGATGGGACTGAGCGCCACCCCGCCGCGCGGCTCAGCTCGTTTTCGGGCAGCAGCCCGCAGGAGAGCAGCAGCGTGTCACAGTCGTAGTGTTCCTCGGTGCCGGGGATGGGCTTGCCGTTTTCGACCTGCGCGATCGTGATGCCGGTCACGCGCTCTTTTGCCCTGGATATCCACCACGGTATGGCTCAGCTTCAGCGGGATATTGAAATCCTCCAGACACTGGACGATGTTCCGCTTCAGCCCGCCGGAGTAGGGCATCAGCTCGGCCACGCAGAGGACCTTGGCGCCCTCCAGCGTCATGCGCCGCGCCATGATAAGCCCGATGTCGCCGCTGCCCAGGATCACGACCCCTTGCCGCCCGGGGAGATACCCTTCCATGTTGACGAGCCGCTGCGCCGTGCCTGCGGTAAAGATGCCCGCCGGGCGGCAGCCGGGGATGTTCAGCGCGCCCCGGGGCCGCTCCCCGGCAGCCCATGGCCAGAATCACGGCCTTGGGGTGCAGCTGGAACAGGCCGTCCGATTTGTTCATGGCAGTGACGGTTTTATCCGCCGCCAGATCCAGCACCATGGTGTTCAGCTTATACTCGATGCCCAGCGTTGCACCTGCGCGATGAACCGTCGCGCGGCGTACTCGGGGCCGGTCAATTCTTCTTTGAAGGTATGCAGCCCGAAACCGTTGTGGATGCACTGGTTCAGGATGCCGCCCAACTCACTGTCGCGCTCCAAATCAAAATGTCCTGCACGCCGTTTTTGCGTGGCCGCCACGGCTGCGGCCAGACCGGCGGGGCCGCCGCCGATGATGACCAAATCTACATTTTTTCATTGCCGCAGCCCCCTTTCAAAACCATCTTTATTTGTGCCGACGATGATTTTGGAGTCGCCGCCGGACTTTTGTGATTTCACTTTGGGCCACGCCCAGCTCCCGCGCCAATATTCCATGACGCGGGGGCTGCAGAACCCAGCCTGGCACCGGCCCATGCCGGCCCGGGTGCGCCGTTTGACACCGTCCAGCTGCGTGCGCCGGGCGTGCGGTGGATGGCGTCGATGATTTCGCCCTCGGTCACGCTCTCGCATCGGCAGATGATTTGGCCGTAGGCCGGGTTTTGTTTAATAAGTTCGGCCCGCGCGGCAAAAATCCAGCGCCTTGGGATCCAGGATGCCCTTGCGGGTCGGGTCAAAGGCCGGGTTTTCCTTTAAGCTGCAGGCTGTCCCGCACAATATCCGCCACCATTGCGCCGATGGCCGGCGCGCTGGACAGGCCGGGCGATTCGATGGCCGCGCAGTCCACAAAGCCGGGCTTCACCTCCCCGATGAAAACTCGTGACGCGCCTCATGGGCGCGCAGTCCGGCAAAGCTGGTGATGGTCTGGCGCAGCGGCAGATCCTTGACCGCCAGCCCGGATTTTGTGCGCACCTCGTCCAGGCCCGCCGCCGTTGTGGCGGTAGCCTCCTTGTCGTCCACATCGATGGCCGTGGGGCCGACCAGCAGGTTGCCGTGCACCGTGGGGGTGACCAGCACACCCTGCTGCCGTACTTGCCCGGCAGCTGGAACACCGTGTGCCGCACGTATTGCCCGGCCGTGTGGTCCAACAGGAAGTAATCCCCGCGCCGCGCGGTAATTTTCATCGGGTGGGCAGCGTCGGCCAGGTTGTGCAGCGTGTCGGCGTAGACGCCCGCCGCATTGACGATGCAGCGCGCGCCTGGCAGCTGCCGCGGTCGGTATCGACCTGCCAACCGCCCCCGGGCAGTGGGTGCAGACCGGTGACTTTGGTGTCAAACCGGAACCGCACGCCGTTTTGGCTGCGTTTTCGGCCAGGGCGTAGGTCAGGCCAAAGGGGGCAGACGATGCCGCCGGTGGGTGCCCACAGGGCGGCGACGGCAGTGTCGGCAATGTTCAGTTCCATCGTGACCAACTCGTCGCGCTCGACGATGCGCAGCCCTTCCACGCCGTTGGCGACGCCGTTCTCGTAGAGTTTTGCAGCGCGGGGCGGTCGTCCTCACTCAGGCAGACGACAAGACTGCCGCACTGGTCGTAGGCAAAGTCCAGCTCCTGGCAAGTAGGCAGGCATACGGCGGCTGCCCTCGACGTTGAGCTGCGCCATCAGGCTGCCGTTTGCAGCGTCGTACCCGGCGTGAACGATGGCACTGTTGGCCTTTGGACGTGCCGCAGCAGACGTCCTCTTCTTTCTCCAGCACCAGAATATCCGCGTTATAGCGCGAAAGTTCCGTGCGCAGGCACACCTGACACGCCCGCGCCA
>VOFC01000605.1_pt1 | contig 28000 bp, 51 predicted proteins | sample 5384161 | NCBI WGS metagenome assembly VOFC01 (sample SAMN12384722, study PRJNA508395) | human gut metagenome | isolation source: healthy gut B | host: Homo sapiens | reverse complement strand
GCGTTGTTTACCATCATGGCTTTTCCTTCGGAGAAGTCGATGAAACGGCTCATCTGCTTCTTGAAGCAGTCGCAGTTGTGCTGGATCTGCTCCGGTGTCATCATCTTCTCATATCAGTTCTTCCGGATGGATCGATATATCCTGTACCACCACCGATCAGTGCGATTGGTTTATTTCCTGCTTCCTGTAGACGTTTCACATAACTCCGACGTCATTGCATCCTATCAGAATGCTTACGACATCCGGTCGTTTTAAAATACATTCCTTCTCCAATATACGTTTCACTCCATGAATCGTGAATCCATCATGTCCTCGATTCATAATGTCGTACTTCTTCCTTCCGCCGCCACTGTCATTCAACTTCTCAGCCACCATATTCACATAACCGTTTCCCAGTGGATTTTCTAAAAAGCAATGACTGGCGTCTGTAATACTGTCACCTAAAAATATAATCTTTTTCATCTGTCCTTAACACCAAATGGCCTTATACTATAAATTGCATGAATTATAATTCCTGTCCGTCCTTAATTACCATCTTAAGCTCCAAATTCTCGTCTAATAATACGATATTCGCTTTTTTTCCCGGTGCGATCGAACCATATGTATCTTCAATTCCAAGACTCTTAGCCGGATTGATCGTCGCACATGCAATAGCTGTCTCAAGTGGGATCTCCATCTTTTTTAACTACTGTACGCAGGCAGTCAGCAAGGTTTGTTACTGATCCAGCAAGTGCTCCGTCAGATACCAGTGTCGCATGATTTCCAACTACTTTTACATCCAGACCGCCAAGTGTATACTGTCCGTCCGGCATTCCGGTTGCACGCATGCTGTCACTGATCAGGATCATGCGGTCTGCTCCCATCATCTTGAACGCTGCTCTTACCATAGATGGGTGGATATGTACACCGTCACAGATAATTTCTGCCATTACATGTGCACTGTCGGACACTGCTCCTACAACACCCGGTTCACGGTGAGTGAATGCAGGCATCGCATTAAAGAGATATACGGCATGATTTGCTCCGGCATCGAATGCTGCTTTCGCATGTGCATAATCCGCATTGGTATGTGCAAGCGAAATGTTCACTTTATCTTTCATTGCTTCTACAAATGCAACTGCGTCCTCGCTTTCTTCCGGCGCAAGTCCTACAAACTTCACAAGTCCTTCCGAAGCATCAAGGAATCTCTGACAAATGGCCGTATCACAAGGCATGATATTTCTTTCATCCTGCGCTCCTTTTTCACCGGGCTGATGAACGGGCCTTCCATGTTCACGCCTACAAGATCCGCTCCCTTCGGATTCTGTTCTTTTTTGTATTCTGCTGCTGTTCTTAAGATATCTTCCAGTTCTTCTACCGGAAGTGTCATCGTTGCCGGTGCGATTGTTGTAACACCCACAGAAGCCTCATATTTTGCAATATTTTCAATAGCCTCTTTACTGTTATCACAGAAGTCATCTCCCATACACCCGTGGAAATGCAGATCGATCAGTCCTGGATTGCGTATGCCCCCTGTCCGTCAACGACTTCTTCCCCAGCATATCCGGTACGTTTTCTGTCGTGTAAATGCTTTCGATCTTGTCATCGTGAACAACAATGCCGCCTGCTGTAAATTTTTTGTCTTCTGTATAGACAATTACATTTTTGATTATCATTTTATATATCCTCCATTTTATTTTTTCCCAACATACCTCTTAACATTCTAAAAACTCCTGTGCATCCCTTCTCCTTCTTCCAGCGCACGCAGTGTATTATCATGCAAAACTTCTTTTTTCATATTTATCCTGTTCCAAATAGTAAGAATAGATAATATCAAGCATGACCAAAATCGGGAACTGCGGTGAGATTACATTCCCATGATTCAGGTGTCTGAGTGATGGAATCAGAACAACTTCTGTGCAGAACTGCTCGAAGTCACCCCGGTTGTTCGCCGTAAAAAGAATCGTTTTCGCACCTTTCCGATATGCTTCTTTCAGAAGAAACAAGACCTCTTCCTTGGATCCGCTGATACTGATTCCGAATACGAGGCTTCTTCTGTCCTGGAATACCGCCTGCATACGCATCATATCTCTTTCTACCAGCGAATCAATATCCACACCGATTCGCATAAAACGCAGTTCCATCTCTCTTGCTGCCAGACCGGAACTTCCAGTTCCGCACACGAACACACGCTCCGCCTGATTCAGATATCTGCTGATCCTTGCAATCTGCGCCTCATCCACCAGACTGTAAGTCTTATTCAGAAGTTCCTGATACGCATTCAGGATCATTCGCGTATTACCGGTAATGGATTCCTGCTTTTCTACAAATGTCTCTTCATACTGATAGATGAATTCTCTGTATCCGCGATATCCGCATTTCTTCGCAAATCTGGATAACGACGCTTCTGATACGAAGAGTCTCTCGGAAATGGATTTTGATGAAAAATCCACTTTCTTTCTGTTCTGTATAAAAAAATCTGCGATATTCCGTTCCACTGTCGTAAATTTATCATAATTCGATTCTATGATCGGAACGACTGATTTTACATAATATTCCATATCTTACTATTCCTGCTTCTTTATTTTATAACTCCAGACTATGCATGTCTTCCCTGAAAATGATAGAATGCGCCTAACATACCGGCATTATTCTGGTTTTTGGCAAATGCGATACTTGTATGCTCCCACATGCTGGACACCAGGTATTTTTCCACTGCTTTTTCAATCTTGTCCTTCAGGAATGCTTCCTGCGCCATGATTCCGCCGCCAAGTACGACAACTTCCGGATTCACTACATAGCAGATATTGGCAATACCTTTCCCAAGTACATCCGTCATCTCGTCAATTGCACGGTTACAGATCTCATCGTTTTTTTCGCCTCTTCGAAAATGTGATATCCGCTCCAGTTTTCGGTTGGTTCTTCCTTCCACGCAGCTACTTTCTTTGTCAGGATGCTTGCTGCTCCGAGTGTCTGGAAATCACTGTCATCCATATGCATATATCCAACTTCACATGCACTGTTGCTGAATCCGTGGAACACTTCACCATTCAGAAGGATACAGCCGCCGATTCCGGTTCCGATCGTCAACATCACTGCTGCCTTGCTTCCTGCAGCCGCACCTGCTTTTGTACTCTGCAAGTCCGGCACAGTTTACATCATTTTCCACTTCACATGGAATTCCGAATCGTTCTTCTACTGTCTTTTTAAATGCCGTTCCGATATAATTCGGGATCAACGGTGCAGAATAGAAGATTTCTCCTTTTTCGATGTCCACCATACCTGCAGTAGAGATACACACACCTGCATCTGCTTCACCTTTTAATCTTCTACGATACCGATCACTTTCTCAAGGATCGCCGGTCCGCCTTTTTGTGCTTCTGTCTTCATTTCTTTTTTTAACAGTACTTCTGCATTCTTCGCTTACAATCCCATATTTGATGGCTGTGCCGCCGATATCAATACTAATATATTTTTTCATTTCTTCTTTTCCTCTTTCACTATCCTTCATTATACTCGTTAGGCCAGAAAAGGGCAAACCGTTCTTTCATGGTTTGCCCTCGACTTTTTCTGATTAAATCTTTACTTTGAATATTGCCTTTTTTGATGGCTTCCGGTTCCTGAACCTGAACCGCTGTTCTGTGTCCGTCACTTGGATAACAGATCAGGAAATCTCCATCTGTCAGGACTACTGAAGAATTCTTTTCTCCATCCATTGGAAGAAAATCATCTTTTTCCACAAAATCTTTTAATTCCATATTCTGAATGAAGTTCAGATCGATCTGTTCATTTCCATGGATCATTACATGGACGTCCAGATAATTTTTATGTGCTTCCCAGAAACGTTCTTCCGGTGTTGTTGTTGTATATTCTACGATATTGACAAACAGTCTGTCACCATCGATTTCATGACTTCCCTTTTCATAAGATGCAAGGTCGTGTGTCTTTGCATATTCAAAGCACTCTTTTTTACCTGCTCTTCCAGAAATGGAAATTCAGATAAATTATTGATATTTCCAAAAAATCACGGATTTTTCACTCCTTCTTAGTTTTTGTAAATGGTTGTATCAGGAGCAGGTACGGAATCGTCTCCTTTTTACCTTTCTCCAGATGATACTTGCCGGAATACCGATCACCAGTGATACTACAATTGAGATGATTGAGTATGACCAGATTGATACATGATCAGCAGGTACGAAGTATTTGATATATACCATTACTGCAGATGCTGCAACGAATGCACATACTGCTCCGAATGTATTTGCAACCTTTGTAAATGCTCCAAGGATAAATGTTCCGATCAGGATACCAAGTACCAATCCCATAAATCCATTGAACCATTCGTATGCAGATTTTACTCCGCCATTAGCCAGTACCATAGCAACTACGATTGCGAAGATACCGACGATCAGAGATACATACTGTCCGATCTTTGTCTGTTTCTCAAAGCTTAATTCTTTCTTAGAAAGTCTTGCCTGAATATCCAGTGTCCAGCTTGATGCTACAGAGTTCAGACCTGTGGAAAGTGTAGACTGTGCTGCTGCATAAATAGCTGCTAACAGAAGTCCTGTTACACCAACCGGAAGCTCAAATGCGATGTAAGATGCAAAGATCTGATCCTGAGCTGCTGCCGGCGGAAGTGTATTCTGCTGATAGAATACGTATAATCCTGTACCGATCAGGTAGAATACTGTTGCGATGAAGATAGATAATCCTCCGTTTGTAAGCATCATTTTGTTCAGTTTTTTAGTATCTGTTGTAGTTGTAAAACGCTGTACAATATCCTGACTTGATACATAGGATCCCATTGTATTGAATCCGGCACCAACAATCATGATAAATACGCTGTCTTTGAAAATGTTAGGGTTGAAGATCGGCTGATCTACAGCAAGGAATTTATGCTCTGTTGTAAGTGCATGCATGATTGCTCCAAATCCACCGTCTAAGTGTACCAGCAGGAAGATCAGTGCGAAAGTAACACCGATCAGAAGTACAGATCCCTGGATGAAGTCTGTCCAAAGTACGGATTTCAGACCTCCTGTGTATGAGTAAATAATAGCAATGATACCCATGATAATGATCAATAAGTTTACGCTGATTCCAGTCAGACTTCCAAGTACCATACATGGAAGGTACATGATGATTGACATACGTCCGATCTGGTAAATGATGAACATTACAGCTCCAAGTACACGAAGTCCTTTTTGCTTCCGAATCTCAGTTCCAAATAATGATATGCTGTATCAATATCCAGTTTGCTGTAGATTGGCAGGAAGAATTTAATCGTGATCGGGATAGCTAACAGCATACCAAGCTGTGCGAACCACATGATCCATGTTCCTGCGTATGAGTTTCCTGCTAATGACAGGAATGAAATCGGACTTAACAGTGTTGCGAAAATTGATACGGAAGTTACCCACCACGGTACAGTTCCGTCTCCTTTAAAATACTCTTTTCCTTTCATTTCTTTCTTTGCGAAATGAAGGCCGGCGAACAGTACAGCCGCGAGATAAACTACTAAAATAACTAAATCTACTACGGTAAACCCTTGCATCGTCTCTCTCCTTACAGATATTTTTTTTCACGTATTTTTTATATAATCTTACAGATATTTAGCTTTTGCGTCGCGAACCATCTTAGCTGCTTCTTCAACGATAGCCATGTCTTCTTCTACTAATGCCGGCAGTGGCTCTCTTACTCCGCCAAGTTCCAGACCTTCGTTGATCTTTAACATAGCTTTGATCACTGCGTACATATTTCCGTGTGCAGAGCACATCTTATAGATAATCTCATCACAAGCATACTGGATTTCTCTTGCTTCTTCCATCTTTCCGGCTCTTACATACTCGTCTAATTTCAGATATAATTCCGGCATAACTCCGTATGTACCACCGATTGCTCCTTCAGCTCCGATGACACGTCCACTCATGAACTGCTCATCTGGTCCGTTGAAGATGATGTAGTCAGGACCTGCTGCCTGTTTGAACATCTGGATATCCTGTACCGGCATAGAAGAGTTCTTAACACCAATTACGTTAGGATTCTTTCTCATCTCTGCGAAAAGTCCCTGTGTAAGAGCTACTCCTGCAAGCTGTGGAATGTTGTAGATTACGAAGTCTGTGTTTGGTGCTGCTGCACTGATGTCATTCCAGTACTGAGCGATTGCATACTCTGGCAGGTGGAAGTAGATCGGTGGGATTGCTGCGATTGCATCAACTCCAAGGCTTTCTGCATGTCTTGCAAGCTCCTGGCTGTCTTTTTGTGTTGTTGCATGCAACGTGTGCGATTACTGTAAGCTTTCCTTCTGCTGCTTTCATAACGTTCTCAAGGATGATCTTACGGTCTTCTACGCTCTGGTAGATACATTCTCCTGATGAACCGTTAACGTATACACCTTTTACACCTTTTTCTACGAAGTACTTTGTCAGTGCCTGTACGCCTTCCGGACTTACATTGCCTTCGTTGTCATAACATGCATAGAATGCTGGGATCACGCCTTTGTACTTTTCAAGATTTCTCATTGTTTTTTCTCCTTTTCTTTTTTTGATATATTGTTTTATCTTTTTATAATGTTATCAATAAATTCCTTTAGGGAATTATCTTTCCATTTCTTCCACAAATGATTTTGTGATCAGCTGTGGTCTTGTGATAATAGAACCCTACAACAACGCTGTATGCTCCAAGTTCAATCACGTGTCTTGCTTTTTCCGGTGTATTGATGTTACCTTCTGCAATGACTCTGTGTTTTGCTTTTGCGACAATCTTTCTTAAGATTTCGAAATCATTTGCCTCGATCTTATCGCCCTTGCTCTGCTCTGTGTAACCAACCATTGTAGTTCCGATGAAGATCAAATCCAAGTTCATCCGCATGCAGTGCTTCTTCCACTGTAGAACAGTCTGCCATGAATAACTGATCCGGATATTTTGCTTTTACTTCTTTAAAGAACTCATCCAGTGTCTTTCCGCCTGGTCTCTTAGAAATAGTAGCGTCCATAGCGATGATCTCCGGTTTTACTTCCATCAGTTCTTCGATTTCTTTCATCGTTGGTGTAATGTAGATATCGCTGTCATCATAATCTCTCTTTACGATTCCGATGACCGGAAGGTCAACCTGTGACCTGATCTCCTTGATATCTTCTTTTGTATTTGCACGAATTCCACTAGCACCTCCCTGCTTTGCAGCCAGTGCCATTCTTCCCATAATGAATGAAGAATGTAAAGGTTCATTCGATAATGCCTGACAAGAAACGATTAATTTTCCTTTCAGATTTTCTACTTTCTGATTCATTGTTTTGTTCCCTCCTTCGTTCTGCAATCAGTATAATATTGTTCGATTTTATTTTCAAGTGTCTTTGTAGTTGTTGAAAGCTCTTTCATTCTTTTCAATTCCCCTCTCCATTTTTTCCTTTTTTTCGTCTTTCATTTTGTGCAACTTGCACAATTCCAGGTAGTTTCTTTCCAGTTTTGAAAGTAGTTTCTGTTCTTTCTATTTCACTTGAAAATTCATTTATAATGTATATACTGGTATTCAGAAACAAAAAAACAATTGAATAAGGAGAGGTTATTATTATGGTAATTTATAAAGCAAAAGACTATCAGGATATGAGCCGTAAAGCAGCAAACATTATTTCTGCACAGATCATTATGAAACCAAACTGTGTACTTGGACTTGCAACCGGATCTTCACCGGTCGGTACTTATAAACAGCTGATTGAATGGTATAAGAAAGGGGATCTTGATTTTTCCCAGGTTACAAGCGTGAACCTCGATGAATATAAAGGACTCAGTCCTGAAAATGATCAGAGCTACAGATATTTCATGAACACCAATCTTTTCGATCATGTAAATATCGATAAAACACGTACTTTCGTTCCGAACGGACTGGAAGCAGATTCTGACAAAGCCTGCAGTGAATACAATGAGATCATCCGCAAACAGGGCGGCGTAGACCTTCAGCTTCTCGGTCTTGGACACAACGGACACATCGGATTCAACGAGCCAGGTGCTGCTTTTGAAAAGGAAACACATTGTGTAGATCTGACAGAAAGCACGATTGAAGCCAACAAACGTTTCTTCGAATCTGAAGATGATGTTCCAAGACAGGCCTACACAATGGGTATTAACAATATCATGAAGGCAAAGAAGATCCTCGTAGTCGTAAGCGGAGAAGATAAAGCTGCAATCTTAAAAGAAGTATTATACGGCCCAATTACTCCGGAAGTTCCTGCTTCTATCCTTCAGCTTCACAATGATGTTACGATTGTGGCTGATGCAGCTGCACTTAGCAAAATCAAATATGTAGATCATGGACTAACCAAAAAAGTTCTGTTGTATACTTTGGTATAAAAAATCAGGCGTTCTATTGAAAGAATGCCTGCTTTTTTCTATCTGTCTTACTGATTTGATTCCGTACTTTTGATGCGTGCGGCTTTTTTTTTCTGCCTGTAATAACCAGGATTGCTGATACTATCACAATTGTGCCTGCCAGAAGCTGAGAGACCGGAAGTCCAACTTTTGGCAGCAACAGCTGATCGGTTCTAAGTCCTTCGATCCAGAGTCTGCCAAGACCATACCCCAAGAGATAGATTAGGAAGACCTCCCCATCGAATTTCTTGTGTTTGCGGTATAGCAGCATAATGATCAGCACCATCAGGCACCACATGGATTCATACAGGTATGTCGGGTGAACCTGAATGTACATGACCCCTTTTACGGTCTCTGCATGATTCCACATCTTTGTAGTAATGTCTGAGCTTCTGACTGCATCTACCGGAAGTCTCATTGCAAATAAGCCATTTGTATATTCACCGAATGCTTCTCGGTTAAAAAAATTTCCCCATCTTCCGATCATCTGTCCGGTGATCAGACCAAATCCGCCGGTGTCAAATAACAGAAACGGTGATATTTTTTTTTTTTTTTGCAAATATGAATACTACAATAATTGCAGTAATTACACCACCGTATATAGCAAGTCCTCCCTCACGGATATTAATGATGCTCTTAATGTCGTCTTTATACATATCCCAGGAGAAGATCACATAATATGCTCTTGCTCCGATAATCGAAAAGATTACTCCGTATATTGCCAGATCATAATAATCCTCTACATTCTGATGTGTGCGCTTTGCTTCCATTACTGCCAGCATGAGTCCCGCCAGGATCCCAATTCCTATGACGATCCCATAATATGCAATATCAAATCCAAATACGGTGATATGATCTCCGACAGATTTTAAATGAATTCCCAGATTCGGAAAATCAATTGTTCTGTGCATTTCTTTTTTCCCTTTCCTTTTTCTTTATAGATATGACTTTCCAGATTGAAAAAAGCCTAAGAGCCATGCCAGCTTTTCTATTTATACATTTTCATGTGTTTTCAGCATGTTTAGTATGCTTATACATTGAAACGGAACAGCATGATGTCTCCGTCTTTTACCACATAGTCTTTTCCCTCCAGACGGATCAGACCCTTTTCTTTGGCTGCTGTGTGACTTCCGCATGCGATCAGATCATCATAAGATACAACCTCTGCACGGATGAATCCTCTTTCAAAGTCAGAATGGATCTTTCCGGCTGCCTGAGGTGCCTTTGTTCCTTCTGTGATCGTCCATGCACGGACTTCCGGCTCACCTGCTGTCAGGTAACTGATAAGTCCAAGCAGTTTATAGCTTGCTTTGATCAGTTTTTCCAGACCAGACTCTTTTAATCCAAGATCTTCCAGGAACATCTTCTTCTCATCATCATCCAGTTCTGAAATCTCTGCTTCGATCTCTGCACATACAACGAATACTTCACTCTGCTCTCCCTTTGCATACTCACGAACAGCCTGTACCCCTTCGTTATTAGCCGCATCATCTGCCAGATCGTCTTCAGATACATTTGCTGCATAGATCACTGGTTTGTAAGTCAGAAGGTTGTAGCTTTCCAGCCATGCCTGTTCTTCCTCGTCATCTACTTCTTCGAATGTCTTTGCAAGCTTTCCGTCTTCGAGATGTGCTTTAACCTTATTCAGAAGTCCGAGTTCTTTTGCTGCTGATTTATCATTTCTTGCGACTTTGGAAACTTTGGAAATTCTTCTTTCCAGGATTTCAAGATCAGAGAAGATCAGCTCTAAGTTAATTGTCTCGATATCACGAAGTGGGATTAATGCTTCCGTCTACGTGTACGATATTGCTGTTCTCAAAGCATCTTACTACATGTACGATTGCATCTACTTCACGGATATTGGCAAGGAACTGGTTTCCAAGTCCTTCTCCTTTTGAAGCCCCCTTTACAAGCCCTGCGATATCAACGAATTCAATTGCTGCCGGGATGATTTTTTTTTGTGTGATACATCTCTCCCAGTACATTTAATCTTTCATCCGGTACAGTTACAACTCCTACATTCGGGTCGATGGTACAGAACGGGTAGTTAGCTGATTCTGCTCCGGCCTTTGTAAGTGAGTTAAACAGTGTACTTTTTCCTACATTTGGAAGTCCTACGATTCCTAATTTCATTTTTTCTATTTCCTCCTGTGAATCTATCTGTTTTTCTCTTTTTGGCACTCTATGTCTGATAGTCTTGCCGGTAATCATTCTCATTCCGGCACTCTTATATCACAATAAAAAAGTCTTAACACAGTATTTTGTATTATACCATGCTAGGACTTTTTTGTGAATAATTTTGCTTTAAATTCTATTATGAAAATTTTATCTGTCTTTTGTCTCCATCAGGATCATGAAGCTGATCGTAACTTCATCTTCCTGAAACTGATTGCTTACACACAGACTGTCATAAGGAATCAGGGTATGATTATCAAGCGGATACTTTGCCCCCTTAATACTAAATCCATATACCTCTTCCCCCAACGGGAACACTGAAAAATACGGCCCATATGTTTCACCTTTCTTCAGGTGTGTCTCCCCGCCTCCGATCAGACGGATCTTATTCTGCGTATCCATAATAACGGCATCAATCCCTGCTTTAAATGGAATTGCAAGGCTCTGTACATTAGCCCAGAGATGATCAATTCGCCCTCCGGTCGCTCCAAGGATCAAGATTTCCTTAGCCCCTAGTGTCATCGCAAGTCTTATTGCAATCTCTGTATCCGATGCATCTTTTACCGGATTAAATTCACGAATAGGAACATTCGTCTCATTGCGGTAATAATCACCGATTTCTTTTTTTTACACTGTCGAAATCGCCAACAATATAATTCGGCAGTATCTGATGTCTGCAAAGGAACTCCATACCTCTGTCCACACCGATGACATACTGATTCTCTTCTTTTTTTTCAAGAATCGATAATACAAATTCTTCATTCAGTTCCCCACCACTGATGATGATAATCCTCTTACTCATAACTCTTTAGTATCTCCATAAATTTTGCAGTATTTTCTCCGGCATCCCTCTGAATACAGCGGAGAACCGGCAACAATCACATTCGCTCCTGCATCCAGTACTTCTCTTACATTCTCTACATAGACGCCGCCATCTGCCTGAATATCCGTCTCCAGATTTTTTTCATTTAACATCGCACGAATCGCACGAATCTTGTCCAATGACTCTGGAATGAATTTCTGTCCTCCGAATCCAGGATGAACACACATCACCAGAATCATATCCACTTCTTCAAGATACGGTACAACTTCCTTCACATCCGTCTCCGGATTAATAGAAAGTCCTACTTTCATTCCGCATTCGCGGATCTTATTCAGCGTAGCTTTTACATCCTCACAGGCTTCTACATGTACAGTTACAGAATCAGCTCCTGCTTTCTGAAATGCTTCCACATAACGGATTGGCTCCTGAACCATCAGATGTGCATCCATGAATTGCTCTGTAGCATCATGAATCGATGCCATAACCGGCATACCGAATGAAATGCTTGGTACAAACATTCCATCCATGACATCAAAATGAATATATTCCGCTCCATTATCCTCAGTCTTTTTCATTTCCTGACCCAAAACTTTGAAATCCGCCGCCAGTATTGACGGTGCTAATACATAGTTTATCATCAGTACCTCCTCTTATTCTTCAATTCCTCATACATTTCTATATAATTCTGATAACGGATCTTATGAATCTTTCCTTCTTCCAAAGCTTCTTTTACTGCACATCCCGGCTCATGCACATGATCACATCCATTAAACCGACACATTCCTTCATATTCCCGGAATTCCGGGAATAAATATTTCAATTCTTCTTTTTCATAATCATTGACGTACAATGAGCTAAATCCGGGTGTATCCATGATATAAGAATCCTCATCGATCGCGAATAGTTCCGAATGTCGTGTCGTATGTTTGCCACGCTCAATCTTTGTGCTGATCGCACCGGTCTCCATCTCGGCGTCCGGCTGCAGAATATTGATGATCGAAGATTTTCCTACCCCTGACGGCCCTGCAATTGCCGTCGTCTTTCCTTTTAGCAATTCACGTATTTTTTCAATTCCCCGTTCTTCTTTTGCACTTACGAATACCATTGGATAGCCACATGTTTCGTAGATTTCTTCCAGTTCTTTTATCTGAGGATCTGTTGCAATATCTTCTTTATTAAAGCATAAAACCACCGGAATTTCTTTGCTTTCCATCATGACCAGAAATCTGTCCAATAGATTAAAATGCGGATTCGGTTTTGTGATTGCAAAAACCACCAATGCCTGATCGCTGTTAGCCACTGCCGGACGTATCAATTCATTCTGACGAGGCAAGATTTTTACGATATTGCCTTTCTTCTCGGATTCATCCAGAACCTCTATCTCTACATTATCTCCGACCAGAGGTTTTATCTTTTCTTTACGAAATACCCCTTTTGCTTTACATTCATAGATACCGGATTCCGCCACGTGAACGTAGTAGAATCCGGCAATTCCTTTTATAATTTTTCCCTGCATATCTTTTTACTGATTACCACCGTTATTTCCATCACCGGAATTCTGGCCGTTATTTCCTGAATTTCCGGAATTGTCACCATTATTTCCAGTGTTATTACTATCTTGTGATTTTGATCCAAGACTGATCACATAACTGATTGTTCCTCCTTTGGAAACTGTTCCTGAAGAAGGAGTCATGGAAATAATACATCCTTTTGCATAACTGTCACTGTATTGTGAATCAGATATATTGGTATAAAGTCCTTTCTGACGATGCCCAGCTCTTCAGTGCTGATTCCTGTTGACCGACAAAACTCTGTACTTCTATCTTTTCCTCCGGTTTCGGTCCGTTACTTACGGTAATAGAAATACTTGTTCCTGCAGAAGCCTTTGTTCCAGGTTCTACTGTCTGACTGATGACCATTCCTTTTTCTACACTGTCGCTGTAATCATAAGTTACAGTTCCTACATTAAATCCGTAACTTCTTGATTGTACTCTGTGCAGTTGCATCTGCCATACCTCTTACATCCGGCACTGTCTTCTTATTGCTTCCCTGACTTACCAGCATCGTAACCGTCGAACCTTTCTCAGCTTTTGTACCGGCTGAAAAACTTGTACTGATTACTTTTCCACTTTCAACACTGTCATCATACTGGAAGCTTGAAGTTACTTTAAATCCTTCCTCCTCAAGTTCATTCTGTGCCTCTGTCTCACTCATACCACTGACATCCGGTATTGCCTTTTTGCTTCCAACTAGTCCTGAACTTACAACTACTTCAATCTTGGTATGTTTTGATACCTTTTCTCCGGCTTCCGGTGTCTGTTTTGAGATCTTTCCTGCCTTATACTTCTTAGACTCTTTTCTTGTCACAACCTTTTATTCCAAGTCCTTTTTATTCAGCAGTGCCTTTGCATTCTCTTCAGACATACCACGGACATCCGGTACTGTGACCTTTCCTGATTTATCTTCCTCGTCCTGAGTTGTAATTCCACCAAATGATTTAAATACGCCTGCCGCCTTACCAACAGTAAATACAAGGATCAGCACGATGATTGCCACAACTACGATTGTAAGTATCTTCATGATCTTATGCATATGCGGATTGACTTCATCTGCCCCTCTGCCACTTTCATAATTCTCATAATCTTCGTCGTTGTCATCATTTCCATACATGGTATCTGTATCATACTCATCTGTATCATACTCTTCTGTATCATACTCTTCATCATCGTTTCCATTCCGGATATCATCCAGATCTTTGTCTGTCATGATAACGGTATCTGTCATACCACCGATTGGAGGGATCACTACAAAATCCCCCATCCGGATCTACCAGTGAATGCTTCAGATCCTGAATCAGATCCCTGTACTTGTATATCTTCTCTCAGAACTCTTCTGTGTACATTTCAGAATAATCTGTTCCAGGCTGTAAGGAATATCCGGAACGAGCTCCGACGGCGGTGTAATCTCCTGCTGCAGATGCTTCATTGCAACTTCTACCGTTGTCTCGCCGTCAAACGGAACCTGCCCTGTTACCATCTCAAATAAGAGTAATACCAATTGAATAGATATCACTTCTCTGATCACTGAATCCGCCTCTCGCCTGCTCCGGTGATGTATAATGCACGGAGCCCATTGCATTCGTACTTACTGTATTCGAAGTTACAGCTTTCGCAATTCCAAAATCCGTAACCTTTACCTTTCCGTCCTTGGAAATAATAATATTCTGTGGTTTGATATCGCGATGGATAATTCCCGATGCATGTGCTGCGCCGATACCGCTGCACATCTGAATCGCAATACTGATCGTCTCTTTATGAGAAAGTCTTCCTTTTCTCTCTATATATTCTTTTAATGTAATTCCTTCTACGAGTTCCATGACCATATAATTAAGGCCGCGGTCTTCCCGACATCATATACATTTACAATATTCGGATGTATCAGTCCGGCTGCTGCCTGTGCCTCCGAACGAAATTTTCTTACGAAATTTTCATCCTCTTTATACTGTTTCTTTAATACCTTAATCGCTACATATCGGTTCAGCATCTGATCCCGGCCTTTATAGACATCTGCCATTCCGCCGGCACCGATCTTACTAAGTACAGCATATCTCTTGCCTAGTACGATTCCATCTTTTACCATACACTCACCTCATCAGCAAGTGGCTCAGCTACGATAACCCCTATATTATCTCTTCCGCCATTGCTATTTGCTTTTTCTATCAACATCTGAACAGCTTCCACTACGTCTCTGGAACCCTTTGACAATATTGAACATGTCTTCATCCTCTACCATATTACTGAGGCCATCTGTACACATCAATATCATATCACCCTTTTTCAGACGATATTCATAAATGTCCGGTTCCACATCTTCTTTTACACCAATTGCCCGTGTAATGATGTTCTTATCCGGATGGTTTCTTGCTTCTTCTGCTTTGATTCCACCAAGTCTTACCATCTCTTCTACCAGCGAGTGATCTTTGGAAAGCTGACGAATCTTATCGTTGATCAGGTAAAGTCTGCTGTCTCCCACATTGGCAAAGTACAATGTATTGCCAACAACAGTTGCCACTACCAGTGTCGTTCCCATACCTTCCAGTTTTATATCTCTTGAAGCTGCCTCGATTAATTTATGATTTGCAATACTGACTACGCTCCTTAGAATCTCCTCGGGTTTATCCATCGGTGTCTTCTTCAGTTCATCTTTTAATACATTTACCGTATAACTGGACGCGAAATCTCCCGCCTTATGTCCGCCCATTCCGTCGGCGACCGTAAGGAGATTTGGAAATGGTCCAATCGGTCTGTCTGTCACATATACATAGTCCTGATTGACCTCACGTCTTCTTCCTACATCAGTCATTGCATAAATTTTCATCTGTCTCTCCCTCGCTTTTGGCTGCGTGTCTGCGACGCAACTGTCCACAGGCTCCGTCAATATCAGAGCCTCTTTCCCTTCTTATAGTAACATTAATTCCGTTTTTTTCAAGTTTATTTTTTTAAATTCCAGGGCATTTTTACGGTCCGGCTTTTTTGAAATCTCTTTCTTTGATCGGGTTCACCGGAATCAGATTAAGATGACAATTTCGTCCCTTTTAAAATCGTCGTCAAGTTCCCGGATATCGTCCGGCTGGTCATTCACTCCGGCTACCAGACTGTACTCGAAAGTAATCCTTCTTCCTGTCTTGTCAAAATAATAATCGCAGGCATCCAGTACTTCCGACAGATCGTATTTATTTGCTACCGGCATCAGTTTCTTACGTTTTTCCTGGCTGGAACCATGAAGTGAAAGAGCCAGTGTGATCTGAAGTCCTTCCTCCGCAAGCCGTTCTCATATTCGGAACGATTCCACAGGTAGATGCTGTAATATTTCTCTGACTGATATTCAGCCCGTGTTCATCACTCAACATATGGATAAACTTTTACAAAATTATCATAATTATCGAGCGGTTCTCCGGTTCCCATCACAACAACATTCGAAACACGTTCTCCGGTAATCTTCTGGATGTGATAGATCTGCCTTAACATCTCAGACGGCTCCAGGCTTCTTACCAGTCCACCGATCGTTGAAGCACAGAATCTGCACCCCATACGGCAGCCCGCCTGTGAAGAGATACATACGGAATTGCCGTAATTATATTTCATCAGAACACTTTCTACCATATTACCGTCTTCCAGTTCGAATAAGAACTTCTCCGTCGGATCTTCTTTTTGATATCTGATGATCGATCATCTTCACTTTGCGGATCTCATAATTTTTTTTCAACTTCTCACGTAAGGCTTTTGACAGATTCGTCATTTCATCAAAATCATCTGCCAGCTTTACATGAAGCCATTCATAGATCTGTTTGCTCCGGAATGCCTTCTCTCCGATTACAAGCATCTCTTCTTTTAATTCATCATAATTATAGGAACATATATCTTTCTTACTCATGGTTCACCCTTTTTATTATTGCTATGTAGAATCCATCTCCTGCATCTTTTCCCGGAATCATCTGTTTGTCTTTCACCAGTTCAAATTCCGGATATTCTTTCAGGAACCATTCTACATTCCCCTCATTCTCTTCTCTGTGTATGGTACAGGTACTATACAGAAGCTTCCCCTCCGGTTTTACATAATCCTTTACCACCGACAGGATCTTCCTCTGTAATTCCACCAAGTCAGCTTCCGTCTTTTCATTCATCTTATAACGCAGATCCGGTTTCTTTCCAAGTACACCAAGTCCGGAACACGGAAGATCTGCGATTACAATATCCGCACTCTTTTTTCTTATCCGGATCATACACTGGTTGCATCCTGGCATACTGCCTCAATATTGGTAAGGCCGCTTCTTTCGATGTTGTCCCGGAGCAGATCGACTTTATATTCAGTCAAATCTCTTGCTTCCACATGGCCGGTTCCGTTCAGAAGTTCTGCGATATGTATGGATTTTCCCACCCGGTGCGGCACACACATCCAGTACCTGGTCTCCTTCTTTCACTTCTGACCATAATGCTACCTGCATAGAGCTTAAATCCTGCACCTGATAAAGTCCTTCGCAGAAGCTTGGAAGTGCGGACAGGTGATCATATCCTGACAGATATAATGCACACGGAATCTCCGGCACTTCACCAACCGTTACACCTTCTTTTTTCAGGATTCCGACCAGATCTTCTTTTTTGATCTTATGTTCATTAAACCGGACTGTTAATGGATTTTCTTCCAGAAATGCACTTCCGATTGTCTTTACTGTCCCTTCGTCGTATACGTTCAGCCATTGTTTGACCAGCCATTCCGGCAGCGAATACTTCACGGAAAGGTAAGACACCTTATCCTTCTCATCCGGATAGTTAATCTTGTCAAGATTCCTGCTGATATTGCGGAGCACTCCGTTGACGAATCCTTTCAGATTCACGAATCCTCTTTTGTTCCTGCAAGCTTCACCGCTTCATTACAGATTGCCGAATCTGGTACGCTGTCCATATATTTCATCTGATACACCGAACTTCTTAAAATCGTTCGTATCAACGGTTTCATCTTATTTACTTTTACCTTTGAAAACAGATTAATGATATAGTCGATCTCAATCATACGCTCCAGTGTTCCATTTACTACTCTTGTAATAAATGCGCGTTCCCGTTTGTCCAGATATTGATATTTATCCAGAACATTCTTTATCACGATATGGCTGTACTCACCGTCTCTTGTGATCTGAAGCAGCATGTCCAGCACTAATTCTCTTTCATTTACAGACGCCTGCATACGTCCCCTCCTCTTCCCATAGATATACAATCAGGGAAGCGGTTTATATCCCCTTCCCTTTCGTTAATTAATCGTTTCTTCGATTTCCAGTCAGAAGCAGTATACGCAGAAGCTGCAGAATTGCAGATGCTGCTCCGGCTACATAAGTAAGTGCTGCCGCTGTCAGCACCTTTCTGGTATCTCTGACTTCATCCTCATACAACATGCCTGTATTGCCAAGGATCTTCAATGCCCTGTGTGACGCATCAAATTCCACCGGTAATGTCACAATCTGGAATAACACTGCAAGTGAAAATGCAAGGATTCCAAGATTGATGAACAGTGAAGAGGTCGTACTGCTGTTGAAGAAAAATCCAAGAATGATCAGCGGCCATGCAATAGAACTTCCGAAATTTGCTACCGGTACCAGACTGCTTCTTAACTTCAACGGTACATATCCGGTCGCATGCTGTACTGCATGCCCGCATTCATGCGCTGCTACGCCAAGTGCTGCCACTGATGTAGAATTATACGTTGCATCCGAAAGTCTCAGCGTTCTTTGTTCTTGGATCATAATGGTCAGTGAGATTGCCGGAAATATGCTCGATCCGCACATCATACAGTCCTTCCCTGTGAAGGATCTGCTCTGCAGCATCTCTTCCTGTCATACCGGAATGATTCCTTACTCTGGAATATCTGCTGAATGTGGAATTCATCTTCGCAGATGCGATCAGGCAGATCACGACACCAATCAGCACTAATATATACGTTGGATCAAAATACATTGGATAATACATCATTATCAGCCTCCTTGCTCTCTATGACCTGCATTATATATGAAAATTTCCCCAAATAGCAGGTTTTCATACATTTTTAACAATTCTTAATCATTTGTGAAGAAAGTTCACATCCTGTTTCGATCTGATAACCTCGTAAGAAAGCGTCCGCTTCCATTCTCTTCTTTCCAGGGATCTGAAGTACCAGTACTTTCAGAAGTCCGTCTCCTGTCTGTACAGAAAATCCGTCTTTTTCCACTTTCACGATTGTTCCCGGGGTTGCATCGGTATTCTCATCCAGAACTTTTGCTTCCCAGATTTTCATGACTTTACCATTCCAGTCTGTGTAAGCACTCGGCCATGGATTCAGACCCACGGATCAGACATTCGATTGCCTTCGCAGACTTGCTCCAATCGATATCTCCGAGCTTTTTGTCCAGCATTTTCGCATATGCTGTCGGGCTTTCTCCCTGTGTTTCCCACGTTGCGGTCTTATCTTCCAGTGCCTTTAATGTCTCAACACAGAGCTTTTGCACCTGCTTTAGCCAGCTTGTCATGAAGGCTTCCGCCTGTCTCATCTTCTGCCAGTGGCACTTCTGTCTTCATGATCATATCTCCCGTATCCAGGCCTTCATTCATCTGCATCGTCGTTACACCAGACACTTTATCCCCGTTGATAACTGCCCACTGAATCGGAGCCGCACCACGGTAACTTGGCAATAAAGGACGCATGTACATTGATGCATCCGTATGGTGTCATCTCAAGAATTTCTTTTGGAAGGATCTGTCCGAATGCGATAACGACCATGATATCTGCATTATATTTGCGAAGTTCTTCTACGGCCTGCGCTTCTCTGATCTTCACCGGCTGAAAGACCGGGATTCCATGTGCCAGTGCTGCTTCTTTAACCGGTGTATACTGCATCTTGCCGCCACGTCCCTTTCGGCTTATCCGGCTGTGTGACTACAAGTACAACTTCATGCCCAGCCCCGATCAGTGCTTCCAGCGTTCCGACCGAAAAGTCCGGGGTTCCCATGAATATTACTTTCATGCTATTCTTCCTCCTCATAGTTCACGTCATGTACTTCACCCTCTACCAGTCTGGTATATAACTTTACCATCCAGATGGTCGATCTCATGACAGAATGCTCTTGCAAGGAGACCTTCTCCTTCCAGGATCACTTCTTCCATATCTTCATTCAATGCTTTTTTACTTTCGCATAATTCGGTCTTGTCACGATTCCTGCTTTTCCAGGAAGGCTTAAACATCCTTCTTCGCCTGTCTGTTCTCCGGATGTCTCCAGGATCACCGGATTGATCAGGACGATCGGACCTTCTCCGATATCAATGACTACGATACGCTTCAGGATCCCAACCTGTGGTGCCGCAAGCCCTACGCCCATTGCTTCATACATGGTATCTAACATGTCGTTGATCAGTACTTTTGTACGGATTGTCATCTTTGTTACTTCTTTGCATTCTTTGTTCAGAACTTCATCACCAAATTCCCTGATTTTTCTAAGTGCCATCTCTTTTGTCTCCTTTATCTTTTAAAAAAATATTCATCGGATTAAAGTCAAACTGTATCCTCATGTTCGCAAATCCTCTGTTGATCTCGATATAGCGTTCCATATGGTTCTTGATCCGCACAAGCACCTGATATTCCTCACTTTTCAGATATATGACTTTCCGGTAAACGTCATTGACTTTTTCCAACCGACGGACTTGCCGGTCCGATTACCTGCACTTCTCCGTCTGCGCTTACCCTGATTGCATATTTCTTCAGATATTCTGCTGCCGTTGTAAGCCTATTTTCATCAGATCCGGTCATCAGGACTGCCATCAGCTGTGATGCCGGCGGATATCCCATCAGATCCCGGTAATTCATCTCTTTTTCATAGAAGCCTTCGTAATCCTGTCTCGCTGCCATCCGGATACTGTAATGATCCGGACTGTAAGTCTGTATTATTACCTCCCCGGACGTCTGCCTCGTCCCGCACGGCCCGCCGCCTGTGTCAGGAGTTGGAATGTACGTTCTCCGGAACGGTAATCATCCGAATACAGCGACATATCTGCCGCCAGAACACCGACCAGCGTCACATTTGGAAAATCATGTCCTTTTTACGATCATCTGTGTCCCGATCATGATATCTGCTTCTTCGTCTGCGAATTTCGCCAGGATTTTCTCATGTCCGCCTTTGTTCTTCGTGGTATCCATGTCCATCCGAAGAAGCCTTGCCTGTGGAAATTCCCGCTTCACCAGATCTTCAATCTGCTGTGTTCCCGCCCTGAAACCTCCGATATACGGAGACCCGCACACCGGACAATTCTGAACTGTCTGTGTCTCATAACCACAGTAATGACAGACCATTTTTCCGCCCCGTGTACCGACAGTGATACATCACAGTGAGGACATTTTACTACATATCCACAGGCTCTGCAAGAAACAAAACCTGCATATCCCCTCCGGTTAAGGAAAAGCATCATCTGCTCCTTCTTATCCAGACGATCCTGCATCAATTCTATCAGCCGGTCACTTAAGATTGACCGGTTCCCGTGCTTTACTTCTTCCCGCATATCTGCCACATATACCTGCGGAAGTTCCTGCTTCCCGGTACGCATCTTAAGCCGTAACATCTGATATCTTCCGCATTCACATGCATAAAATGCTTCCAGCGAGGGAGTTGCCGAACCAAGTACTACACTTGCGCCCTCCATCCGTGCTCTTTCGATTGCCGTCTCTCTTGCATGAAATCTCGGTACCTGTTCACTCTTATAAGTCGGTTCATGTTCTTCATCAATGACGATCAGTCCCAGTCGTTCGAACGGTGTGAACAGAGCCGATCTCGGACCAATCATGATATCGACTTCACCTTTTTTCACACGTTCCATCTGATCATAACGCTCTCCCCTGGGACATCCTGGAATTCAGGATAGACACCCGTCCGCCAAATCTTGTGTAGAACCGCATCACGGTCTGATAGGTCAGTGCTATCTCCGGAATCAGTACGATTGCCTGTCTGCCCTCACTTAGGACTTTATCGATCATTTCCATATATACTTCTGTCTTGCCGCTTCCTGTCACCCCGTATAACAGATAAGTCTTACGGATTCCCTGCTCATAATCCTTCGAAAATGTTCGGATTGCCGCCTGTTGTTCTTCTGTATAAATGATTTCTTTTTTCTCTTTCTGCTGATAAATCACCGGGTTACGGTATACTTGTTCCGATTCCAGTGCCAGAACCTTCTGCTCTTCCAGTGCCCTTACCACACTTCTCGTCAGATTCAGCTTATGGATCAGAAAATCATAATCCTGTTCCGGCTGATCCAGAAGTGCCGCCAGAAGTCTGGCTCTCGCTTTCTGATTCTTGTGCAGATAAAGTTCCAGCTTTTCTTTTCCCTCTGCTTCCGGCAAAAGAAGCCGTACCTTCTGCTTTTCCTTTGCTTTTTTCTTTCTTCTTGATCGGAAGTACCGTCTTCAGTGCCTGGATCATCGTTCCCCCGTAAGATTCCTTCATCCAGGCTGCCAGTGCAACAAGTTTACTTTCAATCGCCACACTTTCTTCGGCAATTTTTAAGACCTCTTTCATCTTCTCCGGTGCATACTCCGCACGTTCGGAGAATCCGGTTACATAGCCGTTGATTTCTTTATTTCCCTTACCAATCGGAACCACAACTTCTGTTCCAACCTTAAGCATCCTCCAGATGAGAGGGGATGCGGTATTGAAAGACTTTATCTAATTTTTCATGCGTAATATCAACGATAATATCAGCGTACATTTATTTCTTTAATTCCTCTAATACTTCCTTGATCAGAACACGTTCATCCATATCATACTTGACACCCTTGATTTCCTGATATGTCTCATGTCCTTTTCCTGCCAGGATGATGACATCTCCCGGCCGGCCATGTTCGATTGCATATTTAATTGCTTCTTTTTCTGTCACAGATCGTGATGTATTTTCCATCTGTCTTTTTCATACCAACTACAATATCATCAATGATTGCCTGCGGCTCTTCAAATCTCGGGTTGTCCGATGTGATGATCGTAAAGTCCGATAATTTACCGGATACTTCGCCCATCTCGTAACGTCTGGTCTTAGATCTGTTACCGCCGCAACCGAATACGGTCACGATTCTTTCCGGATGATAATCTCTTAATGTATCCAGAAGACTTTCGAGTGCCATGGCATTGTGTGCATAGTCGATCATCAATGTAAAGTCATCAGATACTTTGATCATCTCGATACGGCCTTTGACTCTTGCAACCTTCAGCGCCTTCTTAATATCTTCTACCGGCACACCGAAATGTCTGCATACGGCAATTGCTGTCAGTGAGTTATATACACTGAAGTCTCCGGGAATGTCGATCTCTACATCAAAGTCCATAAGTCCCGCTACATGATACTGTACTCCAAGGTATCCAGGTCTTGAGATGTGCTTTTACATCCGTTGCACGAATATCTGCTTTTTCAGAAAATCCAAATGTTTCCACTTTGCATGTTGCGTCTTTGAATATATCTTCGAACCATTTATCATCTACATTACCGATTCCGATCTTACACTGCTTGAATAACAGACTCTTACAATATTTATATTCATTGAAATCTTTGTGCTCATTCGGTCCGATATGATCTTCTCCAAGGTTCGTAAAGATTCCGATCTCAAATGGAATTCCTGCGGTACGATCCAGTTTCAGCCCCTGTGAAGAAACTTCCATAACTACACATTCGCAGCCTTCTTCTACCATCTCTGAAAAATATTTCTGAATGGTATAAGATTCCGGCGTTGTATTATTTGCCGGGATACTCTTATCTCCGATGATTGCCTCAATCGTACCGATCAGTCCGACTTTGATGCCGACTTCTTCCAGAATGGATTTCACCATATAGGTTGTCGTTGTCTTTCCTTTTGTTCCTGTGATACCGATGACTTTCAGCTTCTCTGCCGGATATCCGAAATATGCTGCCGAAGTTAATGCCAGTGCGTAACGGGTATTCTCTACCTTAATGACTGTCAATCCTTCCGGTGCTTCTACATCTTTTTCTACGATCACAGCCGCTGCTCCTTTTTCCGCAACCTGCTGTACATAAGCATGTCCGTCGGAAACCGCTCCGCTGATGCATACGAACACGCTTCCTTCTGTCACTTTTTACGGGAATCGTTGATCAGTTCTGTGACTTCAATCTGGTCGTCTCCCTGTACTACTTCATATTCTAAACGTTCCAGTAACTGGGTTAATTTCATCTGATTGCCTCCTATTTTCCTACAATATCATAAGTATACCATCATTTTTCCATGCAGCAAAGGAAAAATTATGTTATAGTAGTAGTTAGAATATTTTGAAAATATAAGAAAAGGGGAATGTAACTTATGAAAGCTTATGAACGATTACTGAATTATGTTGTTGTCCGTACACCAAGTGACGAAAACAGCGAAACTGTACCATCTTCTGTATGCCAGTTCGATCTTGCAAGACTTCTGGAAGCAGAGATGAAGGAACTGGGTCTTACAGATGTTATTCTGGATGACCAGTGCTACCTGTACGGAAAGCTTCCGGCTACCGAAGGCCTGGAAGACAAGCCGGCGATCGGATTCATCGCACACATGGATACCGTATCAGACTTCTGTGACCATGATATCAAACCAATTGTTACTGAAAATTATGACGGTGGTGAACTTAGGCTCGGAACAAGTGATACTATTTTAAGTCCTAAGAACTTTCCGCATCTGGCAGATCTGAAAGGACGTACACTGATCACTTCTGACGGCACGACTGTTCTCGGAGCTGATGACAAAGCCGGAATCGCAGAGATCATGACAATGATCGAACGCATTCAGGAAGAAAAAGATTCCTCACGGACCTCTGTGCGTAGCATTTACACCGGATGAAGAGATTGGTACGGTGCTTCTCACTTCAACGTAGAACAGTTCGGTGCTGACTACGGCTATACACTGGACGGTGATACCGAAGGCGAGATCCAGTACGAGAACTTCAACGCATGCAAAGCGGATTTCGTGATCAAAGGATTCAACGTACATCCTGGTTCTTCCAAAGATACTATGATCAACGCAAGTCTGGTTGCTATGGAGATCAATAATGCTCTTCCATCTATGGAGACACCTCGCGGAACAGAGGATTATGAAGGATTCTATCATCTGATGAGCATGTCCGGAGAAGTTGCGGAAGCTGAGCTTCATTATATTGTAAGAGACCATGACAAAGATCTCTTTGAAGCAAAAAAAAAAAAACTTTGAAATTAATCGAGAAAGATATGAATGAAAAATGGGGCGAAGGTACTGTAACACTTACCATTTCTGAACAGTACCGTAACATGGCTGAGATTATCTCCACCTGTATGCATCTGATTGACAATGCGAAAAAAGCGTGTGAGAATGCAGATGTGACACCACTTGTACTTCCGATCCGCGGCGGTACAGACGGATGCCAGTTAAGCTTCAAGGGGACTGCCTTGCCCGAACCTTGGAACAGGCGGACATGCTTATCACGGACCTTATGAACATATTACTGTAGAGGGTATGGATAAGAGTGTGGATGTAGTTACAGAGCTTGTGAAATTGTATGCAATGTAAAGATTTTCTTTTTAAAGCAAGAAGACCTGCCGGTAATCGGCTGGTCTTCTTACTTTTTATGTCTCTTCTAATTTTTTACTGTCTTATTTTACAATTCAATATCCGGAAGTTCTTCCTTGAATCCTTCTCCTACTACTTCGTTCGATTCTACGATAATAGTGAATGCTTTCGGATCGATGGTATGTACCATCTTCTTAATGGTATACATCTGCTTGTTATTGCAGGCGCACATTACGACATCTTTGTCCTTCTTTGAATAACTTCCGATTCCTTTTAAGATTGTAGATCCTCTTCCTGAGTAAGCGTCAATCTGTTCTGCAATCTCAGCACCTTTGTCGGTTACGATCAGGGTCATCTTACCTTCATCGATACCGTACATGATTCTGTCCATTACCATTGCCATCAGATAAGTAACGACGACACCGTAGATCAGGCCGTCTATATCCTTGAATACAAGTGCTGTGCCAAGAATGATCGTGCAGATATCAAGGACAAATGTAATAATTCCAAGCGTAATATGTGGTTTTACTTTCTTGATTGCCACACTGATAAAGTCCTGTCCACCTGTTGAAGAACCTCTCATGAAGATCATGGCATATCCGATTCCGCATAATACGCCCATACACAGAGCTGCCAGCAGTCTGCTTCCGTCATAGACCGGAAACAGTGGTGCTACGTAGTCCATCAGTAATGATGAAATGATCATCGATTTCATGGACTTTAAGAAAAATTCTTTTCCTAAAAATTTATAACAGAAGATTGCAACAGGTACATTCAAGATGATGGTTCCGGCACCAACCGGAAGGCCAAATAAGTGATACAGAATGATTGCGATACCGGAAAATCCTGCTACCGGGAAATCTGCATTCAATGCAAAGTTGTAAATACCAACTGCGATGATCATACCTGCTACGATATCCAAAGGATATCAATGAATAATTCTTTCCAATTTACATTTTTCATTTCCATTCCTCCTAGATTTATTTTTTAATTTTGTGGACATATTTTTGTCTTTTGATGATGTCCGCTTTATTTATAAACAAACAAAAGAAAGCAGCCACAAATTATATGTAAATATAATTCGCAACTGCTCTATCATAGTATTCTGCAACTTGTTTCAACATAATTCCCTTTTGAGCCTTTGGTGTGGTAACCTCCATATTATCTGCAAATGAAGATAATACGCTAAGTCCTGTCTCTTCAAAAAATCTCCTGCTTAAGTCTTTTTTATCTTTTCTGTATCTTTACTGAAACATAGTATCTTTCTTATCTTGTATTTCTTTTCAAAAATCTGCTGCCATCCCTCTTCCAGAAAATCTGCATATTTCATCTCTTTCGTAGTCGCATAATCCCCATGATCCGTATTGATCTCGAACTTTATCCCCTCTGCATCCAGTTTTCTGCACACTTTTGCTGCCTTTTCAGGATCCATATCCTCCGCAAATATCAGTCTTCCTTCTTCATCCCGAAATTCTGCCCCATTCATTAATACATATCCACAGTTGATCCCATACTGTTGCATAAGCGGCATTGCACCTCTGTAAGATCTTCCGGTTACCGTCATCCACCTGACTCCCTGTCCCTGCGCGGTCTCTACTGCCTTAGCATTTATCCCGGATACTGACCAGTCATTTTTCAACATTGTTCCATCCAGATCAGTTGCAATCATCTTTATCATAATCTGTTCCTTCCTTCATCAGATACTCCTGGATCGCTTTCAGATTTTCTTCTTTCAACAAGTAATCCACGTATATAATTTTTGTCTTTTTGGAAACTCTACACCATATACTCTGGAACCCGATATTACCAGATCTACCGGAACCGGATCCAGTCTGTACTCCGCCAGAGACATCTTCTCCAGAATGTGTATCTTTTTCACCACAGTAATCTGTAATCTGCCTTGCCATATTATCCGCAAAGCTTTCACCAATGTCACATAAAATAACGGCTTTTAATCTCTGGAAGTCATATGCCTTTAAGTAAATTGCAACATAACAGATCTCATGTACATTGGCTATAAATTGATATTTTTCCTGCAGTATCTGGTTCAGTTCTTCTGCCATCCGCACTTCTCGTTTGTAATATTCCAATACATTTTCCAGTGTCGGATTTGTCTCAAAATATCCCTGTTCTATCCGTTCTATCATCTTTCCGATGTGTACAGACAGTCTCGTGAATAATTCTTCATTATTTCTGTAATCTGTATGATATTTCCGGTCAACTATTTCAAGAAATTCTTTCGTAATCTCTGTATATTCTTCCGAACTCCATACGTTTTTCCCTGTGTGTACAATATTCTTTTGCTCTCAGACACTCTGCCATATAACTGCGTTCCTGCTTTGGAATATCATATTCCTTTTTTTCAAAGAAATCTGCATATTTCTTCTACACATGGCCAAGTCTCATAATCTCCGGCATCTTCTTCCAGTTCAAATCCTTTTTTCTCTCCGCATAAGACTGACAAATATATCCAGGGCAAACCCTTCGATTGCTTTATCTATTAACCGATATCCGTATTGTTGTAATATCGCCGGAAGTGCTTTATATAGTGCAATATAATCTTCATA
>VOFC01000346.1_pt1 | contig 28000 bp, 30 predicted proteins | sample 5384161 | NCBI WGS metagenome assembly VOFC01 (sample SAMN12384722, study PRJNA508395) | human gut metagenome | isolation source: healthy gut B | host: Homo sapiens | reverse complement strand
CAGGGCTTTTTCCACGTCTTCGGGCAGGGGAGCCTCCAGGATCAGGTTCTGCACGGTACGGGCGGCGTCCTGCAGGCTGTGGGGCACGTCGGCGTCCACCTTGCACAGGGTGCTGTGGATCTTCTTGAACAGGCCGCTGGGGCGCAGCAGGGCCAGGCTGCTGGCCTGGATGGTCACGGCGAAGCCGGGGGGCACGGGCATGTCCAGCATGTTGCTCAGTTCGCCCAGGTTGGCGTTCTTGCCGCCCACGCTGTAGCCCATGCTGGCGTCCACTTCCGTCAGGGGCAGGATGAGCGCGTTGACATCGCCGCGGGTGTGCTTTTCCAGCTCGTTCTCGATGCGCTGGCCGATGGCGGCCACGCTGCTTTCCAGTTCCTTGTAGTGGCCGCGCGACATGTCGTTGAGGCAGGCCGCCATGCGCTCGCAATGGAAGATGGCCTTGCGGGCGATGCGGCGTACCTGATGGGTCTCCAGGTGCTTGTCGCCCCGCTGGGCCGCGTCCAGCTTGGCCAGGATGGCGGCCAGGTCCGCGTTGGACTGGAGCAGTTCGTTGAAGGAGGCGTAGCGGCGGCCGAAAGCGGCCATGGCCTGCTCGCGGCTGATGCGCGGCCCCATGCCTAACAGGCGTTTGAGGGTCTTGATGGTCGTGGTCATGGAACGTCCTTTTGCTTCCCCCGGCAGGGCAGTGGAAGGCAGACGGCGCGGGGAGGCCCGGCCTGTTCTGGAGGCCGGGACCGCCCGGGACAGACCGCCGGGCATCCGGCAGGCGGCCGTACCGCCGTGCCGTCATGTCCCGGAAGGGCCGCCTCAGGCACGGAACCCGCGTGCTGCCGGCAACACTATATAGCGCTGGGCCGGGCCGCGTCCTTCCCTGCGGACAAGACCCAGGCGGACCAGGATCTGCAGGTCATACTGGGCGGTGCGCATGGAGATGTCCTTGCCTGCCATGTCCTGGTATTCCTGCCGGCTGATGCTGCCGAGCTCCACAAGGCGGGGCAGCAGCCGGGCAAGGCGGGCATTGAGGCGCGGCGGGGCATCTTCCGCGGCGGGCGGCTGTTCCCCGTTCCCGGCCGGAGCGGGCTGGACGGCGGGCGGTTCCGCCGTTTCCGAAGCCTCGCTGTGGGGCTGCCTGCTGTCGGCCCGCGCGGGCGGGCAGGAGAGCTTGCCGCGTTCCGGTCGCGCAATGTCCCCGGAAGGGTGTCCGGTCCCAACTGGATGTTCTCTGCAAAAATGAGGCCATTTTCGCAAAAAGCCAGGGCCCGGGTCAGGCAGTTCTGCAGTTCGCGCACGTTGCCCGGCCAGTGGTATTCCTGGAGCTTGCGCAGGGCGCCGCGGCTGAGGCGCGGCGTGGGCAGGCCCTGGGATTCCGCGGCCCGGGTCAGGAAGAAGACGGCCAGCAGGGGCAGGTCGGACTTGCGCCGGCGCAGGGGGGGCGTGCGGATGGTGATGACGGCCAGGCGGTAATAGAGGTCCTCGCGGAAGGAGCCTTCCTGGGCGTCCTGCAGCAGTTCCGCATTGGTGGCGGCGATGATGCGGGTGTCGAAGGGCACGTCCTCGTCACTGCCCAGGGGCCGGATCATGCGGGTGGAAAGGGCCCGCAGCAGGGCCTGCTGGACCTTGGGGGCCGCGTTGCCGATCTCGTCCAGCATCAGGGTGCCGCCCTCGGCCGTGAGAAAGGCGCCCTTGCGGGGCTGGCGCGCCTCGGTGAAGGCGCCCTTGACGTGGCCGAACAGGGTGTCCATGAGCAGGTTCTCGTCCAGGGCCCCGCAATTGATGGTGATGAAGGGGCCGTTGGCCCGGGGGCTGGCCTGGTGGATGGCCGCCGAGACCAGCTCCTTGCCGGTGCCCGTCTCGCCGATGACGAGGACGTCGGCCATGGTGGGCGCGGCCTTGAGGATGTTGGCGCGCAGGTCCTGCATGGCGGCGGAGGTGCCCACGAGGCCGTTCTCGGGGATGTCGTCCAGTTCCGGCATGTTCTCGGCGGGCTCGCGGGCCCAGCGGGCGTCCTGCATGAGCTGCTGGTTGAGCTGTTCCTCCTCGCTGCGGCGCAGGCGGTGGAGCAGGGCGTTGATGGCGTCCTTGAGCTGCTCCAGCTCGCGGGGCATGGGCGGCAGCACCAGCGGGTTGGAGCTGTGGCTGTCGATGCGCAGGTTCACTTCATTGGACAGGCGGCGCAGGCGTTTGGTGGTGCCGCGTGCCAGCCAGGCCAGGCCCAGGCCCAGCAGGCAGATGCCGGCCAGCAGGCAGATGCCGTAGATGCCGACGATCTGGATGCCGGTGCGCGTGGCGGTGAAGCTGGTGTCCAGCACGGCCAGGCCGCCCATGATGGTGCGCGGACTGTCGGGGTTGGCGGCAAAGGTCACGGGCGCGAAGCTGACGCCTTCCACGGGGCTGTTCTCGTGCCCCCAGGCATCGCTGTTGTCCAGGAAGATCTGGCCGGAATGCCCGCCCTGGACGCTGGAGACCATGGCCCAGTAGTTGACGTGGTTGGGGCCGGGCCGGAAGGCGGTGCTGAAGCCGGCGCGGCCGAACTCGCCCTGGAAGCCCGCGCGCAGCGAATCGCTGTTGAGGCGGCCGCTGGCCTCGTCCGCGTCCAGGTTCTCGGACTGGAAGAGCATCCAGCCCTGGTTGTCGAAAAAGATGCTGCGGATGCGGGTCTCGTCATCGGCGGTGCGCAGGGGCGCGGCCGACGAGGAGAACATGCTGATGGCGTCACGCAGGACGGTCAGGTCCAGGGAGAGGATGAGCATGCCCTGGAAGACGCCCTGGGCATCATAGATGGGCGTGGAGAAGCGGATGACGTAAAGGGGGATGCTTTGCACGGAATCGTTGAGCGGGACCATGGAATAGACCACTTCCAGGGGCTGGCTGACCTGCACATGACCGGGCCGCTGGGCCGCGCTCAGGCTGGTGAAGGGGTTGCCCACGGTGGCGGAGGCGATGTCGGGAGGGATGGAGATGATCTCGCCGCCGTAGCTGAGCAGCAGATAGCGCTGGGAAGGATCCGTGCCCATGAAGGCCACCTCGCGGTAGCGCAGGCCCTCGGCGCGCACGCGGAACTGGAGGCGCCGCACCATGTCCTTGGGTTCCATGGAGCCCGCGGCCAGGATGAGGAGCTGGTTCCTGGTCTCTGTGAGAATTTGCTCAAGCGAAAGGCTCATGGCCTGGGCCTGCAACTGGGCATTGCGGGCTATTGCGCGGTTGACGAGGGTCTCGATACTGCGTCCCGTTGCGAGGAAAACAAGCAATAAAATCAGCGTCAAAAGCGGCAAACCGAGCAAAAGCACCCGGCCTGTCATGCTGCGGTTGACGAAGAAACGGGTGGTATCCAGCGAATTTCCCAGGACGGGTCTGGTCCAGCTGCGCATACATCCTCCCGATAACGCAAAAAGCGTGCAACTTTCCCGAAAATCTATCCGCAATGCGCAGTTTTCGCAAGGGGAAAAAAACTTCGGAGTGTTGCCAGTCAACGATTTTCGGCATTTTTAGTGAAACTGGCACGGGTATTGCTTAAAACGAGCATGTGAAGTTTGGGACGAATGGTCCTGCCGTGGGACGCAAGGATCTGGATGTAACAACCCCAAGACCCGGAGGAGAACATGAAAATGATGCGCAAGCTCTGGACAGCCATTGCGGGCAGCTTCGTCATGCTGCTGGTCATGATGCCTTCCCTGGCCCTGGCTGCCAAGAGGCCGCGGCGAACGTGGTCATCGTGGCCGATACCCGTCGCCTGGATGGGCTCATGCTGTGGTGGGCGCAGATGTACAATGACAGCCATCTGTACTTCACCATCCTGACCATCATCATCATTCCTGTGACCGGTTGTATCTTCGGCATCCTGGCCGACCTCGTCATGTCGCACATCGGCATCGACCTCAAGCACCGCGAGCTGGCTGAACACTAGGCCGGAAGGGAGGAAAACATGGATTGGTTGTATGTTTTGATGCCCATTTCCGGCGTGACGATTTTCTGGCCCGGTCTGATCATTCTGGGCCTCGGCGTCGGCATCATCGGTGGTTTCTTTGGTATGGGCGGTGCCTGGATGGTTACCCCGGTCTGAACATCCTCGGCTTCCCCATGGCCTTCGCCGTGGGCACCGACATGGCCCACATGGCCGGCAAATCCCTGATCTCGACCTTGCGGCACGGCAAGTTCGGCAACGTTGACTACAAGCTCGGCCTGACCATGCTGGTCGGTACCATCGTGGGCGTGGAACTGGGCGCCCAGATGCTCATGTGGCTGGAACGCCTGGGTTCCGTCGACCAGGTCGTGCGCTGGCTGTACGTGGTGCTGCTGATCGCCATGGCCTGGATGGTCTTCCATGACGTGGCCCTGCGCAAGAAGAAGGAACGCGAAGCCGCTGCCCGCGGTGAGGAACTGTCCAAGACCGCTACCGGTATCGACTGGGCCTCCAAGCTGCACGCCATCCGCATTCCCCCCATGGTCCACTACCACGCCGCCGGCATCTACTGCTCCATGTGGCTGCCCGTCGTGATGTCCCTCGCCACTGGCTGGCTGGCCGGTATCCTCGGTATCGGCGGCGGTCTGATCCGCATGCCCGCCCTCGTGTACCTGGTCGGTTGCCCCACCCACGTGGCCGTGGGTACGGACCTCTTCGAAGTGGCCATCTCCGGCCTGTACGGCGCCGCTTCGTTCACCTACAAGGGTCGTGTTGAACTCGTGGCCGCCCTCATCATGCTGATCGGGGCCGCCGTGGGTGCCCAGATCGGCGCCGTTGCCACCAAGTACATCAAGGGTTACGGCATCCGCGTCGCCTTCGGTACCGCCGTGCTGGGCTGCCTCGCTTCCGTGATCCTGAAGCTCATCCAGCCTTACTTCCCCGCCTACTCCGGCTTCATCAATGGCGTGGCTACCGTGGTGGTTCTGGGCTTCGTGAGTGGTATCTCCATCTACATCGCCGTCCGTATGGTGCAGGGCGCCAAGGCTGAACTCGCAGCCAAGAAGCGCCAGGGTTAAGGAGGCAGCACATGAGAATGCGTAACGTAATTCTGACTCTGGTACTGGCGCTCAGCCTCGGTCTGACCGCGTGCGAATTCGGCCAGGTGGAACAGGGCCGCTGCGTGGCCTTCAACCCCGAAACCAAAACCCTGCTGGTGGTGCTGGACGTCAACCATGACCAGCTCAACCCCCACTACTCCGGCGGCATCCATGAGTACACCCTGCCCGCCGATCCGGCTGAAATCGGTCCCCTGCCCGTTCCCGGCGGCCGCGTGATGTTCGACCTCGACAAGTCCACCGTCACCATCTACAACCCCGCGACCAAGGCTCTGGAAGTCCTGAACGTGCAGTTCACCGATGTGGAGAAGGGCATCAAGCGCACCCATCCCAAGGTGCAGGGCAAGACCTTCCCCATCATCGACAAGGACAAGATGACCGTGACCGAATACTCCGGCCGCCTGCAGGCCCTGGTGACCTTCACCATCCCTGCCGACAAGCTGGACATGCCCCCGGCCACCTGGGAAGCCGGTGACGAAGTCCGCATGTACTACAAGGAAAATGCCAAGCATCAGGCCCTGCGGTTCATGAACATCACCCGCACCAACATCTTCAAGAAGTAAGCAACAGCAGCATCCACAACCAGGGGGGCGGCCCCTCCGCCCCCCCCCCCTCCCCTTCCCGACGAGACTGCCGCGAAGACCCTTTCCCGGCAGTCTTTTGATAAGAGACCCTCTTCCCGCCAAGGAGCCCGCCATGACCAGCAGCTACAAGCGTTCCCTGTATTGCAGCATCGTCCGCATCGCCGCCAACGTGGTGATGATCGCCGCTGTCTTCCTGGGCATGTACATGGCGTCCCGTGCTCCCATGTCCTCCATGGGCACGTTCTGCCTCTGGTTCTTTGGCATCTCCATCCCTGTCTGGATGGGGGCGTTCGCCCTGATCCGCAAGATCCGCCAGCTGTATGCCGATGAAGGCGCCACCTACATCGAACTGCCCCGGCAGGGCGCCAGCCTGGTCTACTGGCGGGTACTGGAACAGCCCCGGGACCGTCTGGGGATCGTTCGCTGACATTCGCCTCCGGAAAAGCCCGCCGCCCTCCGTCCCCGCCGCTTTGGGCCGGGGCCCGAAGCGGAGGCGGCGGGCTTGCCGGAAGGCCCCTCTTCTTCTAGACTGTTCCCATGAGCGACACCCCCCTTTCCTTCTGGCAGACATTGCCGGCCCTCAAAGAACGCCAGCTCCGCACGGGCCTGCTGGCCGCCCTTGTGCTGGGGCTGGCCGTCCTCGTCCTTGCGGACGGTCTGCAGGGCCTCATGCGGGCCGGATCCAGCCATCTGGACATCATTGCCGGGCAGGGCACCATGCTTTCCGGCCCCATCGGCATCGACAAGCCGCGGGACAGCGACCTGCTGGTCTCCGTGGCCCCGGAAGGCGCGCCGCTGGCTTTCCGCCTGGACGGCTTTTTTGCCAGCTACTGGTTCGGCAACGCCATGTGGCGCGGCGAGATCGTGGCGGAGCACGGGGCTGCCCCCGGCACCTACACGCTGAGCGTCCGGGTGCGCGGCACACCGGCCAGCGCCACGCAGCGCTACGAGATCACTGTCTGGAGCGACGCCGCCAGCCTGCGCCAGGGCTCCTTTTCCCTGACCGTGTCCCTGCTGGGGTTCAACCCCTTCTGGCTGTCCGGCATCCTGGCCTGTATCGGCATCGTGCCGGGCCTGCTCTCCTTCCTGTGCGGCCGGCGCATCGTCCGCCTGCTCTGGCAGGCGGGCTTCAGCGAGGTCTTCCGCACGGCGCCCCAGAAGGACGGCAGCCTGCTGCTCTGGTGCCCGGGCTCCAGGAAGGAAGGCCCCGCCGAAGGGGCCCGGTGCGAGGTGGTGGATGCCGGCGGACGGCGGCTGGGCCGGGCCAGACTGGAGAAAAAGGCCGCCACCTGCATGGAATGGCGCCTGGCTGCCGGGGACCTGCCGGCATCCGGCCTCCCGGAAAGCTGCTATGTGCGGCTTTCCGCACCGCGCGACTGACGTTTTTCCCCTTGTGAAGGGCGCATGGAGGGGCTCCCCGGCAGGGGGCCCCTTTTCCGTCTCCTGTGGTGGCCCGGACGTGTGGCGGCCATATGCGGGGCGGTCTTTCCGGCAGGGCCATGTGCGGGGAGGTCAGGCACCGCCCGGGGTGTCCGGCAGCGGCCTGGGCGAAGGGCGGCGGGCCCGGGAACAGCGCCTGCCCCGCAAAGCGTCCCGTTCCGCCGTTCCCTGTCCCGCTTGCCGCCGGGGCGGGCATGGGCTACACTTGCCAGGCGCCGTGGCCCCCGTCATGGCAGCTGTCATAACAAGGATGAACCTGCAAGATGTCTGAACTGTGTCCCTGCGGCAGTGGCCGCCCTCTGGATCAATGCTGTGGTCCCTATCTGGAAGGCAGGGCCTGGCCCGATGATGCCGGCACCATGGTGCGTTCGCGTTTCAGCGCCTACTGCCTCGGCAAATTCGACTATCTGGTGGAGACCACCCATCCCGCCTATCGCGAAGATCTGACCGCCCAGATGCTGGAAGAGCAGACCCGTGACGTCCACTGGCTGCGCCTGGACATGGGCCCCTGTGAAAAGGACCAGCCCGAAGGCGGGAACGGCGAGCTCTTCGACACGGCCGAATTTTATGCCTACTACGAACTGGAAGGCTCCGTGCGCCAGATCGGCGAACGCAGCTTTTTCCAGCGCAAGGACGGCAAGCTGTACTATGTGGACGGCGTGGCCCGCCGCCCCAAGGCCTATCGCCGTCCCGAGCCCAAGGTGGGCCGTAACGATCCCTGCCCCTGCGGCAGCGGCAAAAAATACAAGAAGTGCTGCGGCCGTGAATCGGCCTAGGCGGGGGGATGCATGGCCAATCCCGGCCCTGTTGCCGCCATCCGGCAATTCTGTCTTGAATGTCAGGGCAATTCCTCCCGTTCCGTGCGCCAGTGCGCGGATGAGGACTGCCCCCTGTGGGGCTGGCGCATGGCCGCCATCGAAGCGGAGGGCCGCCCGGAATGGCATGGTCCCGATGCGCCGCGCCGTGCCCTGCGCGTCATCCGCGGGCAGTGCATGATGTGCGCGGGCAGCCGTGCCGACGTGCGCCAGTGCGCCGCCCGCGGGGACTGCGTGCTGTGGCGCTACCGTTTCGGCGTGCGGCCGCAGACCTACAAGGACGTGCGGCGGCGCTTCTTCGCCCCCAGGCCCCTGAAACTGTTCTGATCCCCGGAGCGGCACCGTGGTGATGCCGCTCCGGGCCCCTTTCCGGCCCTGCCGGGCCTTTCGGCTTCCCTTGCGGAAGACACCTCACCTACGGGGAGGACACCATGATGCATACGCTTGAATGGTCCCGCGCCTATGCAGGCCGCCTGCAGCGGGACGCTGCCGCTGTTTTCGCCGCGCGTGCGCCGGAACTGGCGCGCCGTCTGGAAACGGAATGCGCGCAGGGGCTGCTGCCCTTCCTGACCATGCCCTATCGGGAACGCCTGGAGCGGGAACTGCCGCCCCTGCTGCCCCGGGTCCGTGCCCGGCGCCACATGCTGGTGCTGGGCATCGGCGGTTCCCGCGCTGGGCGCCCGCGCCCTGCAGCGCGCCTTCGCGCCCGGGCAGGATGGCCCCTGCCACGACGGCCCCTGCCTCTGGATCGCGGACAATGTCTGCGCCGCCACCTTCGAGAGCTGGCTGGCCAAGCTGCCGCCCCGCGAGACCACCGTGGTCTGCATCAGCAAATCCGGCGGCACCATCGAGACCCTGGCCCAGTATTTCCTCTGCCGGGACTGGCTGCGCCGGGCCCTGGGCGAGGGCTGGCACGAGCACATGATCGTGGTCACGGACCTGCACAAGGGCTTCCTGCGTGAAGAAGCCGCCCGGTACGGGCTGGATTCGCTGGAAGTGCCGGACAACCTGGGCGGCCGCTATTCGGCCCTGTCGGCCGTGGGCCTGCTGCCCGCCGCCTTTCTGGGCATCGACTGGCAGGCCCTGCTGGACGGGGCGGCCGCCGTGGCCCTGCCCCTGGCCCGGGACCCGTCCTGCCTTGCCGGGCATCCCGCCTTCCATCTGGCCTGCTGGGCCAACGCGCTGGAGAGCCGCGGCTACAGCCAGCTGATCTTTTTCTGCTATGTGCCGCAATGGGCCACCTACGGCCCCTGGTTCGCCCAGCTCTGGGCCGAGAGCCTGGGCAAGGAGGGCAAGGGCATCATGCCCGTGCCCGCCACAGGGGTCACGGACCAGCATTCCGTCAACCAGATGTTCCTGGACGGCCAGCGCGACAAGGGCTGCCTCTTCGTGACCGCCCGGGGGCTGGAGCAGGGACGGCATTTCGGCCAGGATCTGCCGGAGGCCTGGGCCTGGCTGCGCGGCAAGCCCTTCGGGGCCCTGCTGGAAGCCGAGGGCCTGGTACGCGCATGGCCCTGTGCAAGAGCGGTGTGCCCCTGCTGCACATGGAGATGGGCGAATGCACGCCCCGCGCGGCGGGCAGCATGATGCTGCTGCTGGAAGCGGCCACGGTCCTCACCGGCTGGCTCATGGGCATCAACCCGCTGGACCAGCCCGCTGTGGAGCTGGGCAAGCGTCTGGCCAACACCCGGCTGGGGGCGTCCGGTCATCCCCGGGAGGCCGCCGACCTTGCCGCCTATCTGGCCGTGGCACAGGAGCCCGAGAGCTTCTAGGGATCCCGTTTTTTCCTGCCGTGCCCCCGGCCTGCCGTATCGGGGGCCGGGCACGGCGGACTGGAGCGTCACATGTTCAAAGGTGGCACCGCCGCAGCGGGGGCGACGGCAGAGCAGGATCTGCCGCTGAGCTATGCCCGAACGCTGTCCTGGCTCTCGCTGCTGGTCATCATGGCCACCAGTCTGGTCCTGTCGTTCTTCATCGCCAATTCGGCGCGCGAGGCCCTGCTGACACGGCAGGAGAACTTTTCCCGCCTGCTGGCCGAGAACCTCAACCACCAGATCTACCGGCGTTTCGCCCTGCCCACCCTGCTGGCCCACGGCCGCATCGCCCTGCGCCAGCCCAGCCAGTACGAGAGGCTGGATCAGGTGGTGCAGTCCGTGGTCCACGGCCTGCCCATGGAACGCCTGCGCATCTACGACTTCACGCGCGTGGTGGCCTATTCCACCAGCCGGGAAGAACTGGGCCGCATGGGCGTGGGCCCGGAAAGCCTGGACAGCACCCTGCGCGGCGGTGTGCCCAAGCCGGAGCTGATCTCCAATATCCCGGACTGGAGGGCCCTGTTCCACCTGCCCCTGCCGCCGGGGACCTTTGTCCTGCGGACCCTCTATCCCCTGCGCGGGGAGCCGCTCCAGCCCGGGGCGGAACCGCCCATCATGGGGGCGCTGGAGCTCACGCAGGACATCACCGGCGATTACGAGCAGATCCTGCTTTTCCAGGGCGTGGTGGTGGTGACCTGCCTGCTGTCGTCGGTCATCATGTTCGCCCTGCTCCTGATGCTCATCCAGCGGGCGGAGCGCGTCCTGGCCGACCGCATGGCCAAGAACCGCCAGCTGGAGAACGAACTGCACAGCAACGAGAAGCTGGTCAGCATGGGGCGCGTCATCGCCAGCATCGCCCACGAGATACGCAACCCGCTGGGCATCATCCGCTCCAGCGCCGAGCTGCTGCAGCGCCGCATGGGCAAGGCCGATGCCGGGACCTCGCGCATCCTGCAGGCCATCTATGACGAATCCGTCCGCCTGTCGCAGACGGTCAACGATTTCCTGGACTATGCCCGTCCCCGCCAGCCGCGTCAGGACCTGGTGGATCTGGATCTGGTGCTGGGCCAGGTGCTGGCCTTTCTGGAAGGGGAGCTGGGCCGCGTGGGCGTGGCCGTGGAACGGGCCACCTCGCCCGGCCTGTGGGTGCGCGGTGACAAGGACCTGCTCTACAGGGCCATCTACAACATCCTGGTCAACGGGCAGCAGGCCATGGACGGGCCGGGCATCATCCACATCAGCAGCCGCGCAGACGACGGGCGCGTGGTGCTGGAGGTCCTGGACTCGGGACCGGGTTTCGATCCGGCCCTGCTGGACAGCGTGCTGGATCCCTTCTTCACCACCAAGGACGGCGGCACGGGTCTGGGCCTACCTATCGTCAGTTCCATCATCAACAGCCACGGCGGCGAGATCCAGCTGGAGAACGGGCCCGAAGGCGGGGCCCTGGTGCGCATCCTGCTGCCCGCGGCGGAGCCTGAGCAGCCCGAAGAGCCTGAAGCTCCGGCCGTCGCCCCTGCCACGGCGGAAGTCCAGTGCGCCGCGGCGGAAGGCGGGGAGACGGCCGCCCGGCCCGCTGCCGGCAGGGAAGGCGGGACGCCGGAGCCCGGCAAAGAGAGCTAGGCGTCTCCGTATGCCGGACTGTCGCCGTGCCTGCGGGCAGTCTGGAGCAAGAGGGTGTCGCAGGCCGGCCATGCAGGGCCTCCCGCTGGCGGGGCCGCTGGGTGGAGAATCAGTTTTTTGCGGGCAATACGGTCCTGGGCCTGATCGGAGCCGCCCCACGCCTGTATCGGGAGAAACACCATGAGTGACAAATCGCATATTCTGGTCATCGACGACGAAAAGAACTATCTGCTGGTGTTGCAGACCCTGCTGGAGGATGAAGGCTACACCGTCACCGCCATCAGCGATCCCGAGACGGCCCTGGCCTTCCTGGCCGAGAGCGAAGTGGACGTGGTGGTGACGGACATGAAGATGCCCAAGGTCTCCGGGCGGGAGGTGCTCCAGCATGTGAAAAAGAGCTGGCCCTACATCCCGGTGCTCATCATGACGGCCTTCGGCTCCATCGAAAGCGCCGTGGAGGCCATGAAATACGGGGCCTTCGATTACATCACCAAGCCCTTCTCCAACGACGAGCTGCTGCTCTCCATCCACAACGCCACGGAGCTGGCCCGCGCCCACCGGCAGTACCGTCTGCTGCAGGAAGCCATGGAAGAGCGCTACAGTGTGCACCAGATCGTGGGCCGCAGCCGCGCCATCCGCGATGTGCTGGTCATGGTGGACCGCGCCGCGCCCAGCCGCTCCACGGTGCTCATCACCGGCGAGTCGGGCACGGGCAAGGAACTGGTGGCCCGCGCCATCCATTACGCCAGCCCGCGCAAGGAAAAGCCCTTCGTCTCGGTCAACTGCATGGCCCTCAACCCCGGGGTGCTGGAGAGCGAGCTCTTCGGCCATGAGAAGGGCTCCTTCACCGGTGCCGTGGCCATGCGGCGCGGCCGCTTCGAGCAGGCCGACGGCGGCACGCTCTTTTTGGACGAGATCGCCGAGCTGACGCCCGATCTGCAGGTCAAGCTGCTGCGTGTGCTGCAGGAGCGCCGCTTCGAGCGCGTGGGCGGCGGTGAGGAGATCGAGGTGGACATCCGCGTGGTGGCCGCCACCAACAAGGATCTGGCCGCCATGGTGGAGAAGGGCACCTTCCGCGACGACCTCTATTACCGCCTGAACGTGGTGCAGATCCCCCTGCCGGCCCTGCGCGAGCGCCGGGAGGACATCCCGCTGCTGGTGGCCCACTTCATGGACAAGGTGGCGCGCGAGAACGACATGCCGGCCAAGAAGTTCACCACCGAGGCCCTCAACTATCTGAGCGGCTACGAGTGGCCCGGCAATATCCGCCAGCTGGAGAACGTGGTGGAATCCTGCATGGTGCTGGTGCCCGGTACGGTCATCGACGTGGACAACCTGCCCGCCGAGATCCGGGACGAGGACTCCCAGTTCAAGAGCGCCGTGGACCTGCTGCCCGTGCAGCTGGACCTGGCCGACACCCTGGAGAAGATCGAGGCCGCCCTCATCCGCCGCGCCCTGGTGCGCGCGGATCTGGTACAGGTCAAGGCCGCCGAGCTGCTGGGCATCTCCAAGAGCCTGCTGCAGTACAAGCTTAAGAAATACGCCATCACCGGGCATTAGGAGCGGCAGGGATTTTTGGGGGAGGGAAACCGTGTGGGGGAAAGGTCCTCCCTCCAGCCAGCCCTCGATGCCCGCAACTTCCTTTGTCATAGCGGGTACGGCCCTGCGGGCCGCTCCTGGCCGGCCGCGCCGCCTCCCTTCCGAAACCTTTTGTCCCGGTCCCTGACGGCTGTCATGACATGAAAATATTCCTGGCCTTGCCGGTCCCCCGGCAGGGCCTTTTTGTTTTGGGGAGGAGATCGCTGGAAGGACCTCTTGCCGTGGGGATGGGGGCCTGGGGACAGGTCGTTTCCCCTTTCCCCAAAAATCACCTGTCCAGAACCTCGTGCTACGAATGCAAAAAGCCGCGAACGTTTCCACGCTCGCGGCTTTTGTGGGCCGGACACCCGGCAGCGGCTGTTACCGCTGCTTTCTTTCGAACCTGACGGGGTTGGCAGTGCTGCCGCCGTCCGGCTTGAGGGCAAGCTAGCCGTAAAAGGGGGGTGCTGTCAAGCCCCGATGCCCAGCAGGCGGCCTGCATTGCTGAGGATGCGCTCCACGGCATCTTCGCCAAGGCCGCTCATGGTACGCAGGCGCTCCAGTTCGTGGACGGGGTCGTAGAGCGGCCAGTCCGTGCCGAACAGCAGCCTGTCCGGGGCATGGCGGGCCAGCAGCCGCTGCAGGAGCGAGGGCGTCACATAGGGCGTGGTGCTGGAGGTGTCTATCCAGAGGTTCTCAAAGTCGCCCAGGGCCTCCAGGCTGTAGTCCCACATCTGGTAGCCGCCGAAATGGGCCCCGATGACCCGCAGGCGCGGGAAGGAGCGCATGAGGTCGGCCAGCATGAAGGGGCTGGACGGCGCCTTGTCCAGGGGATCGTCGCTGCCGATATGGATCTCGAAGACGAAGTCGTCCTGGGCGCTCTCGAAGATGGGCAGCAGGCGCCGGTCATTGAGCGCGAAGCCCTGGAAATCGGGATGGAGCTTGATGCCGCGCAGGCCGCCCGCCTTCATGCGCTCCAGTTCGTCTTCCCAGTCCACATAGGCCGGATGCAGGGTGCCGAAGCCGATGACTTCCTCGTGTTCCCGCTGCAGCTTCATGGCGTAATTGTTGGCCGGGATGACCTGCGCGGGGCCGTGGCCGCGCAGAGGACGATGCATCTGTCGATGCCGGCGGCCTTTTCACGCTCCAGAAGGTGTTCGATGGTGCCGTCACCACGGCAGTCGAGATGGTAGACCGTGTTGAGGTGCTCCACGGCCTTGTGGGCGATCTTGGGATGGAAGGCGTGGGTATGGATGTCGAAAAACATGATGGGCTCGGATGGCTTGTGGGGCGGAAGGCGGCGTCCCTGTTCCGGCGCGTGCCGCGGGGGAGGGGCCGGACAGGCGCCGTCTGCCGTCCCGTGGGGAGAAGGGCACAGCCGTCGGGGCCGTGCCCGCGCCTCCGGTTCGGTTCGGTCGCTGCTCAGTCCTTCACGCCGTTGACCACATTGACGGGCGTGCCCTGCTGCCAGCGGAGGATGTTCTCGGCCGTGAGGTTGATGATGTTCTGCCGCGAACGGGCCGTGGCCCAGGCCATATGGGGCGTGATGAGGGTATTGGGCGTGTGCAGCAGGGGATTGTCCGCCGTGGGGGGCTCCTTGGCCAGCACGTCCACGCCCAGGCCGCCCAGCGCACCGCTGCGCAGGGCCTCGGCCACGGCGACCTCGTCCAGCAGGGGGCCGCGGGCCGTGTTGATGAGGATGGCGCCGGGCTTCATGCGGGCCAGGGCCCTGGCGTTGATGATGGCCCGGGTGGCATCGGTCAGCGGGCAGTGCAGGGAGATGACATCGGCCTGCTGGAAGATCTGGTCCGTGGAGGCGAAGGCGAACGGGCTGTAGGACGGAGGGTTGCGGGGGGTACGGCAGTTGGCCAGGACGGACATGCCGAACGCGTGCCCCAGCTCGCCCACACGGCGGCCGATGGAGCCGAAGCCGATGACGCCCAGGGTCCGCCCGCGCAGGCAGACAGGCGTGGTCTTCCAGTAGCACCAGGTGTCTTTCCATTCCCCGGCACGGACGCTGGCCGTATGTTCGCTGGTGCGGCGGCACAGCTCCAGCAGCAGGGCCCAGGCGTGCTGGGCCACGTCGTCCACGCCGTAGGCCACCACATTGCAGACGGGGATGCCGCGCGCGGCGGCATCGGCGGTATCGATGATGTCGTATCCCGTGGCCAGGACGGCCACCATGCGCAGGTCGGGCAGGCGGGACAGCGTGGCCGCCCGCAGGGGGACCTTGTTGGTGACCAGCACTTCCGCGCCGGCGGCGCGCGCCGCGATCATGTCCTCGGGCGTATGGCCGTAGATGGCCACCTCGCCCAGTTTTTCCAGGGGCGCCCAGCTGATGTCGCCGGGGTTGATGACGTCGCCGTCAAGCACAACTATCTTCATGTGGATCCTTGCTGCGCGCACTGCAAAACGGGCAGGCAGTGTCTGCGTGGCCTGTTGCCCGGACAGGCAGGGAAAGAAAAACGGGAAGTCCCCGGGTTTTCGTGAGCAGTGTAGCCTTAGCCGTACGGCCCCGCAAGGGGCGGCTCCCGGGCCGGGGACGAAAAAAAAGGGTCGCCCCGAAAGGCGACCCTGAAAGCCGTATGGCCGGCGACTAGTGAGCGATCACGCAGAAGTCGTCGCGGCGGTTCTGGGCCCACACGCTTTCGCCGGTACCCTGCACCGCGGGCTTTTCCTTGCCGTAGCTGATCATTTCCAGCTGGCCGGGGTTCACGCCCAGGCGGACCATGTAGTCATAGGCGGCACGGGCGCGGCGTTCGCCCAGGGCCAGGTTGTATTCCTGGGTACCGCGTTCGTCGCAGTTGCCTTCGATGCGCACGCGGATGCTGGGATACTTCTTCATCAGTTCAGCCTTGGCGGTCAGCATGTCTTTGTACTGGGGCTGAATGTCGAACTTGTCGAAAGCAAACAGCACGCGACCGTCAGTGATCTGCTGGATGGCAGCACGCATTTCGGGGCTCATGTCATCGACATCGCCGGTAGCGTCCTGGGTCTTCTTGGCGCAGCCGAAACCGGCGGCGAGGGCCATAACCAGAGCAAGGATAAGAGCGTAGCGTTTCATTGTGTGTCCTCCTGAACAGCTCTAACTCCAAAAAGGTACCTTTCCTTTCTGTACACAGCGGATGGATGGTATCCATCCGCAGAACGGATGGTATATGTGAACCAAGTTTTGTCAAGTCAGGATAGGGGGGATTCCCCTATTTTTTCCAGAAATCTGCCCGGTTTTTCCCGAAAAGCCGGGCAGGGGCCCCGGATTTTACAAAATCCGCACGCAACTACTTGCCGTCGGGCATGCCCCAGCGGGGGAACGAGGCCGCGCCGCCGCCGGTGGGCACCTTTTTGGCGTCGCCGCCGTGACGGGTGGTCAGGTAGATGCCGCGGGAGCCGCCCCGGCTGGAGGCGAAGGCGATGAAGTAGCTGTCGGCGCAGAAGGAGGGCTGCTCGTCACTGCCGGGGCCGAAGGTGATCTGGCGTTCCAGGCCGGTGACCATGTCCTGCACGAAGATGCGGTGGCCGTATTCGGTCATGCGGCTGTAGGTCACCAGGGTGCCGTCAGGCGAGAGGTTGGCCTCGGTGTTGTAGCCGCCGTTCTTGCTGACGCGGGTGATGCTGCCGGAGCTCAGGTCCTTCATGAAGATCTGGGGGCCGCCCAGACGCGAGGAGGTGAAGGCCATCTTGGTGCCGGTCTTGTCGAAGGTGGGCGAAACGTTGATGGAGTTGCCGCCTTCGAGGATGCGCTCCTTCTGGAAGCCGTGGTTCAGCAGGAAGATGACGGGGTAACGGCCGTTGGAAAGGGCCACGGCCACCTTGTTGTCGGGCGTGAAGGACGGCCCGATGACCACGTTGCCGGGAAAGCGCACGCGCTGCACGCTGCCCTTCTTGCGGTCCCATACGCCCAGGGAGTGGGATTTTTCGTCGATATGGGTGAAGACGATGAAGCGGCCGTCCGGGGACCAGGCCGGGGACATGGCCTCGCCCTTGATGTTGGTGATCTGGCGCAGGTCGCGGCCCGTGGGCTTGACCAGCCACACGTTGGCGGACAGGCGGCCGGACTTCTTGACGAAGGCCAGGGTGGAGCGGAAGAAGGCACCGCTGCCGGTCAGCACTTCGAGCAGGTCGGCGCAGAAGCGGTCGGCCACTTCGGGCAGGTCGCCGGTGCGCACCTGGGGATATTCCTTGCCGAACAGGCGGCCGCCGGTATTGGTCTCGAAGGCGCGGATCTGCACGGAGCTGGTGCCGCTGTCGCCGTGGGGCCAGTAGGTGGTGACCACGATGTCCGAACCGGCCAGCTGGAAGCGTTTGAAATCCAGGCTCGGGGGCTCGTAGCCGGGCAGCAGGGTGCCGCCCAGCACGGAGGAGGCGGGCGTCAGGCGCATGAAGGGCAGGAAGCTGAGGTTCTCTTCCACCAGCTTCTGCAGCTTGGCGCCCATGCCGCTGGCCTGCTTCTGGGGACCGGTGAGGGGCGCGGCCAGGGCGAGGTTCACGATATTCTGGCCGGGGCCGTAGATATCGACACGCATGGCGGCCTGGGCGGCGCTGCCCAGGGACAGCGTGACGGCCAGGGCCAAAAGGATGGCAAGACGTTTCATGGCGTAATGGTCCTTGTGGTGGTGTCTAGCGCACCAGAGTTAGGGGTGACGTTCACAAATCTGCCCACAGCCGCGGGCGGGGGGCTGACCTTTCCTGCCCGGCGTATGCCCTGCCGGACATATCTGTCAAGCAGCTCGCTGCCGCTGCTCTGCAGGAGGCTGTGATTGAGGATCTTCCCCGTGGCGTCCAGCTCCAGGCGCACCGTGGCATAATAGGTACCTTTGGCCAGTTCCGCGGGGATGTAGGTGGCATCGCGCAGCTCCCTGACCAGCTTGCGGAAATAGGCCGCGTGGCCGGGGCCGTAGGCGTCCTGGGCTTTCAGCGGCGTGGTCAGGGTGGCGGGCTTGCTGTCCAGCGTGACGGGCCCGCTCCTGTCCTCCGGCGCGGCAGCAACGGCAGGCGCGCCGGCCCCGGAGGCCTTGCGGGCGGCCTGGCGGCGGCTGATGCCGGAAAGGTCGGCCATGCCGCCTTGCCAGAAGGTCAGGTAGACGTCCTGGCTCATGCCGTAGGGCGGCTTGCCCAGGTCCGCGGTCTTCATGACCGCGCTGCAGACGGAATCATTGAGGGCCTGGCTGGCGGACTTTTCAAGATAGCCGCAGCGCTCCACCTTGCCTTCCGCGTCCACGCGCACCACGATGCGCACCTTGCCGCGGTCGGCCGGGGCGGCCCAGTTGGCCAGGATCTTGGCCATGGCCTCACCGGCGTAGCCGTTGGCCACGTCCGCGGCGGCGGCGCCCGCGGCCCGTGCGTGCAGCGGTGCCAGGCACAGCAGGAAGACCGGCAGCAGGGACAGGAGGGCCGCCGGGCGGGAAAGGGTTCGTTTCATGTGACCTCCATGAGGGCATACAGGGCATGACGGCGCAGCCCGCAGGCGGCGCTCCCGGCGCAACGCAACGCCGGAGGGATCGGGGGGACCGGTCCCGGCGGGCAGGATCCCCAAGACGGCAAGGCGGCCGTACCACCGGGCACGACCGCCTTGACGGACCGGCTAGCGGCCCATGAGTTCATTGAGGGTGAAGACAAGGTCCAGCTCGGTGTACTGTTCCGACGGCGGCGGCGGGAAGGCCCCCGCCCGGCTGGTGCGCCAGATGGCGTTGGCCGCCGAGGAGTCGTACTGCGCGTTGCCGGAGCTTTGCGTCACGTCGACTTTTTCCACCTCGCCCTGCAGGTTGACCTTGACCCGGACAACGCAGACCAGGTTCAGGCGCGTGGCGGAGGTGAAGCTCCAGTTGGGACGCACGGCAAGCATGACCTGGCCCATGTAGACGTCGTTGAGGCCACCGCCGCCGGGGCCGTCGCCCTCGCCGCCGCCACCGCCGCCATCGCCGCCGGCATTGCGGCGGGCCTGGGCCAGGGCCTGTTCCACGCTGCTGCCCCTGTCCCCGGATTCGACGCGGGAGGTGGCCTCGCGGCGGGCCTGTTTCATGGCCGCGGCCACGGGGTCGCCCTGGGACGGCTTGTCGGCCTTTTTGTCGGTCTTCTTGTCATCCTTGGGCGTGGACTTCTTGTCGTCCTTCTTCTTGTCGTCCTTCCTGGGCTTTTCGGGCTTCCTGTCGTCGTCCTTTTTCTTGTCCTCTTTCTTTTTCTTGTCTTTTTTGTCGGCCACGGGGGTGGCGTCCTTGGAGTTCGGGCTTGGGCTTGGGCTTGACCTCCGGCTTGGGCTCCGGCTTGTGCTCGACCCGGGGCTCGGGCTTGCCTCCACCGGGCGGGCCTTGTCCCGCCGTGGGGTCGGCCTTGACCTCCGGCCGTTCGGGCGCGGCCGCGTCGGCCTTTTTGGCCGGGGGCGAGACGTCCTTGGGGCCGTCCGTGGGCTTGCCCATCTTGCCCAGGATGCTCGAGGGCGTGCGGTTGCCGCCCGGAGCGCCGTCCACCAGGCTGATCATCACCGGCGGCGTCTCCAGGTTCACCGGCGGCGAGCTGGGCCAGAACATGATCAGCAGGAAGACCGCCAGATGCAGGCAGAGGGAAAGAAGATACGAGGCCCAGTTCATCGCTGACTACTTCCCGCCCTTGGCGGCTGCCGCGGCGGCAGCGGGCGACAGGCTCTCGGAGGAATCGGCCACCACGCCGAGCTTTTCGATGCCCACGGCCTTGATGCGGCCCATGACATCCACCACCACGCCGTAGGGGACTTCCTTGTCGGCACGCAGGAAAAGGGTCTTGTTCTTTTCCTTGACCAGGGTCTGGAGGTAGCCTTCCAGGTCGTCCAGGGTCTGGACCTCGTATTCGTCCAGGAAGATCTTGCCGTCGTGGCGGACGGTCAGCATCATGTTGTCGTTTTCGGTCGGCAGCACTTCCACCTGTTTGGTCTGGGGCAGGTCCACTTCCAGCCCCTGGCTCATCATGGGAGTGGCCACCATGAAGATGATCAGCAGCACCAGCATGACGTCCACGAAGGGCGTCACGTTGATCTCGGAGACAAAGCGGTTGTTGCCGCCCACGCTGGCGCCCATCTTACATCTCCGTGGCGCCCGTGCGCTGCACGGGGCGGTGGGCATTGAGTTCGCGCTGCACGCGGTTGAGGAACACGCCGGCAAAGTTCACCAGCAGGGTGTCCACCTGCGAGAGCTTGCCCATGAAGATGTTGAACCCGATGGTGGCGGGCACGGCCACGCCCAGGCCGATGGCCGTGGCCACCAGGGCTTCGGAGATGCCGGGGGCCACCGTGGCCAGGGAGGCGGACTTGAGCAGGCCGATGGAGTGGAAGGAGTGCATGATGCCCCACACCGTGCCGAACAGGCCGATGAAGGGGGCCGTGTTGGCGGTGGTGGCCAGCAGGGAAAGGGAGCGCTCCAGGCGGGCCATCTCGCTGGCCACGCCCTGGCGCAGGGAGCGGCGCACGTTGTCCACCACGATCTCGCTGCTGTTGCCGGCCTCCTTGGAGCGGTTGAACTCCATCACGCCCTGATGGGCCACGAAATAGAGCGGGGAGGCGCGGTCGGAGCCCAGGGAGAGCACGGCCTCGCGCAGGCTGGGGGCCTTCTCGAACAGGTCGGTGCCCTGCAGGGCCTTGCGGTAGGCGGCGTTGAGGGCCAGGGTTTTCTGGATCATCATGCCCCAGCTGCCCACGGACATGAGCACCAGGATGCACAGCACGATCTTGGCCACGAGACTGGCCTGGCTGATCATCGAAAAGAAACTGAACTCCATGTATCACTCCTGGAGATGGAAAAGGGTGTGCCTTGGGAGGGAGCCTGTGCCCTGCCGGGACACGGCACGGTGTGCGCCGGAAAAAGGAAAACGCCAAAGAGCCCCTGCCGTCCGGGCGGACCCGGAAGACAACGGCTGTGCGCGGCGTTGGAACGCCCGGAGAATGCAACGTTCGGCGTCTTTTTTCAAGCGTTTTTTCTGTGCCGGGGCCGGATGGCGGCGCCCGTGCCTCCCGCCCTAGTCGGCATCGCACATCTTGCGCCAGAGGGTATTGAGGCTGATGCCCAGGGAACGGGCGGTGCTTTTTTTTTGCTGTACTGCTGGCGGGCCAGTTCCTGCCGGATGATCTTTTTTTCCATGAGGCGCAGGCGCTGGCGCAGGCTGCCGTTTGCGGGCAGGTCCTGTTCCTCCCGTTTTTCGGATGCCCTGCCGGGCGAGGCCAGGATGCCCTGCGTCTGGCGCATGTCCAGCAGCAGTTCCCGTAGCAGGGGCATCTGGCAGGTATCGCTGGTGGACATCAGGCAGTAGCGGCGCAGCAGCGCGTCCAGCTCGCGCACGTTGCCGGGCCAGGGATAGCTGCACAGGAGCTCGATGGCCTCGGGGGTCATCTTTTTGTGGATCATCCCCATGCGGCGCATGATGTGCCGGACCAGCAGGGTCATGTCCTGGAGGCGTTCGCGCAGGGGGGGCATCTCCAGGCGCAGCAGCGTCAGGCGGTAATAGAGGTCGGCCCGGAAGCGCCCTTCCCTGACCTCCTGCACAAGGTCTTTCCAGGAGGAGCAGACCACACGGGCATTGACGGTCACGGGCCTGTCGCCGCCAAGGCGGAAGATCTCGCCGCTTTCCAGGACACGCAGGAGCCTGACCTGTACGGCGGCGCTGATGTCCGCTATCTCGTCCAGGAAGATGGTGCCGTCCTGGGCCAGTTCGAACAGGCCCTGCTTGCCGCCGCGGCGGGCACCGGTGAACGCCCCCTCGGCATAGCCGAACAGTTCGCTCTCCAGCAGGCTTTCCGGCAGGGCGCCGCAGTTGACGGCCACGAAGGCCGCGTGGCGCCGGGGGCTGGCGTTATGGATGGCATGTGCCAGCAGTTCCTTGCCCGTCCCGCTTTCCCCGTGGATGTAGACCACCGCGTCGGATTCGGCGAAACGCTGGGCGTGGACCCGCAGGGTCTGCATGGAGGGGCTTTCGCCCAGCAGGTCGTTCAGCGTGAACCTGGCCCGCAGGCCCGCCTGGCGGGAATGCTTGAGCCGCCGCTGCAGGTCCGTCAGGACCACGTCGGGCGTCAGGACGCTCAGGGCCCCTTTCTGGATGCCGTCGACCACCACGGCGCTGCTGGTGAAAACGAGATCCTGGCCGTTCTCCCCTTTCAGGGTGCCTTCCGTGGGCCGCCCCGTCTCCAGGCTCTGGGCAAGGCCGAGGTGCTGCAGCGCCCAGCCGTCCCGGAGGCGCTCCCGCCCCAGGGCCTGCCTGGCCACGGGGTTGCTGATGGCCAGCTTGCCCGCGGGATCGACACCGATGACCCCTTCATGCAGGGCATCGACCACGTCCTGGAGCCAGGCCGCGTGTTCGCGGTCACGGCGGCGGGCCTGGGCGATGTTGGACGCTTCCTCGAAGGCCCGCTCCAGGGCCTCGTTGCCCGGGCAGACCACGATGCCCGGGCAGTGGTGGGCCTGGGCGATGGAGACGCAGACGCCGCCCCCCACGACGCAGCCGGCGCCCTGGGCGATGGCCTGGGTGATGCCCAGGGTCAGTTCGCGGGAATTGGTGAAGCGGATGGGCTGCAGGCGGATGTGCAGCAGGCGGGAGAACAGTTCCGTCCAGGGGGGGATGGCGTCATAGCAGGTCACGGCCACATTGTCCGTGTATTCGCGGGCTTCCATCAGGGCCTGCAGGATGGACATGTGGCTGCGGGAGATGGTGACGACGGGTTCGTTGAGGTGACGGCGCAGGAGCTTGCCGGTCCCGCCGCCGCCCAGGATCACGTCCACGCCCTGGGCGAACAGGCGTCTGGCCACGGGCAGGGCCTCCTCCATGGTGGCCAGGCGGACTTCTTCCAGCGGCCAGCCGTGTTCCTGGGCATAGGCCTGGACTTTTTCTGCCACCACAGCGGAGTTGGAAACGAAGGCGAAGGAAAAGGGGGTGGACGGCATATGCTCTCCTGCTCCGGTGGGATGGGATGCGGGCCGCCGGGGTACCGGTCATGCAGGTGCAGGGGGCGGGGGCCCGCAGGGGCGGGCGACAGACGGCATGTTTCAGCGGCTATCCGTTATCCGTATTTTCATCTGTTATCTGTATTTTTTCATTTTTATCCATAGGTTGCCTTGCTACGCCGCGTCTGTCAATGCAGGTCCGGGACCGCCGATCGCTGCGACGGTCCCGGAGTGGCAGGGGAGGTGTGGTGTGCCCGCCGCGGGACCGGGAGGACGGAACGGCCGTCTTCCCGGTTTTTGCCGCCATGCCGGGCCCGGAAGCGGAGGAACAGGCCGGCATGGCGGTAAAACAGGCTGCTACACCGGCGGCATGATGTAGAAGTCCAGGCCGAGGACCACGATGGTGAACCAGAAGTAGAGGATCGTCAGCAGGACGGAGATGAGCGCCGCGATCATGCCCCAGACGAACATGGTGCGCAGGTTGGCGCCGTAACCGGCCACGATGCCCTGGGCACCGGTGGCGGAGGCCACCGCGTACGACCAGCTGATGGCGGACCCCGTCACCCAGACCCAGGGCACGGCCCCGAAGGCCAGCCCGCGCCAGTTGGCCATGGATTCGATGGCCAGGGGCACCATGACACCGGCGGCCGCGGTATCGCTGGTCACCTGGGACAGGGCGTTGGACGCCACGGTCCAGGCCACGATGGACAGGGTATCGTCGATGCCGACGAGGGGCGTGATCCAGCTCCCGAACACGGCGCCGGCCCCTGTCGTGGAGAGGATCTTGCTCAGCGCCACGGAGGCGGGCCACATGAAGAGGATGGTGATGGGGAAGTGGTCACGCAGGGCCTTGACGGACAGGATGCTCTCGCCCTTGACGCTGCGGGAGGGCCAGAACAGCATGATCAGCGGGATGATGCAGAACAGCTGGGTGGGGTTGAGCCAGGCCCACTGGGGCCCCTTGGTGTAGGGCGCGTACAGGGGCTGGATGATGGCCAGGATGATGGCCAGCGCGAAGCCGTAGAGGGAGATCTTTTCCTCATAGGTCATGGGACCGAGCTTTTCCAGCTCCTGCCGGTAGAATTCCCTGCTGCCGCTGAAGCGCTCCATGTCCGTGCGCATGAAGTACATCATGGCGCCGACACCGGCGATGATGAGCAGGGAGATGGGCACCATGCGCAGGGTCCAGTCGATGAAATAGATATTCTGGCCAAGATACTTGTTGAGCAGCCCGTAGGTCACCACGGACTGGCCGCCGCCCAGGGGGGTGGCCATGCCGCCCACACTGGCGCCCCAGGCCACGGCGATGAGGATGTTGGACGCCGCCTTGGACTGCCAGCGCTGTTCGTTGGTGTTGAAGCCGGCGTACATCAGCGATGCCACGGCCACAGGGGCGAACATGGCCGCCACGGTGGTGTTGCCCACCACGAAGGAGGTGATCCCGCAGAGGATGAACCAGCCTGCGGTCTGGGCGCGCACGCTGCCGTTGACGCGCATGAGGAAATTCAGGGCCAGGCGGCGGGCAAAGCCCCAGCGCACCCAGGCGCAGGTGATGGCCGTGGCGCCGAAGATGAGGACGGCCTCGCGGTGCACATAGGCCTGCAGCACCTGGCCCAGCGGCATGTAACTGTAGATGCAGGCCACGAAGATGGGCACCAGGCAGGTCAGTTTGATGTCCACCACGCAGGTGATCCACCACCAGACCATCCAGAACAGGATGCCGAAACCGCAAGCAGCAGCGCGGGCCCTCCCAGAAGATACAGCAGACGGGAAGAAGACGACGATTCAGACATGAGGGGCTCCAGTCCTTTTCCGGGCGGGCCTTGCGGCCCGCCCCTCGATATCATGCCGCCCGCAGGATCCGGGCAGACTACAGGTGGCCGGACGTATTAAAGGACGACATCACCGACATAGCGGCGCTTGATGGAGAAATGCTTCTTCCACTTGGCGGACGCGCGCAGGCCGATGATGTATTCTTCGTCGGGGTCGCCGGCGGGGAAGACCTTGGGCGCCGTGGCGGGATCCCACAGGCCCTTCTTGCGGCGTTCCTCGCGCTGGTCCACCAGCCAGTCGTTGTAGCTTTCGAAGACGATGTGGCCTTCAAAGCCGTCCAGGGTGGCGGCCCGGATGCGGCCGTCGAATTCCAGGTATTTTTCGATCATGCGCTGGCTGGGCATCTCGGGCTCCACCGTATTGGTGTAGCCGGCCTCTTCCAGCTCCCTTGCCGGCCACGGCCGCAAAGATGCGCTGGTCGCGCAGGGACAGCAGATCCTTGTGGATACCGATATACTTGTCGCTGATGGGCTTGCCCAGAGGGGCATGGTCGCGGGAAGCGCCGCGGGCCTTGCACAGGTCCGTCTTGTAGAAGTCGAACATGCCTTCTTCAAAGTCCTCGCCCAGGAACTCGCAGACGCCGCGCATGACTTTTTCCGGCTCGCGCACCAGTTCTTCGTAGCGCACATCCAGCCACAGGCCTTTTTCGCGCAGGGGCTCGCGCCATTCCTTGACGGCGTTCCAGCAGCGCTTCCAGGACTGGGCGGCGCAATAGATGTTGGTGGGACCAAAGGAGGATTCCATGTAGTCCACGCTGGCATCACGGCCGTCCCGGGTGATGTAGATGAACTGGGCATTGGGGAAGTCGTGGTGCATGGGCCCCACGAAGTAGAGGTTGTGCGGCGTCTTTTCGCCCCAGCGGGGCTTGTTCACATACTGGGCAAAGCGCAGGTGCATGCCCGCGTACAGGCCGGCGAAGCTGCGCTCGGGGGCCAGCTCGATGACTTCGTCGACGATGGTGCGGGGGTTGACCTTCATCCCCCAGAAAGGCGTCTTGAGGCCAAAGACCATCTCCTGGGCCAGGGTGCGGAAGTTGGCTTCGACGGACAGGTCGCCGTAGGTGTGCAGGTAGGGATAGAAGCGGGGGTAGTACCACACCACTTCCGGGACGGCGATGCGGGAGTGGCAGCCCAGCAGGGCCATGACCAGGGTCGTGCCGGAACGTTCGGCACCGATCATGAAAAAATGGGACGTTCTTGAAGGTTGAGAGGCATGGGTGTCTCCTTGTTGGGATTTGTGCGATCAGGCCTGCAAAAGCGCACGGACGAAGATGAACGCGCCCACGATGATGCAGACGACAGAAACCATTTTTTTCAGGACGCCGGACGAGACGCTGTGGGCCAGCCTGGCGCCGGCCACGACACCGACGAGCTCGGCCGCCGTGACCAGGAAGGCCATGTGCAGGTCGACGAAGCCGTTGGCGAAGTTGCTGATGGAGCCGGAAGTGGCAGCCGTGATCTGGATGACCTGGCTGGTGGCGATGGAGGTAAGGGGCGTGAAGCCCAGGATGACCATGAGGGGCACCGACAGCACGGGGCCCGCCCACACCGGTCAGGCCCGAGCCGAAGCCCACGGTGGCGCCGATGAGCAGCAGCTGCAGGCGCTGCCGGCCGTCACCGGGGCGGTAGGTGATGGTGCCGCCCTTGGCCGGGAACAGGGCATAGATGCCCGCGAAGATGATGATGCACCCCAGGATGAGGTTGAGGATCCAGGCCGGCGCGATGGCGTTGGCCAGGGCCCCGGGGTAGCCGCCCACAAGGCCCCCGATGCAGACGGGGATGGTGATGCCCCAGTGGATGCTGCCGTGCTTGCAGTACAGCCAGGTCCCCAGGAGCCCGGTAAAGATGAAACTGAACAGGGACGTGGCCATGGCCGCATGGGTGGTCAGGCCGCCAAGGCCGCTCAGGGCGGGGATCAGCAGGATGCCGCCCACGCCGACAGTGCCGATGAGGCCGCCGACGAGCAGGGCGACAGCCAGAAGGATGATGATCATGACGTGCTCCGATGTGACGTTGTTCACAAGCAGAGCAAGCAGTGTGCCACGAAAGAAAATTTCTTTTAATATATTGTTTTTGTTTATTTTTAGTGAAATTTGCCCTGAATGCGCCACAATGCGTTTTTTGCAAAAACGAGGTGAAACAGTCGAACTGTGGAGTGCCGCGCACAGGGGCCTGAGGTCCCGCCCCGGCTCTTGTGCACGCACGGAGAAAGCGCATTGCAAGGCCGCCGGTGAGGGTGTATGCTGCGGCCATGTTGACGAAAAGCTTTGCTTCCTTCCGGGGGCGCGGTGTCCGGCATCTGGGCGCGGCGGTCTTGTGCGTGGTCTTGCTGGGATCCCCCCAGGCTGGTTTCGCTGCGTCTGCCGGCCGGCAGGATGCCGTTGCCCGGCAGCCCGTCTATACCGGCCAGCGCTCCGCGGAGACGGCGGACAGGCCCGTGGCGGGCCGGAGCATCGGCATGTCCGAGGCCGTGGAGCACGCCCTGCGCTTCAACCCCGGGCTGGGGGCGCAGGAAGCCGAGAGCCGCTCCTCCGAAGAGGGACGGAAATCCGCGCGCGGCGCCTTCGGGCCGCGCCTGGGGCTGACCTATTCCGCCACCAAGACCGAGAGCAAGCGCGACCCTTCCGCCACCATGGGCACCAGGAATCCCAAGATGGGCGTCTACAGCTGGGGGGTGGAAGTGACCCAGCCCATCTTCCAGGGCTTCCGCCTGCTCTCCACCTATCAGAAGGCCGCCCTGCAGGCCGACAGCGACAAGGCCTCGCTGCGCAAGGCCGAGCTGGACATGACCGAGCAGGTGCAGACGGCGTTCCTGGAATACCTGAAAGCCGGCGAGAACACCCGCAGCATGCGCGACAGCCTGACCCGCCTGCGCGAACAGCTGCGCATCGCCCAGGCCTATTTCGAGGTGGGCCTGAGCCCCCGCCTGGACGTGCTCCAGGCCGAGGTGGACGTGAGCGAGGCCGAGCGCCTGCTCATCGAGGCCGAGAACACCCAGGCCACCACCCTGGCCAGGCTCAACACCCTGCTGGGCTTCGATGCCACGGCCGTCAACACCTACACCGGCACGCTCAGGGAAGTGGCCTTCCGCTATACGCTGGAGCAGTGTCTTGAGCTGGCCTACCGCCAGCGCCCCGACCTGTATGTGGCCCAGAAGGCCGTGGAGATAGCCCGCAAGAGCCAGAAGGAAGTGCAGAGCGACTACTATCCCCAGATCGAGGGCTATTACAGCATGACCCAGAGCGGCAACACGCCCGGCATGCAGCGTTCCGGCGAGAACGGCTCGCACGTCACCAACTGGGAAGTGGGGGCGCAGGCCACCTGGAACGTGTTCGAATGGGGCACCACCTACTACGCCGACAAGCAGGCCGGCTGGCAGGTGACCAAGATGCGTTACGAACAGGA
>VOFC01000188.1_pt1 | contig 28000 bp, 46 predicted proteins | sample 5384161 | NCBI WGS metagenome assembly VOFC01 (sample SAMN12384722, study PRJNA508395) | human gut metagenome | isolation source: healthy gut B | host: Homo sapiens | reverse complement strand
AACACCATCAAATACAGAAACATGAACATTAGAAGCACCTGCTGCAAGTAGTCTTTTTCACTGTAGGTTCAGTACATAGTGTATAATCAATCACATGATCCGTTTTCGCATATGTAAACCAGATAGGTATATGTTTAATCATATCAATTTGATCGTCAGTGATATATTCATCATGATACGCTTCGCAAATTGGAAATGCAGCTGTACAAAGTAATGTGGATAATGGAGAAGCATTTCCATAGTCATATACCCACCATTAGAACATCCTCCAATATATATTCTATTTGTATCAATATCTCTATTCTCTTTAACATAAGAATCAATGAGTTCAAATAAACTCTTTGTATAAATAGAATCCTTTGTATCACTCTTATATTCACCTTTACCATCATCCATCCACATAGTAGGACATTGAGGCACAAGTACATAAGCTTGATTCATACACTTCTGAAATGGAACATCTGCCAATACAGTGACCTTATTTGCCAATAAATCAATAGAAGGATCTGTTCCTCCTTCCCCCAATCCATGTAACCAGATGACTAAAGGATGTTTCTTATCATCACTACTAGGTCTATATTCACCATAAGCATACTTTATTCCATCTACCGCCTTATATGAATTCATAATCCACTTATCTAATTGTGGGCATAATTTACCATCACCCTCTACATCAATATCCGGATTAACATCCATACCACATATATATTCTATAAGGATTACACCAATTGTTTAATTGAGTAGTAGCATGAAAGATAAACGGTGACCCAACACTAGGTGATATAGCCAACTCAATAGCCACATAACAAGATGCAGTATTCACTTTATTACCATATTCATCCGAAATATAAGCATTTATTATTTCTCTTTCTGTTCTTATTATTCCTTCTTCACCTGTTATTTCATCAAGTACACCATTCTTTTCTTCTATTACCTTTAAGTTATTCATATCTATCAAATCAATTACTTGATTGAGTTTAATAATAGTCTTCTTTACAGACTGGTCCAAAGTCTTCACCTGTGACTACTACTTTTTTGAGTTCCTCTATGTTTCATATATATACTTTTTTCTCATTAAATACTAACAGCAATTGTTATAACACTAATCGATATACTAAAGTATAAAAAAGTTCAGAAATAGTTTGCACCATTTCTGAACACCTTTTAATATTCGATATTATTTTCTAAATCTTCCCCATTTGTCGCAATACACTTTTTAGTATAAGTAAAATGATTTTTTCTTGTATCTATTTAAATCTTTTAAATCTTTAAAATCTCTATCAACATAAACAAATCCATATCTTTTTCTTATTTCTTTATGGTCGCTTAAAAAAATCTATTGGTGACCATGCAAGATATCCCATTAAATCTACACCATCATGATCAACTGCTTTTTTAACAGCTGAAATATGTTTTTGATAATAATCAATTCTTACATCATCATAAACTTTACCATCAACTAGATGCTCATCAATTCCAATACCATTTTTCCCACAATAAACAACGGTTTATGATAACGCGAATAGAAATCTACAAGTGAATATCTTAACCCTTCTGCATCAATCTGCCATCCCCATTCATTGGTCATATAGTATGGATTTTTCATATTTCTTTCATCAAATAGAATTTCATCTTCTAGTTCATTTGTATCTTCTATTCCTTCAAATGAAGATTGTACATTACTTCTATAATATGAAAAAGCAAGATAATCTAATTTCTGAGATGCTTGCTTTAATTACTTCTTTTTCACTCTCATTAAAATCATACCTAATATTTCTATTTAATGCATACTGAATAAAATATTGAGGTAATTCACCAAAAAGCACATCGTATCAAATGCAAAGTAATTATGAAGTTTGTTTTTTAAAATCAGTTTGCCATAATATCTTCACTCTTACAAGTTAGTGGATAGAATGGCGCATGCCCAATCATTCCACCAACTTTTTGCTTCAGGATCGATGCGTTTTATTACTTCTACACACGTGCATGAGCAATTTGAACATTAACACTAAATTTTGCCGCATTTCACTTTTTTTCATACCTTCCGGAAGTATTGCACCAGCTACTAAATCCCCATACCATATGCAAGATTAATCTCGTTGTAAGTAATCCAGTATTTAACTTTTCCTTTTAATCTTTGGACAACACTTTCTACATGTTTAGCATAGAATTCAATAACATCTTTATTTAGAAAACCATTATATTTCTTCAGTAAATGATCGGCATATCAAAATGAACAAGAGAAACAACAGGTTCAATTCCTTTTTTTCATGAAGATAATCAATCATATCTTCATAATAAGCTAACCCTTTTTTCATTTGGTTCATCTTCATCACCAAGCGGATTAATTCTTGACCATACAATAGAAAATCTATAAGCCTTAAACCCCATTTCCGCCATCAAATCAATATCTTCTTTATATCTGTGATAATGATCTACAAAGCAACACTTGTATCACAAAATAATGGTGCGATACCTGGTTCTGGTGTTACTTTCAACGTATCATAAACATTTAAACCCTTTCCATCTTCTAAATAAGCTCCTTCTGCTTGTACATTACTTAAAGCACCGCCCCATAGGAAATCTTTATTCATCACAAAATGCCTCCTTTATTTTGTTGTCATCATAATAATCATATTGCCATCGATCTCAATTTTACTATGCTGAGGAATTAAAAAATTATCTCCCTATCTTTACATCAAACCCATCTACAACGCCGTCACCTTTTACAACAGTGGCTAATTGATAATTATCTGTTTCATAAATATTATTACCCTCAATAGCCAATTTAGTTACAGTAAATGAATCATTAGAAATAAATGTTGTTTTTAAACCATTATCCATTTTTTTCTTCAACAGGCATAATATTATTTTTTCATCATTTCCTGATCATATGATAAACAATCAATAGCTTGAGTTAAATGTAATTCTCTTTCATTTCCATACTTATCTTTACGATGATAATCATAAAATCTAAAAGTCACATCTGTAGATTGCTGAATTTCATAAACAATGCTACCTTTTTTTAATGCATGAAGAATGCCTGCAGGTAGATAAACAAAATCTCCAGTATGAACAGAAAGATGTTTGATCAATTCATCCCACTTATCATTATTAATATAATTATATAAATCTTTTTTTCATCTTTTGCATTATGTCCATATACAATAGATGCATTATTTTCACTTTTAATAAAATACCATGCTTCATTCTTACCTAATGTATAAACCATATTTCTTTGCGACTTGTGAATCAGGATGAACTTGAATACTCAAATCATCTTCAGGTGCTACTAAAGAAATAATAACTGGAAATTCCTCACCAGGATGCCCAAATAATTCCTGATGTTTTTCCCATAATTCTCTCAAAGTCATCCCTTTAAAAGGTTCAGACAAACATATAGTTGACGCATCTTTCTGTGCCGAAAAACTCCAAGACTGGCCAATTCCTTCAGGAAATTGCTTATATCCAAAATAATCTCTAACTAAAGTATGTCCCCAGATAGCAGGTCTAGGAATAGGATCAAAAAAATAGTATACTCATTATTAATATCCTCCTATAAAAAAGGCTTATGCCTAATATGTAAATAGAGCAAATAAGCCAATAACAGTAATAAATATTGATAAGAAACTTGTAAGAGAAACAACATTCTCTTTTAGTCTGACTCCATGCTTACTATAAATAAGATTGTTTACTTGTTTTGCTTTAGTAACATGATAATCTGCAAGTAACATGAAACATACAACTGCAATTCTCATAGGGAGACTTGTACCTATTCCTTTAGAAATATAGTTCCATGGGAAGAATGCAAGAATAAAAAGCAACAACAGAAGCAAATAAAGTTTTGCACTTATATGGATTTTTTATATCGAGATGCTTCTGCAATTTATTCACTTTGTGACTCTTTTCCTTTGATTTTTTTCATTATACTTTTCGGAATAACTTTTTTTTTTTACTTTTGACAACCTCTGTACCACAATGGTCACAGAATTTCGAAGAATCGCTGATCTTCATTCCGCATTTTCTACAATACATAAATTTATACCTCTACTTCACCAAAATAGTTGCAATATTCGCAAGTGTAACAAACATACTAGCAAAAACTGAGATGTATGCATAATTCTTATTTCCGGTAGGCTGATAGCCTTTTGTTCATCTTTCTTATCTAAATTAAGAGAGAGCACACCACATATAATTGCTCCTACATATAATACTGTACTAATCATATATGGTATTTTAATATTTATACCAACTGTTTTAAAAAAATTGTTCCAAGAATAAAGTCAAAACCGAATAAAGCAATAAAAAAGAAGAGGAGAAGACCTAACTTGGCAAAACTATTTTCATGTGGATTCTTTTTCAGTTTGATTGAAGAGTGCTTTTGCTTGTTACTTAGTTCTTTCCCACAATGATAGCAATAGATTGAGTCTTCAGGTATTTCTTTTATGACAATATGGACATACCATGTTAAGTCCCTCCTTATAATTTATTATTCTTCAGTATTTAATTTAGCAACTTCAGATTTTTCATAAGCTTTCCAGAATGGATAGAAGATAACTAATCCAATTACAAAGTTAATGAATACTACTACGAAGCCACCAATAGATCCTCCAGCGCTTAGATATCCTAAAATTGGAGAAGGTGTTGCCCAAGGCAATGACATATACATTTACCAACAAAACCAATTTTTGTTAGCCAATAAGTTAATGCAACAGTTAAAGTATGAGTTAAGACAAATGGAATTAACAAGAAACCATTCATCACTACTGGTAAACCAAACATGATTGGTTCAATGATACAGAAAACTGCAGGTGGTAAGCAAATTAAACCTAATGGTTTTAAATGAGGTAATTTCTTGCTTGACATAAACATATAAACTAGAATTGGCCAACAAGATGATACCCATTGAGATAATCTACATAAGTTTGGTGTCCAAACATATGGAAGATCTTTGACAGTTTGTATGAGCCATAAATGCTTTGCATTGTTTTCTGCTAACCACTGATTTAAGAATACGTTTGTAACTGCACCTGTGATGTTATCACCATGTAAACCACAGATCCAAAGTAAAGCGGACATAAACTGCTGGAAGCTGTAAACAAATACATTATCAGCGTTTCCGATTAATGGCATTAAGATTTCACCAACTGCTGATGGAATATTAATACCTGCAAGAGTTCTGATACCCCAACACACGATTGTGATGAAGAAATAAGGAATGATAGCTGAGAAACTATCAGAGATTGCTGGTGGAACTGAATCAGGAAGCTTGATTACGATATTCTTTTTTTATAACAGAAATCAATAATGTTAACAGCGATAGCACCTGCAATCATTGTAGTAATAAGCCCTGCACCACCCCAATAAGTTGATTCAAATGCACTAGCTCCAGTTTTAGCTAACTGACCAACTGAATTGTAGTTCAATAACATGAATGCAAAGAATGCGCCAACAGCACCTGTTGTTTTATTGAACCCTTTGATTTCAGCATATTCAGCACCAAATGCGATAATAATGTAGATAGCCATAATCCCCATTGATAAACTATTTACTAAAGCAAGATTTGCTTTGCCCATGGTTTTAAAAATGGGATTAATGCATGCTGTGTTAATCCACCATCAGAACAGAATAGATTAACAACTAAGAAAATAGAACCAACCATAGTTACTGGCAATGCAGCAACCATACCATTGACGATAGCACGAACAAATGGAATTTGACCAAAACGTGTCATAGGTCCGGCAATAACGTCAACTTTTTCTAAAACTTTGTCCATGAAGGACTGTTTTTCAGTAGACATTTTAAATTTCCTCCCTTTAAATTGATTTGAGAATCGTTTGTGTGTAAACGTTTCTCTTATGTCTAAGTTAATATTATACTGTCTTTTCATAGTTTTCTATATAATCAGATGGCACATATTATGCCATCCGACTAACAAAACATGAATTTGCCCTTTATATCATCACATTTTCACGTTATGTATTTTAATTATTTTATGAGTAAACGTTTTCACATTTGTATTTTTAATGATATAATTCAACTAAGGAGTATCAAAAAAATGAAAACAACAAACAACGAAATTAAGATTATTCAAATTTTATTAGCATCAAATAACTATATATCAACTTATGAAATAGCTACACTTATCGGTATATCAAGAAGATCAGTACGAGAGGAAATTAATAACGTCAAAAACATTTTGAAAGAATTAGAGATTCATTTTACCTCCAAGCCTAATAAAGGTTATATAATTGATGAAAAAAACACCTGAAATCATTAATAAGTTACAGGAAATTATTAATAAAAATGAAAACGATGATGCATATGCACTAGTACCAAATATACCGCATGATCGAGTTAATTATATTCTTAAATTATTAGCACAATCAGATAAGTATATTAAAATGGATGACATTGCCGATGACCTTCTAGTAAGCCGTGCAACAATTGCAAATGACTTAATAAATGTAAAAAAAAGAATTGTCTAGATATAATATACATATAATTCACAAACCAAATTACGGTATTAAGTTGAATATTAATGAGCTTGAAAGAAGAAGAATTATTGCTGACCTTGTATTTGCAGAGTATGACTCAAAGAGAAGTATTCTACGATTTTCTTGATACATATTTAGATACTTCAGATCGTGAAATTATCGAAATTATAAAAAACAACAATCTATACATCAGTGATTTGAGTTTAGCGGATATTCTTATCAATTATTCCATTTCCATTGCTAGAAACATGGCTGGCCATCCACTTGACACAGTATTTGAAGATTTCGAAATATTCAAAATACTAAAAGAATATCATACTGTACTAGACTTATCTCGCGTTGCAAAAGAACATTTCGATGTGGATTTTAATGATTCTGAAAAGAGCTTTTTAACATTAATGTTAATCTGTAAAGGATCAACTCACGATAAGATTTATCAGGAAGACCAAATAACTTCTAAACTGACCCACACAATTCTTGATGATATTTATTCATCTACACTTATTTATATTGATAATCGTTATTATGACAGACTATCTCTTTTTATATCCAAACAGCTTTACTAAGGCAAAAATATCAAGAAAAAATAAGAAATCCTCTTTATGATCAAATTCAAGATGATATGCCATTTGCATATTATCTAACCAAAATAGTTAATAAAAAGAATTAAAGAATATACTGATACTTCCCTTATCACGAAGTGAAATCACATCTTTCACAATATTTTTTCAACAATATCATAACTGATCATACTGATCATCGAAAAAAAGTACTACTTATTGGGGTCACACTATTTGAACATAGTGTATCCCACTTTTTTAGGTATTTTTGTGTAATTAAAAACCTTTCGTCGTATCATTAATTTGCTCATATCAACTCAAAGCGAAAGGAGATCACAAATTGGATAATGATCTAAGAATTATTTTAGGGGATTATGAATCCTTTTGTACAGTCTCATACGACTGAAATCAATGAAAAAAATTTAAGTGATTTATTGTATCACACTTAAGAGAACCATTATCTCCTGTCCAGAATGCGGTAGTAGAATGAACATTAAGGACTATAGAAAATGTAAAGTCATACATAACATGATAAGAGGCAAGAAATGTAAGTTCTCTAATACTTAAAAAGAGAAGATTAGTATGTCCTCAATGTAATAAGGTAATGACAGAGGGAAACCCATTTACAGAGAAAAGTCACAGTAGATTATCTCAAACCTCAGAACTGGAAATCATGAATAAACTTAAAGAACCTACAACTACTTTAAATATATCTCTATCGATATGTATGAGACATACAGATTTGTAAGAAATCAATACTTTCCAGGGGCAGTACTGATATGTGATTCATTTCATGTCATAAAAAATATCAATAAAGTATTAGATGCTATCAGAATTAAAGTAGGCAAAAGATACCAAAAAGATAGTACTGAATATTATCTTCTCAAAAAAAGTTTCACTTCCTTATATTGAAAAACTACAATGATATTCCATTCAACAAGGCAAGATATAATAAAAAAGCTTAAAAGGTATATAGACTATCATCAACTGCTTGAAATAATCCTGAACATAGATAATGAACTAACAGAAGCATATAATCTAAAGGAACAGTATATAACCTTTAATCATTATGCAACATCCGAGGACTGTAGAGAATGGCTATCAAGAATAATTCAAGAATATGCATCATCAGGAATTACTGGCTTTATATCATTATCTGGAACTCTTATAAACTGGTTCGATGAAATATGCGCATCATTTAATTTAGTAGATGGTCGAAGAATATCTAATGGACCAGTAGAAGGAATCAATTCTAGAATAGATAAAATACTTTCAAATGCATGTGGATATCAGAACTTTGCAAGAATGAGAAATAGACTAATGTATTCTCTTAATAAATCCTCTAATCCTTCCTCTTACGCTATTGATGAAACAATCAAAAGAGAAGGAAAAAAGAGAGGATCATATAAGAAAAAGAATCAATAAAACATTAAAATAGAGTAATATGAGCGCACTAAAAGGGCAGTCATTTCTGACTGCCCTTACAAGTGGAAACCCCAAATATTTAAAGCGAGTTTTCTATTGACCCCCTTAAAAAATTAAAGGTTCTAAATTTTCTAGGTTCTTATTATTAGTCTAAAGTCTTTTCCATCAGATTTTATTGCTTTTTGATACCAATAAAATGAATCTTTTTTACTTCGATGTAAATCTCCTTTACCTTCATCATTCATATCTACATAGATAAATCCATAACGTTTATCCATTTGTCCTGTAGTAAATGAAACCAAATCGATTGGAGCCCAAGAAGTATATCCAAAAATATTAACGCCTTCTTCTCTTGCTTTCATTAAGCTCTTAATATGACTTCTGTGATAATTAATACGATAATCATCATGAATAGAGCCATCTTCTTCTACTTTATCATAAGCTCCTAGACCATTTTCGACATCGAAAATAGGTACTTGATAACGTCATTTAAGACATGTAAAAAAAGTATTCATAGCCAGTTGGATCGATTTGCCATCCCCAATCAGATGCTGTTAAATATGGATTTTTTAAGTTTGCTGAAGTTCCTGCACCATCTAAAGCTTCTCCTGCATCTTTATGTGTTGTTACTACGTTAGACATATAATATGAATAAGCTAGGAAGTCAGATTTTACCTTCTATCAAATCTTTTTTATCTTCTTCACTAATATCTAAAAACAACATTATTCTGCTTCCAAATACATTTGGCATAAGACGGATAATATCCTCTTACCATTGTATCTGCACAATAAACAAATTTTTCTTGGAATTGTTTATAATTTTCAATTACATCTTCAAGGATCACAAGTATATGGATAACTACAGAATCCTGCAATCATACATCCTACTGAAATATTTTTATCAATTTCATGTGCTACTTTAACAGCTTTAGCTATACTTCACCATTTGATTATGTAATTCTTCAAAAAGCAAATTGTTTTCCTTCTTTACCATCAAAATGTAATAAAATATTAATTTCATTAAAAAGTTAACCATTTATCTACTAAACCTTTATATTACCAAAACATAACCTTGCAATTCAACAAATTGATGAATCATTTCTCTATTCGTCCAATCACCATATGTTTCTTCTAAATACACAGGTTCGTCATATTTATATAATGTAATGACAGGGTCAATGCCATATTTACGACATTCTTTAAATACATTACGATAGAATTCTACACCTTCTTGATTGACCCCTCCTTCTACTCCATGAGGATAAACTCTTGCCCATGAAATTGTTGTATTGAAAGTTGTAAAACCAAGCTCTGCAAATAATGCAATATCTTCTTTATAACGATGATAAAAATCAATACCAACATGATTTGTATAACGAATATCATCGAATAATTGATATTTAGCTCCTTTAGGTAAATGCTCAAATTGCCTCATTTTTCCTCTTGTTCCATCTGCATTTAAGTAATGAATCCAACGTATATCTGTTGTTGAACCCGGATCTCCAAAATCTACTTGAACAGGACTTCTTCCACCTTCGTCCCATCCACCTTCACATTGAGCGGCACTAATTGAACCACCCCATAAAAAATTTATCAGGTATTGCCATTTTCTTTCCTCCTTATAAATATTTAATACGAATCATTTTGCCTTTTAAACCAGGATAATCTCCTGCTTGTACTTTTTCTACATTATCTTTATGTGCTATGAACCATTTATTCTTTTTCTTTAGGATTCCTCTTCTTTGACAACTATCCCCTGTTCCTCTTAATAATAAACAGATTGTTTTAAATGAATCTTTTACTGTTATTGGTGTATAGTGTAATGTTGTTGCATAGAGTTCTACGACTGTTCCTTTTGGTACATAGAAAAGTTCGCACTTATCTATGTCATAGTCATTTTCTTCCATATCCTGTCTTTTTCCAAGAGCAAGAATATAGTCTGTCACCGCAATGATTGTTTCCCTGCATTGATGATATTCCAACCCATTTAATACTTCATTTTTACCAGTAACTACACCTGCCATGACATCTAAATAACCATAAATATCATTAATTAAATCTTGTATACAAGGCATTTCTTCTAATACTTGAACACTTGTATCATAGGCATTTGTATTTTGATAAGTTGTAGCATAATTGATGGCTTCTTGCATATCTTGCTTGATGATTCGTCCATATTCTTTAAACGAATCATCAAGTTCATTAATTTGGTAATCTGGATTTAACGTTCTTATCTTTTCTAGCATTAGTCTAAATCTTCTCCATTTGAAGTGTAAACTTTTTACAATATTCAAAAGAATCTTTTTTATAACGTTTATATGTTCCATTACCAAAATCATCAACATCTACATAAATAAATCCATAACGTTTTCTAATTTCTCCAGTACCTGCAGATACTAAATCAATACATCCCCACCAAGTGTATCCCATTAAGTCTACACCTTCATCAATACCTTCACTCATGGCTTTAACATGTTCTCTCATATAATCAATACGATATTGATCATGAACTGTTCCATCTTCTTCTAATGTATCAAAGGCACCTAAACCATTTTCACAGCTCATGATTGGGATTTGATATCTATCATAGATTTCATGCATAAAAGTATTTTAATCCTTCTGGATCAATAGCCCATCCCCAATCTGATTCTTTAATATATGGGTTTTTTCTTTCCCATGAAATTTAAGTTTCCTGTTGCTTCTTCACCATCTAAATGTGTTGTTACACAGTTTGAGAAATAATAAGAGAATTCAAAGAAATCTACTGTACCATCCTTTAAAGCTTTCGTGTCTTCTTCAGTAATATCTAATGTGATATTTAATTCTTTCCATAAATGTTCAGCATAACTTGGATAATATCCTCTAACAAAGACATCCCCTGCATACCAAAAATTCTTATGCATTTCTTTTTTGATTAGCAAGTTCATCATTTGGATCGCATGTTAATGCATGTGTAAAAATACCTGCTTGCATACATCCAATTTTTTTATTTGGATAATTATCATGTAAATATTTAACTACTTTTGCACTAGCTACTAATTGATTATGTAACACTTGATATTGTCTTTGGACTTCTTCTTGATTGTTTGAATCCAAGACAGAGAATTGAGCAAAGATTGATTTCGTTGAATGTTGACCAATAAGTAACTTCTTGGAATTCATCAATAGATGCTTTCCCAAATTCAACAAATTCACCAATTAATACTCTATTTTTCCAGCCACCTAATTCTTCAATATAGAAAGCAGGCATATCATATTTATATAAAGTGAACTAATGGTTCAATTCCATATTTCAAGCATTCTTTAAATACATTATGATAGAATTCTACCCCTTCTGGATTAATTCCTGCTTTAATTCCTTTAGGAAAAATTCTTGCCCATGATAATGTCATATTAAATGCTTTAAATCCTAATTCTGCAAACATAGCAATATCTTCTTTATAATGATGATAAAAATCTGTTGCTTTATGATTAGGATAAAATTCATCAGGATTGATTGCTAATTTAGCGCCATCTGGTAAATTACAGTTTTCAATCATTGCAGGTGTTTTACCATAAGTTCCATCTGGCATGATATAAGTTGCCATACGTGGTTCATTCACATTACCTCCCGTATGATAGTCTGTCATATTTGGTGATTTTCCGCCTTCGTCCCAACCACCTTCACATTGGTTAGCACTGATATCTCCACCCCATAAAAATCCTTTTGGAAAACTCATTTTTCTTCCTCCTTTGTTTTTCACTATATCTTTTAATTTGTTTTTTATCCAAAGCACTTATGATGTAAACGTTTTCCTGACTTCTGTTTATATACTATAATGATTTATTATCTTTTTCTAGTTAAAACCTTGTCACAATATGTGCCATTCTCTTATAGTTTTATAGCGACTGATATAAAAACAAGCTCAATGAGCTTGTTTAATCTAAATCTTCACCATTAGAAGCAATTACTTTTTTATACCAATAGAATGAATCTTTTTCTTGAACGATGTAAATCACCATTTCCTTGATCATCCATATCTACATAAATAAATCCATATTTTTTATCCATTTGTCCTGTTCCTGCTGAAACTAAGTCAATACATCCCCAAGTTGTATAACCAAATAGATTAACTCCTTCTTCAATAGCTTTTTCATCTCTTTAATATGTTCACGGTGATATTCAATACGTGCTGGATCATGACATATACCATCTTCACCTTCAGTTTCAATTAAACCAATACCATTTTCCACATCAAACATCGGTGCATTATAACGGTCATTTATTAAATGCATTAAATGTCTAAACCCAACCGGATCAATTTGCCATCCCCATGCATTTGCTTTTAAATAAGGATTTTTAACTGTTCCTAAAACATTTCCTGCAGTATGATCATTTTCTTCAACTTTATGTGTTGTGCCAACACCTGAAGCATAATATGAAAAACCAATAAAATCAGATTTACCATTCTTTAAATCTTCTTTATCCTGTTCTGTGATTTCTGGTTTAATTCCATATCTCTCCCAAATTCTTTTAGCAAATGGTGGATAATATCCTCTCATTTGTGTATCAGCACTATAACAGAAGAAATCTTGGAAGGTTTCATAACGAGCAATAGCATCTAATGGGTCTGGTGTTAATGGATAAGACATATTTCCACAAATCATACATCCTACTTTAAGATTTGAATCAATTTCATGTGCAACAATAGTTGCTCTTGCAAAGCAGAACTAATTGATTATGTAAATAAATTAAATTTCTTTGATTTTTTTCACTTTTTTGTCCATCTCTTGGCATAATGATATTGATTTCATTAAATGTCATCCATTTATTAACATAATCTTTATATTCTGTAAAACACACTCTCGCAAATTCAACAAATTCATCAATCATTGCACGATTACGCCATCCACCATGTTGTTCTAAAAAGTGAAACGGGTTCGTCATATTTATATAATGTAACAACCGGATCCATCCCATATTCTTTAGCTATCTTAAAAACATCTCGATAAAATTCAACACCCTCTTGGTTGATACCACCTTTAATCCCATGTGGATAGATTCTAGCCCAAGAAATAGAAGTATTAAATGTTGTATATCCCATTTCTTTAAATAACGCTAAATCTTCTTTGTAACGATGATAAAAATCACTTGCCACATGATTTGTATAATGTAAATCATCAAAGAAAGCAAACTTACATCCTTCTTCTAATTCATCAACAGCTTCCCAATTACGGTGAACTCTTTTACCCTCTTTGTCTAAATACCAAATTTGTCTTCTTTCTTTTGTAGATCCTGTTTGTACAATAATCTACCAATACTGGTGATTTCCTCCTTCGTTCCATCCACCTTCAATTTGAGCAAAGCACTAATTGAACCACCCCATAAAAACCTTTTGAAATCCCATTTTTACTCCTCCTTTACTATTGCTACTGCTTCTTTCACTGATGATACAACGAACGTTGTTTGTTGTTGGATATCTTGCGGTGATGTTTTAAATGTAAATGAATAATCAACGACTTTAAACATTTCTAAATCATTATAACTATCACCTATTCCTGCTGTTTCGTCACTGATTAATACTTCTAATTTTAAAATTCCTTGACCTTTACTACATCCTCTTTTAACAATATCAATTGCATTTACATTTTGAAAAGCATGCAATACAGGGTAATCATTATTAATTTCATCAGTTATTTCTTTAGCTCATGTAGATTCAATTAATAAAAAACTATAAATTTTACGATTTTTAAATTCATCAATTGAATCAAATTGCTTAATATAACTAGGTGCGTCATTTGGAATATGTGCAAAATATAAAGAATCTTTATCTAAACAATGTGGTCCAGCAATTGATTCATTTTCATATTTTTGACAAACTTCTTTTACCAAATCAAAAGGAATCTCTTGTCCATAAATAACTTGATAATCCTTATCAAGAACAAGTCCTCCTGTACAAAGAACATAATAATCAGGATTAATTTTACCTTCTATTAAAGCAAGTACCCCACCTAGAGGTCTCCCTGTACACAAAGCAAACTTATTACCTTCTTCCTGAAAAAGCTCGTATTGCCTCTATATCCTCCTGATGAAAACCATCCTCAAAAAAAAGAGGGTTCCATCAAAATCACTAAATAATATTTTACTCATAGGCTTCATCTGCTTTAAAATGAACACCAGCACTCATTCTTGCTTTTGTCGCAATATCCATTGCAATAAGACTATTTTTCATCATTTCATCTGCTTTATCAAAATTCATTTCATTGAATATTTTAACAAATTCAAGAAATTCAAAATACATACGATGCTTATTATCCTGTAATGCATATGGAGTTGTTGTATTGTCATTTAGCAAGTGATCAAAACCTATTAATGTATTGGCAGGCGTATGAATAATAATGATCCTTTATCGCCTTGAATCGAAGTCATAATAGGTGCTTTACAATCTTTTTGCGGCAATAAGTGCGACCTTAAATGATCCATAATCCAAAGTAATAATACCCGATGTATCAATATTCTTTCTCAATATTTGCATCATAATGCACTTTCTTTGGTTTCCCAAATAAAACAACAGCTAAATGAATATTATAAATATTCAAATCCATTAGAGCACCTCCTGATTTTGTATTATCAAAGGCAGGAAGAATATTACCTTGTTTAAAAGCATCGTATCTTGATGAATATTGACTATAGTTCGCACTAAAAATCTTAATTTGACCTAACTCTGAAGTAGTTCTTTAATTTTCAAAACATTAGGGAGATATTGCGTAGAAATAGCTTCTAACAACAATAATTTCTTACTCTTTGCAATATTATTAAGTTCTTCTAATTCTTCAACTCTTGAAGTAAAAGGTTTTTCACAAATAACATGTTTACCATGTTCTAAAGCTTCTTTACACATAGAATAGTGTAAATGATTTGGTGATGCAATATACATAACCTCTATCTCATCGTCATCAAGAAGATGCTGATAATCTGGATAATATTTCTTAATTCCTTCATCTGCAGCCATCTTTTTAACTTTATCTATAGATTTAGGTGTAGAAGCAATAGCTTCAAGCTCTATTCCATCTACATCATGTATAAAGCGAAATAAATCTCTTACAATCATTCCTGATCCTGCAATACCAAGTCTCATACTAGACCTCCTTAGCGACTTTAGTTGCTTCTTCTATAATATGAAGAACTTCTACAACCTCTTGATCTTTTGACTACCTTTTTCAGCATTATTAAAAATAACCTCATACAGATTATCATAGATCAATCCATAATCCTGAATTTCGGTAGGACCTTCTTTGTAACATCATTACCTTCATCATCAATATAAGAAAGAGTTCCCCCATTTATCTTCTGGTAATGGATCAAAGCTGATTTCTACTGGTCCTGGTTTTGCTTTTTAAAGCACTTTGATGTCCTAATTGAGGCATTAAGAAACTTCCTTTACGACCATGCACAATAAATCTAGGATAATCTAATTTTTACATAATAACTTGTTTTAACTATAGCTTTCATATTGTCATAAAAAAAGATCAATATCATAATAATCATCACTTTCACCTGGATGATCAAAACTTCTGCAGTCATATACAACTTTCTTAGGAACACCAAATTGCCCAATCATCTGGTCAATAGGATGTACAAATTAAACCATAAAGAATACCCATTCCAACTCTATCTTTAATACTAGGACGATAGTAATCATAATGTGATTCAACTTCTAATATTTCACCTAATACGCCTGATTCAATTACTTTTTCTGACAGTTCTCATATCTGCATCAAAACGTCTATTCTGGTTTGCCATAACAACGAGACCTTTATCTTTAGCATATGCAAATACTTCTTCTGCCTGTTTTGCTGTCATTGCAAATGGTTTTCGCATAAAACATTTTTTTTCCATGCTCTAATGCTTGCATAGTATACTCAACATGAAACTGATCCGGTGTATTAACTACCACTAGATTAACTTCTGGATCACTCATTACCTGTTCAATATCACTTGTAAACGTAATACTTGGATACCATGTTTCTCTTTCTTCATCTCCAACTCTATCTACATCTCTACGATAAATGTATTTAACCTGAATTGTTTCTTTTCTTCTTTCCACATATGGCAAATGATATCTACAAACACTATTTCCGAATCCAATATAAGCAACTACTAGTTTATCCATATTATTCTCCTATCTCTTTGGGGTTGCCATTTTTTTTTCCATGTATAAGCTTTACCTTTTAATGTTACTGACATCTGATAGATGTTTTCTGGCCATGTTCCACCGCCAAAGCCACCATCACCAATTGCATGTACATCACAGCCTGTCTGTTTCATTAGCAAAAAAACTTCTCTTATTGTATCTACATCAGCTGCTTCTACATTACTATCTAAAAATACCATTGCGAGAGCACCCTTACGATGTGTACATTCAACTAATTCTCTGATGATTTCTACTGTGATACCATGTCTTGATCCTGGTGCAGGAAAATCGATAATATCTACTCCGGCATCAATTAGTTCATCAATCACTTCTTTCGCATTATAAGTAGCAAGCGGATCACCTAAGACTTTTTCCACAATTCCATCTTCCCACTTACCTGCAAAAATCAACATGTCATCACCACATACTTCGCGACATTCTTTACTCGCACGAATCACATCTTTGATAGAAGTTCCACTTCCTGGATTACCTCCAAGAATAATAAAATGCACACCCATTTTTTTTGCCTTTAATGCATGTTCTTTTGTATACATCATAGGTGCAACACTAGACACTCTAGGGTCATTCATATCTACGCCCTCTTTAGGACATCCCATATAAATACCTACTGGTCTATTGCCTACTAACTCTTCTATTCTTTCAAAAGACAACCCTTGCATACCTGGCAATTTTTCAGGATGATCAAAATCATATCCGTTTAGTAAAACCATATCTGTGCCAAATGCAAACATAAGTTCCGTACTTGTGCAATCAGGAATCAAAATAGGACTAGGAAGATATGTTTGACCCATAAGAACTCTTCCTTCTGATTTCAAGATAGATTCTTTTAACTGCCTTCCATTATAAGTAGCAATTTTACTCGGCTCTGCTGATATTAATCTTACTACGTTATAATCTAATTCCATATTTCATCTCTCCTTTCCATATTTTTCTTTATCTTCTTCAATATTTCCTTTAAACTGCAATGATTTATCTGTATACTGCATAATCTCAAACTTATTTCCATCCGGATCATGAATCCACATCTGCCATGTTTCTGACTGACCTTTATTAGGTTCTATATCAATATCTACACCAGCTTTAACTAATTCTTCTCTCGCTTCAAAAATATCATCTACCATGAGTGCAAAATGTGAATAACCTAAACGTGTATCAGGTGCTTCATGTTCCAATTGATGATCAGCTTTAGGAAATAACTCTAAATATTGTCCTGGAGCTAATTCAATAAAGATATATGCAATTCCTTTAGGGTCTGTTTCAGCTCTTTGAGCCCAAAAACCTCTTTCTTTTTTTTTACCTTGATATGCTTCATATCGCATAATAATTTTGCTTTTAAACCAAGCTTGTTTTCATAGAAATCTCTTTTCATCCATGTGAGATGTATAAAAAGAAAGGTGCATTATTTCATTAAACTTCATTACTATCCATCTCCTTTCTAATAGCATTTGTGATAGATGCACATTTTATTGAATCATCAATGTCATACGAGGACTCTCTATAAGTCCTTTTTTTAAGCATTTATGAACTTCTTCAATTTCAGTATAGAAGTCATCATAGATATATGGTTTTTGTAATTGTGTAAGCATCTTCTCTATTAACCTTAATCTCGATACTTTCTGGACGATAAAATGGACAACATTTTATCGTTCCATGATTACCATTGATCAACATTATAGGCTCCTTCTTTTCGTTCATAGCTATTTCAAATGATGCTGATTGATAATCTCCAAAATATAGTCTTACATAATCATGGACATCTACACCGTGTTCATAGTGTGCTTCTACATTTATTTCTTTAAGAGGTACATGAATATAATCAATAATACTGCCTAACACATAACTACCTACATCATTCAAAATACCCCCTGTTCAGGATCATAAAGATAACGTGTTTCTTTTGTGTTGCGAATGTCATAACAGAATCTGTTTTCTATAGTAAGTATTTTCCCAATGACCTCTTCATCTAACAGCCTCTTTAATTCCTGAATAACTGGAATAAATCTTGTTTTATACCTTCCATAAAAATGACTGATTCTCAATAGAAAGCTTCTTTAAATCAATCATTTCTTCTACACTAAGCGTCGCAGGTTTTTCACATAAAACTGCCTTCTTATTCAATAAAGCTTCTTTAGCCCACTTATAGTGGTCTTTATGTCTTAAAGCTATATATACAACATCTACATTTTTATCTTCTAGTATTTGCATGTAATCTGTATAAGTGCTAATTTCTGGATATTCTTCTTTAAATAAATCTAATTTTGTATCAGTATGACTGGCAATAGCGTATAGTTTTCCTTGATCACTATGTATCAAACTTTTTGCGAATCTTTGAGCTATATGTCCTGCTCCAATAATTCCCCATTTAATCATAAGCACACCTCAAAAAAGCACCTTAATGGTGCTTTTGTCTTTCCTCAATTTCTTTTAGCATATCAATACGCACCTGATGACGACCGCCTTCATATTCACCACTTAACCATGCATCAACAATCATTTTAGCTAGTTCAATACCAACGACACGTGCACCAAATGCAAGCATATTTGTATTATTATGCTGTCTTGATAACAATGCAGAATATGGCTCACTACATGTTACACAACGAATACCATTTACTTTATTTGCGACTAAAGAGATACCAACACCAGTACCACAAATAACAATTCCTTTATCTACTTCACCACTTACTAAAGCATTTGCGACTGCTTCACCAGCTACTGGATAATTAAATCTTTCAGTACTATCTGTACCGAAATTCACTACTTCATAGCCATACTTTTCTTCAATATAAGACTTAATTTCATTCTTGTAGCTAACTGCTACATGGTCATTACCAATACCAATTTTCATTTACATCTCCTCCTACACTTTTCTAAGTTCTGGTATAATTTCACTATAAGGACGTCCCTTATTAAATAACGCACTTGTACCTAAAATAAATCCTTTAACACCAATTTTAGATAAATCATGTATCTTTTCTGGTGAACAAGCACCATCAATCATAACATCATAACCACCATAGTTATTTGACTCATCGACAAACTTCTTAAACTTAGGTGTTACAAAATCTAAATATTTCTGACCAGCAAATCCTGGGTTAACAGACATTAGCATAACATAATCACATAGATGTAATAGTTCTTTGACTGTTTCAAAAGATGTTCCTGGGTTTTTACTGCAATTCCAGGATGCACACCTGCGTCTTTAATCTTCTGTAATGTACGACATGCATGTTTATCTGTTTCAGGATGAATATAGATGATTCTTACCCCCAATGAAGCAAACTTTTTCTACATAATCCCCAGGATTAACAACCATAAGATGAACATCACATGGTTTCGTAGATTTTTACAGATATATTCCACATCCTGTAATCCCATTCCAAAATTAGGCACAAAACTTCCATCCATAATATCTAGATGAAAGATATCAATTCCAGCATCCACTAACTCTTTTACTTCTGTTTCTAAATGGCCAAAATTAGCACACATCATAGATGGGCATAATAGTTTTTCCATAATAATCCCCTTTCTGGGTAAACGTTTACCTTTTACATATATATATATCATATCATCATCAAACACGGTTTCCATATAAATGAATGGCACATATTATGCCATATTTATATGTAATGTATTATTTTTAAAAAGTCTGATGTAATTGAATTTCAATATACGAATTTATATAATTTAATTATGAAAGGGTTCAAAAAATTATGACTAAAAAAATATATCCATCAAAGAAATCGCAAAGCTTGCGAATGTATCTGTTGCAACAGTGTCTCGAGTAATTAATAATAATGGAAGATTTTCTGAAGCAACAAAAGAGCGTGTTGAAAAAATAATAAAAGAATATGGTTATACAACGAATATTGCGACCAAAAGTTTAAGAACATCTAAATCAAAAAACAATAGGTTTAATTGTACCTCATATTAATAATGAATGGTTTTCACAACTTGCTTTGGAAATAGAAAATTATTTCTTTGATAAAAACTATTCTGTATTTATATGCAATACATCACAGGATGAAAACAAAGAAATAACGTATTTTAAATCTTTAGATAGTAAGTTAGTAGATGGTATTATTTTTGTATTTCTGGAATAGAACAGATTCCCACTAACAGTTTAAGTAGAAGTATACCGATAGTATGTATTGATAAAAACCTAAAGATCACAAAGAATGCTTATTATGTAGAATCTAATCATTATTTAGGAGGATATCTTGCAACAGAGGAACTAATTAAACAAGGATGCAAGAATATAGTGATATTATCTAGAAATAGATCTTTATCTGTGAATAAGCAAAGACGTAGTGGGTATTATCAAGCTTTAGAAGATTATCATCTAGAACATAGTACAGATTTAGAATTACTATTAGATATTGATACAAACAAACTATGAAGGCTCTAAAAAAGCAGTAAGTGAATTAATAGAGAAAGGAATTAAGTTTGACGGAATATTTGCGACTAATGACTGGCGTGCCTATGGTGCATTAACGGCTTTATTAGAGCATCATATAAAAAGTACCTGAAGAAGTAAAAATTATAGGCTTTGATGATATTTTTTTATATCTAAAACATCACATCCTTCCCTATCTACTGTGAGACAGGATACTCCTGGACTTGCAAAAAAACAGCATGTAAGTTATTAATGAATTTAATGAATAATGAAGAAATAGAGAATAATAAACAAAGATATATACTTCCTGTTGAGGTAATTAGAAGAGAGTCAACGAGAAAAGGAACAGCCCACTAGAGGGTGTTCCTTTTACTGTGTTATTTCTTCTATGAGTAGTTTCATTCTGTGATCAAAGTCTTCTTTGATTTCACATTCCCATACTACTATCACTTTATAATCAAGTTGTTGGAGAAGATTATAATTCTTCACATCATTCTCTACATTCTTATTAATATGTTGAACCCAGTATTCAGTTCTTGATTGTGGATATTTTCCATACTTACAACCATAGTGGTGATGCCAAAAACAACCATTAATAAAAATAGCTGTTCTATATTTAGAAATTACAATATCAGGTGTACCTGGCAAACTCTTATCATTCTTACGATATCTAAATCCATGATGCCATAAGTACTTCCTCACCATCGTTTCAGGTTTATTATCTTTTCCTCGAATATGACTCATTACCTTTGAACGTTGTTCTTTTGTAAACACATCAGGCATAGTCTCACCTTCTTAATCTTTTAAAGGTAAATACTTATTCACTAATCCCAGTACATAATCATTGTTCAAGAAGAAACATTGTTTAGTCACAATAGTACCATCAGGTAATTCATCACCATCAGTTTGTATATTTCCTGAGCCAATTATTTTACCATCATTAAACACATAAATAGCTTTGCTAGCATGTGGTCTTACATGAACAATCAGATTATCCTTTTTAGCCGGAAGATTATTATGCACAATCAAGCCATTCTTGTTTTCACTTATTGTAAATTCTATTCCGTGTTTTGCTAGATATACTGTTCTTTCCCAAGCTTCACGCACTTTTCCATCTAAGTCACTTTCAGGCATTGCCCATAAGACAGTTCCCCTAAATCTATATTCATATTCAGAATCATCTATTTCATCAAATACACAGAACAAATACTTTTCATCAATGAACTTATTTCTTAATTCGGAATCTTCCCAATTCTCTTCTACAATCTCTTTAAACTTAAAAGCAGGGAAACTCATTGACTCCTTTATAGTTCCATCCTTCTTAATGCGAATTGTTTTAATTTTTAATATTTGCCTTATAGAATTCATCATAATATTCGTCAATATCTTTACTCTTAGTTTCTGGTGAAGCATTCATCATTCTTGCAATATAGCTTCTCAAATAATTAAGAGATTTTCTATTTACAGGTGTTTCAATCATCTCATCAATCTCGGATAATGATTTACCATAATAAGATGAAAACAAATACTCTACCATCCTGTCAAATATATTATCTCTGCCAATAATTCCTGAGGTTTTCATCAAGCTTTCTTTTTTGTAATAGCATTGTCATTAAATACCTGTGACCTTAATAAAGCTGTCATATATTTAGGTTTCAATGAGAACGCTCTTCTTTTAGCTTTAACAGAGCTAAATGGTTGATCAACAAAAGAAGTAGTTTGCACTAGCCCCTTTGTACACGCGCTCAAATAATATGTATCTGATTCAGAAATATCTTCAGCATGTCCACTTTTAATCTTATCAATAATAATATTATAGTCGTTAATTATGATCTGCTTATCTTCTTCTGGTATGTCTTTAAACTCATACAGAAAAATCTTATCTATGCATAAATCATAATTCAACTTTTCAGGCTCATTAAAATAAAACATCAAAAGGACTTTATTGAGCTTATCTAAAAACATGACTATCTTCAAAAGAAATATCATAATCCTTCATGTAGTTAATCATAGTTACAACAAGTCTCTCTTTTTGCAGAAACCATATTCTTATCTTTCCCTACTCTATTCATTGAGTGACTTTTTAATTCTACTCTAATTCCGGAAGTCTGCTTCTTGTCGACTATCAATACCCTTATGGAATAATCCCTCTTCAATAACTTGTCCAATCTTTCCCTTATTACCGCCTTTTAAACGATTATTCATCATACTCTTTAAAAAGGAACACCAAGAGAAGACTGCGCTGTTTCCAGTAGTTCTTCTATGCTTTGATAAACTTTATTTTTTCATCACTCATACTTACAATCCTCCTTGAAAAATGATAATATATAGATCACTTTGCCTATTGATCGAAAATTCTATTTAATGTATAATAGATGTGCTATAGGTTAATACATAAAAATGTAATTATATTATAACATAAGACGGAGGAAGTATACATGGAACTAACAGTTGTAGAACTATTTGCCGGTGTAGGTGGATTTAGAGTAGGATTGAATGATATTAAATCATTTGATGAAAATGACAAAGCAATCGAAAATAGAAATTGGAAATTCGTTTGGGCGAATCAGTTTGAACCATCTACTAAAGCACAGCCTGCATATAACTGCTACTGTACAAGATTTGGTAAAGAACATACTTCCAATACAGATATCCAAGAAGAAGTAGCTCACCTAGACGAGGATACCGATTATATTCCTAATCATAGTCTTCTTGTCGGAGGTTTTCCTTGTCAGGACTACTCAGTCGCAAGATCTCTTAGCGGTGAAAAAGGGATTGAAGGTAAGAAAGGTGTTCTTTTCTGGTCAATTGCAAAGATTTTACATGCGAAAAAGCCACCTTTTGTATTATTAGAAAATGTAGATAGATTACTTAAATCACCTTCTAAACAGCGTGGCAGAGACTTTGGTATTATGCTTAGAACTTTCAATGATGAAGGTTATGATGTAGAATGGCGTGTTATCAATGCTTTGCTGAATATGGAGCAAGACAGAGAAGAAGAAGAACATTCATTTTTTGCATGGAGAAAAGATACAAAGTATGCAGAAGTACTTTCTGATATGAAGATTGAGGATATTATTGTAAAGGAAGGATTGTTTGCAAGACAGTTCCCAATCAACTTGATTGATACTCCTATTAGAACTTATGATGTGACTTCTTATGAAGATACTGTAGAGATGACAGAAAAAAATTCCATGCAAACTTCGAAAATACAGGTTGCATGGTGAATGGAGAAATTGTAACTTTTAAGACAGAGCCTCAGTTCAAAGAACCGATTCCTTTAAAAGATACTCTACTTCATAACGTAGATAAGAAATTCTACTTGAATGATAAACAAAAAGAGAAATTCGAATATTTAAAAGGGTCTAAGCGAATCACAAGAACAAATGCAGAAGGTTTTACTTATAACTTCTCTGAAGGAAAGATTGCATATCCTGAAAATATTGATTTACCAAGTAGAACTATGTTAACTAGTGAAGGTACAGTAAACAGAAGTAGTCATGTTGTTGCAGATCTAGATACAGGAGAAAAGAGAATTATCACTCCAGTGGAAGCTGAAAGATTACTGACATTTTCCTGATAACTGGACAAATACAGGAATGACTGATAGACAGAGATATTTCATGATGGGTAATGCCTTAGTTACATTCATCATTAATACACTAGAGTCAAGATTAGAAGAGATTATAAAAAGCAGAGTAGCCTAATGGTTACTCTGCTTTTGTATTTGTATTTTTATATTTTGAGTCTAAGAATTCAACAAGCGAATCATAATCCATCGTACTTATATCTACAATTTCCCATCCCTGCTTTTTTTGAAGACTTCATAAGTCATTGTTTTTTATCGTTTATTTTATTAACATATCCTATTTTTTCGATATCATCTCTTGCAACCATAGTGAGCATATTTTTTTCAATCGTTTTTGTAAGTGTTTTTCTATGTCGAACACCTTCAAAATTAGGGTATTGTAATATAATGTCTCTTGTATTGTAAATTTCTATTCTATTTCCCATATATTTCATCATCTGTTCTTTTTGTCATTTTACCAATACCTTTACCCCTTACAAATAAATGTAATAATGAAGATATACCAGTAAAACCTGCGAAAAAAGAAGCTAATAAAAAGCATGGAATCGCTAGTATTAGTTCTCCCTGAAGAAAGATTACCTTTTTATCATAGTATTTTCCATCTTCGTTTTGCAAAATTAATTCAAAAAAATAGATAAATGCTTCATAACTAATTTTATATTTATCAAAAAAGAATAATACTTTCAATCCCAGAATCAAGTGACTTAAAACACTCTTCATCAAAATGAATGCGCCATAAATTCAAATCAACTAATTCCTCTTGTCCCTCACATGTAAGTTTCATTTTTTCATTCTTACATTCATAATCCATCATTCTACCCATTCTGAAAAATATTAATGATATGCATTTCATATATTTTTTAGCATTTTCATTAATACAATCCATTATTGACCACATATCTTCAAATGTTAAATCAGGTAATTCTTCACCATCTCTAGTAATGATTTTAGGGCTATAATCTTGTGGGTATGTTTTTTTGAATCTTTCCCCCTAGGCAAAGATTCTTTACCTGAAATCTAATTGATATTTTTTCACCCTTGGATGTTTCATGAAATAGCAAATCAGCCTCTTTTTTCTCCCGATTTCAAATTTTTCTTTTTAGTTTCACAATCTATAAAATCCCTTAAAACATTAATATTATGCAAACGTCTTTTATTACTTTGTTGTAAATATGAACTCAAACATTTTATTGTTAATTGTTTTTCAATATCTGCTGTTTCCATATAGTTTCATCTCCTTAATTTTGATTCTTTACTAATTTTCTTCCCATTCTTTTCTTTTTACTATCAATAATGCTTAAATACTCATCTATATCCTCACTAGTAATAGAATTCACTCTAAGTATTCTTGCAATATCTGTCGCAATAACAACTAATATAGGATGACCATCTTCCACAACCTCTTGATAAGCTTGACTATCAATATAACTTGTTGTTATTAAAACTCCAAACTGTCTATATCTAATTCTAGATATAAGTCTAGACATTTGTTTTACACCTACACCACCATTTTCAGAATAGCACTTTGCTTTTAGTGCACATTCAATCTTTAGTGGGGCATTCACTTTACCACCACCGTTAATGGAATAGTATCCAATAACATCTCTTCCACCATCTCTCCATGGACGAGTAAGATTGAAATCAACAAAGTGATTATCCATCTTAATCAATAAATCCATTGCACATGATTCAAAACCATATGGATTATCCTTATAATGTTCCCTAATAACATCAACACACTTCTTACCTTCATCATCACACTGTAATTGGTCATACTTACTAGGGATATGAATAATCTTAGATTGTACCTTCAATGCTTCTATCCCATCTCTACCTTGAGAAATGAACTTCTTCCATACATCAGGTGCAATATCTATACTTGCCGAATGATTTTCGGATAAAGATTTAATCCAATCTCTAGAAATACCTTTCACCTTAGTATCTAGTATTGTAAAGTAAGCTTCATAATTCTGAAACTTTTGGCCATTCAATGAACACCATAATGCAACTAAGTCTCTACCTGGCGATATATTATTATTTCCAGGTGCAACTAAACCTAAAAACTGGATATCTCTTCCATTTCCAGTTTTTTTAAACACAAAGAAAGGTGGCATATCTTCTAGATTATTACTATTAAGTAATTTAAATACCTCTTCCAATAAAAGGTTACCTTTCTTCTTTGTGTTTCTCATATCATTTCCAGGTTTTCTATTATCGCCATAATATCTGAATACGCCTGTCTCCTCATCGGGAAAGTCTAGCCATTCTAATTCTTCCATAGAAGTATATAAAAGGACATAAGTGGGTAATATACTGTAGCTGTCCTGAAATCACTCTTCTAAATCCACCAGCGTTTCCACACAGAAAAAGATGAGATAGAGGATCAGAACTAAGATTAGAAGCATTACTACCTTTTATAAACACAATCTATTTGCAAATCATCATTTGTAAGTATTCATAAGCAACTTCTACCATTATTTCACTTGTATAATAATCTCTTATAAATATATTACACTATATTAATCTTACCTAACAACAGTGGCATGTACAAGAACGATTATTTTAACTCATACCTTCCCTTAATAATTATCAAGATTCATCTACACTACCAATTCGAATACAAATAAGCTTTTTATGCGATAAATTAACAATATCAAACAGAAATATGAAACATTATAAAAATTTCATATATAATAGCCATTTATCATGTATAATGCACCTAAAGGGGGTACACATCATATGAACTTAAAAAGAAAAAATCAGTATTTATTATACAAATCTCACACCAACAGAAAAAAAAATATGTACTCTCATAATGAAAGATCCTTCTATCATTATTGTTACTTTCAACTCAACATATTTTACCACAGCTGTTTCTTTTGAAACAATTAGCAGTTTCTGTGCTCTGCTATCATTTCCTGTACATTTTACCGTTCCGGCGCATAGGATAGCCCGGGAGGTGATTATCTTGGACTTCGGCATAACCGGCGTGGCAGCCATTACTGCCCTGTGCTTTCTTCTGGGACAGGCCATAAAAGCTCACCGGAAAGCTGTGCAAATGGATTCCGGTGCTCTGCGGACTGGTGGGATGTCTATTGGGGCTTGCAGGCTGGCAGGTCATCCCCGACTCATCCTGCCTCTGATCCCATTACCGCCGCAGCCGTAGGGGCGGTGTCCGGCTTGCGGCCACCGGGATCCACCAGATCTACAAGCAGGCCGTCAAAGAGTGAAAAATGCGGACGGAGAAACGCTCTCCGTCCGCCAATATTAATTGATCACTTTTTGCCGCTGCCAGCAGATCCCGCTTCAGGGTCCAGAGCTTCCAGCTGAGATCCACA
>VOFC01000044.1_pt1 | contig 28000 bp, 63 predicted proteins | sample 5384161 | NCBI WGS metagenome assembly VOFC01 (sample SAMN12384722, study PRJNA508395) | human gut metagenome | isolation source: healthy gut B | host: Homo sapiens | reverse complement strand
ATCATTAGAAGCATTACTAATATAAAAACAGCTAATAAAAAATATAATGAGACTACAAATAATTATTTTTTTCATTTGTACCTCCATTACATGTAATAACCTAATTTAGCTATACTTTTAAAACTATAATTTTATTAAATTGAACATATATTTTTTCATTCTTTATGGCAAAATTTTTACAATAGTTTCTAAAAGACTTGAAATAATAGGAATAGAAATTGCAACTATCATAACTTTTACCTCCCATATCTATTTTAGTAGCAATTGCACTTTCTCCTGCATCTTTACATATACTAACTGCAAATTCTGTTAAAAATGCTATTCCTGTAATTTTTATTAATAAAAATATAAAATCTTTTATTTATACTAGTTTTGTTTGCTAAATTAGTTAACAAATTTATAACTCCAGACATTTTATCTAGTATTAATAGAAGTATTAATGCACCAGCAATTAAAGATACATAAACAGCAAATTCTGGTCTATATTGTTTAATTATAATTATTACAATAAGTGCAATTAGCCCAATACCTATAATTTTAATAATATCCATTATCCATCACCTTTTAAAGATTGAATATTGTTCTTACTGTACTAAACAATGTGCTTATTTCTTTAATAACCATTGTTAATACAATAACTAATCCTGCAAGAGTTGTCATCATTGCTTGATCTTCTCTTCCAGCTCTTACTAAAACTTGATGAAGTACCGCAACTAAGATACCAATTGCTGCTATTTTAAAAAGTAAATTAATATCCATATAATTACATTTTGTATGATTATTTAATAATCATACTCTCCTTTCTTTTAACTCTAGACTAATACAATAACAATAGCAAGTCCAATTATCATGCCGAAGAGTTTTATACATTTTTTCATTTTTTTCTTTTTCTTTTTTTGTGCTATTTGTATTTGTGTATCTAAAAATTACTAACTAATTTTATTTCACTTATTTGTCCATTTATATCTGTTTTTCCTAGTAACTTACTTAATCTAAGCACATAACTATTCACATTTCCAAAAATTTTTTTCTTTTTGACATCACATACTAAAATTTTTAATACAAAATTATTATATAGTTTTTTTAGATTTTTGTCAAGTCATTTTTAGATATTTTTCTACTTTTTTAATTAAATTTATATATATATTTTAAGTCGCTTATTGATACCATTTTTATAGCCTGTAATATTGGATTATTAGGGTTTAATGTTACTTGTTTACAAATATTATTTGAAGCTATTTTTTCGTTAGCTCTAAATACATTTGTAATACCCTCTAAGTTTTTTTTTTCTATCTCTAACATATATTGTTCTATGCTATCATCAATTTCTATTGGTTGTTCTAATTTTTCTAATTCTATAACCCCTTTGTTTTCAACTTTACTTGCACATATCTTTGCTAAACAAGTTGCACCTATTTTACCAAAACTTAATCTTCCACTTTTAAATCTTTTGCTAAGTACGGTAAAAATTTGGCTTTCCATTATGCCAGGGTTTCTATATTAAATTCCATCTGGTGCTTCTGGCATTTCTATATTTTTTTCTTCTAAAATGTCCTGGTATCTTGGTAACCCTTCACTTAAATAACTTTCTAATTTCTCAATTTTTCTTTACATATTTTTCTTCGCCCCCCACATTCATATTTTAGATATTCTAGAAAGATTGGTACTTCCTCATATCTTCTTTCAGCAATCAACTTTTCTATGATTCTTCTGTTTTCTTCTTCTGGTATATCTCTAATTATTTCTTGATGTATATGAAAGTTGTCCTTTTGTCTTATTGTATCTTTTGTTGCTAATTTATTTATCCATCTAGCTCCATCTCCATTAAGAATCCTTAATTGTATTTTATCTACATCATACTTTTGAAATATTCTAGCGTCCCTACGTTGTTTCATTTCTTTTGAACTCATAAAACCAACTATATACATTTTTTCTACTAATGTATGTCTTGTATCGTCTTTCTTCCATCCTTCATAAGAAACGTGTAATTTTAATTCTGATTTTACACTTGTTGGCTCTTTGTATTCTTTTCCTTGCTTTTCACAAGCTTTTTTTATTCTTTGCTTTTTGTTCTTCTCGATCTTTCCCCTGAAGATTTATCCATAATCCATCTGCTTCCTCAAACAGAACTGGAATCTCTTTTATTCCTGGTATTAATTTATCCTTACTATCTAATTTTATTTCTTCTTGTTCTTTCTCAATAATTTTCATACCTTCTTGTATAACAACATTTCTTACTGCTTCGTGGCTTATTGCTATATTTATGTTTTCCATAAGTTGTGATGAAGCGTCCCTATATGAATTTGTTTCTACAGCTGTACTTAATATCTTCTCTACTAAGTTTGCTGATATTTTGCCTATTGCTGTTATATTTACTAATTCATCTAACAGAAAAATATATTTTTTGCATTCTCTTTTCGTGTTTTCATTTTCTATATATTCATAAATTGCTCTTTTATATGTTACAATACCTAATACTGTTTTTATTGAATTTACTTTATATCCCTTATGTCGGAAAATTTTTTTATCTCTGTTTTCTTTAATCTTATTGTCATAATTTTCTAATAATGTCTTTAATATGCAACAACCCAAATTGCACACAAATTTATAGATTTTTTTAAATCATTGAAATTTATATTATTATTTGCTACAATATTATCAAACATAAATAATTATAAAAAATCTATAAATAAAGGCTACCCAAAATGTAAAAAGGTGTGGTAAAATATGTAAAGGTGCATTTTTTATAAAATAATGCAAAGAGAATAAAATTTATAAAGGAGGAATTAACCATGTCAGGACATTCAAAATGGCACAATATTCAAGCAAAAAAGGAAAAGCAGATGCAGCAAGAGGAAAAGTATTTACTAAACTCGGAAGAGAATTATTAGTTGCTGTAAAACAAGGAGGACCAGACCCTGCTGGTAATTCTAAATTAAAAGATGTTATCGCAAAATGTAAAGCAGCTAATATGCCAAACGATACAATAAATAATGCAATAAAAAAAAAGCTGCAGGTTCTGCAGATTCTGCAAATTATGAAGAAGTAATATATGAAGGTTATGGACCAAATGGTGTTGCAGTAATTGTTGAAGGAAGCACAGATAATAAAAATAGAACAGCAGCAGATGTTAGACATGCTTTTGATAAATCAGGCGGAAACTTAGGAACAACAGGATGTGTATCTTACCTATTTAATAAAAAAGGTGTTATTGTTATAGATAAAACCTCAACAGATATGTCTGAAGATGATTTAATGTTACTTGCACTTGATAGTGGTGCTGAAGACTTTGAAGCTGAAGAAGAAGTTTACCAAATAACAACAGCTCCGGAAGATTTTTCATCTGTTCGTGAAAAATTAGAAGCTCAAGGTTTAGAATTTTTAGAAGCTGAAGTACAAATGGTTCCAACAACTTATGTTGCATTAGATGAAAAAAGGTGAAGCAAGAATGCAAAGATTAATAGATATGTTGGATGACTTAGATGATGTTACTAATGTTTACCATAACTGGGATGAATAAAAAAAATATTAGACTGTTTTTTAATAGTCTAATATTTTTTTTTTTTTTAAAATTTTATAACCATTCCCCATTCTTTCTTATATATCTTTTCTTTATAAATTGTACTAAAATAGTATAAATTACTAATAAAACAATTACAAATAAATAATATTTTACAGGTAATATTACAAAATTAAATGTTGATACATTATGAAGTATTATTGGCGTTATTATTGTTCCTAATATTGTTATTAATGTAGATATTGTTAAGAACTTATTTGCTCTTGATTCTATAAATGGAATTTTTGATGTTCTAACATAATGTATTATCATTGTTTCACTAATTAAACATTCAACAAACCATGCTGTTTGAAACCATGCTTGTTTTTCTACACTATTATAGCCAAATACAAACCAAAATACTATAAAAGCAATCATATCTGTTATAGAACTAGTTATTCCCATAACATTCATAAACTTTCCTAAATCTTTTTGTATCCCATTTTCGTGGTTTTTCCAGAAACTCTTTATCTACATCATCATATGGTATGGCAATTTGAGATATATCATATAAAAAATCTTGTATTAGCATCTGTATTGGAAGCAATGGTAAAAACGGTAAAAATATGCTTGCAATTAATATACTAAATACATCCCCAAAATCTGAACTTAATGCCATTTTCATATACTTTATTATATTACCATATACTTTTCTGCCCTCTATTACTCCATCATAAACTACTTGTAAACTTTTTTTCTAATAATATAATATCACTTGCCTCTTTTGCTATATCAGTCGCAGAATCTACACATATTCCTACATCTGCAATATGTAGTGAAGGAGAATCATTTACTCCATCCCCCATATATCCTACTACATGTCCATTATTTTTATATATTTTAACTACTCTTTTCTTTTTTGTAAAGGATTCATTCTCGCAAAAAACATCAACCTCTTCTACTTTTTTTAGATAATTCTTCATCAGTCATAGAATCAATATCTTTTCCTGTTAATATATTTTCAGAATTTAATCCTACTATATTACAAATATTTTGTGTTGCATATTGATTGTCTCCTGTTAATATTTTGGTATTAACACCTATTTTACGTAATTCATTTAATGTTTTCTTAACTTCTTTTTTAGGTGGATCTAAAAAAGCCACATATCCTATAAATGTCATTTTCTCTTCATCTTTACTGCCAAATACATTAATTCCACTATATTCTTTTTTTTTTTGAAGCTAATGCTATAACTTGCATCCCCATATTAGATAAATTATTAGCATTTATTTGAATTTGTTTTATTAACTTGTCTGTTAATGGTCTTATTTCTTCTTTATATTTTACATTTTCACAACATTTTAAAACTTCTTCTATTGCTCCTTTTTGTTATCATTATATAACCTTCTTCATTTTTTACTACCACACTCATACGTTTTCTTTCATAGTCAAAAGGAACTTCATCTATTTTTTCATATTCTTTTAATACTTCTTTTATTTTTTATGTTCATTTCCATATGCAATAACAGCTTTATCTACTAAATTTTTTATTCCAGTTCCATAATAACTATTTAAATATGCATATTGTAAAATTTCTAAATCTTCTTCACCTAAGACATTTATATATTTTTGTAATGTTATTTTATCTTTTGTCAGTGTTCCTGTTTTATCTGTACACAAAATATCTATAGACCCTAAATTTTGTATAGATTGTATATTTTTTACCAAGGTTTTCTTTTTAGCAAGTGTCTTACTGCCTTTTGTTAAATTAACATTTACTATCATTGGTAACATACTAGGAGTTATTCCAACTGCTACAGATAATGCAAATAGCAAAGCTTCTATAAAATCGTGTCGTATAAATGCATAAATTACAAATACAGCTATTGAAACAACAACCATATATTTTATTAAGAGTTTAGTAATATTATCCATACCTCTTTTTCAAAATTTGTTATTTCTTTTTTTGTTATCTAACTCTTTGCTCATTCTTCCTAAATATGTATCAAATCCAGTAGATATAACAATTGCCGTAGCACTTCCACTTACAACACTTGCTCCCATTAAACAAATATTGCTAATATCAAAAATATCACTTGAATCATTTGAAGTATTTGTCTTTTCTACTAAAACACTTTCTCCTGTAAAAACAGATTGATTTAAAAATAAATCTTTATTTTCTATTACTATTACATCTGCCGGAATTATTGAGCCTGCATTTAATTTTATAACATCACCAATAACAACATTTTCCACTCTTATTTCTTTTTGTTTTTCCATTTCTTACAACATTAGTACTAGAATATATCTGAGCTTTTAGTTTTTGATTAAACTTATACGATGAATAATCTTGAAAAAATTTAATCATTGCACTTGCTACTGCTATTCCTATTATAATTAATGTTCCCAATTTGTCTTGAAGGAAAAAAATCTATTAATGCTAATAAAAGTAATATATAAATAAATTTGTCATTAAATGATTTTATAAAAAATGAAAACCAACTCTTTTTTTTTCATTTTTTACAACAACATTTGGTCCATTATTTTCATATCTTTCCTGATATTCTTTTCCGTGTTAATCCATCTTCCCTTGTTTTATATTCTTTTAAAACTTTTTTTTTGAATATTTTGATATATTTTTATATCTTTCTTGTAACTCCTTATCACTATTTTTCATCTGTTTTACTTTTTTTTTATATAAAAAAGCTGTATCATTTGTATCACTTCCACTAATCTTATTTTTTTATCTCTTTTTTAAAACTTACCAATTTATTTAGTTCTGCACCTAAAAAAGTGTATAAAAACACGAATATGTCCACATCATTACTAACATTAATGTTGTTAAACTTCCATATGTTATTGAAAAACCTTTAAAAATATCTAAATATTTAGAAAAAATAAAAGAAACAACATTAAGTGCTATCGCCCCAAATAAAGCTCCATAAAATTGACTTTTAAATGTAACTTTATGTTTTGGCATAAATTTATATAATAACAAAAATATACAACAAATGTTGCAAATATAAATATAAATTCTGTTAAAATTGCCGAAAATGTACTAAAATTTTCAAATCCGCCAAAATAATTTTTAATAATAGAAACTAAACTATTTCCAAACACTAATAATGTTAATCCGTACAGCTATTAAGAAAATAAATATTATTGTTTTTCTAATAATGATTTTAATCTTAAATATATAAAATCCAGTCTATTCTCACCTTTTGTTTTATAAACAGACTGTAAGCCTTTTGCAAGTGCATATAATCCTTTTCCAGCCGACCATAATGTAAATATAATAGATATAGAAATTGTTCCTATTGACTTTGAATATACTTCTCTAACAATACCAACTACCATATCATTCATACTAGATGGTATTATTTTAGAAATTGCATCAAATATTGCTTGTTGTTCTATACTTGTATATTGAATCATTGTTATTAATAAAATTATAAATGGAATAAATGATAATATTGTATAATAAGAACATTGAGCTGAAAAATTCTCCTATATGGTCTTCATTCATATTGCTAAATAACTTATCTAAAATTTCATATTTTTTTTGCTTTTAAATCAATCTTTTTTCATAGGTGTGCTCCTTTTTATTTTAAATTTTTTCTTATTTTTGCAACAAAAAACCTTCATATAACTCATTCGGACATACACACATTGTTCCTTTTATACTTACTGGTAATAATGGTAAATTATCTAATATATCCTGATTTATAGGAATAATTTCTATTTTTTTTATCATTAATTAACTTTTGTAAATTATCTTCATTTTCTTTTTTTAAAATAGAACATGTTGAATATACAATTTCACTTCCAGCTCTTACAATTTTTAATGCTTTTTTTAATAACTCTTGTTGCACTTTTACAGATCTATTAACTAAATCTTGTGTAAAAATTTATTAAAATTTTTATCATCTAAGTTTATAGTTCCACTTCCACTACATGGTGCATCTAATAAAATTTTATCAAAAATAAAATAATCATTTAGCTTTCTAGCATCTTCTACTAATATATTTGCATTAGCACCCTGCTTTTTACATTATATTTTAGTCTTTCAGCTCTAATTTTATTTTTTTCGCAAGCTGTTATTAATGCTTTATTTTCAGAAATAGCTGCAATTTGCGTAGTTTTTTCCTCCAGGAGCTGCTGTCATATCTAAAATATTTTCTCCTTCTTTTTTGGGTTTAATATTATTGGTGGTAACATAGAAGATAAACTTTGAAAATAAATTTCTCCATTTTCGTATATATCCAAATTTTCAAAATCTTTTTTTATTATAATTTTCTATAATTAGTGCATCTTTATAAAAAGATACTTCTTTATATTTTATATTATTTGCATTAAGAATATCTTTTATTTTATCACAATCTGTTTTTATTTTATTTATTCTTATAGTTAATGGTCTTTTGGTTGAATATCCTTCAATTATACTATTCGTTAACTTTTCACCATACTGTTTGATTAGTAATTCGTATAAAAAATTTGGTATTTCGTTTTAACATTTTCTAACACCTTTCTTTTTATTTTTTAGTAGCAATAAAAAGCAAAATTTATATATTAATTATTTACTTTTTTAGCATGTAATACTACTCTATATTTATTATTATTTGCACATGTTGATAATGTAAGAATATTATCATCTGTTTTAACATCTGTTTCAAAAATTATTAATACTTCTAGATTTAATAGTATTTATAAATTCTTCAAATTTTCCTTCTGTATCGAATGAAGTTTTTATATAATAATCCTCAACTTCAATTTGATATACAGAAAATACTTGATAAATCTCAGTTTCGTTTTTCTTTTTCAAATGTGATATATTGATTTTCTTTATTATTATACCATTCCTCTTTTAAAACATTTTGTAAGCTTCCAAACATCGTTCCATCTCTTCTATTATGCCCATATATTACTATATTTTTATCATTTCCATCTAATTTATTTTTATAATCTGCAAAATCCAACCAGCAGAATTATAACTTTTATCTAAACTATGTGTTAAATAAAATGAATTATCTGCTCCTTTTTACCACCGGATATTCTATAGCTGTTCCTTTAACTTTAATCCACCCAACTATATCTTGATTTTTATCTTTTAAATTTCTGAAATCCACAGAATATTTTTCTACTTCTATACCTTGTATGTCTAAAGTATTTTCTAATTTTACATTTTTGTTTATATCACTTAATATATTTTTATTTTTTTGGTTTTCGCAAACCCATTTTGTAATATTTATAACACACAAAACTGCAATTACAAATAAAATTATTCTAATAAAAAAAAAACTATACTAACCTTTTTAGATTTTTTCCTAAATGCTTTCCTGTTTTCATATTAAACACTAACTCCTGTTTTTATACTAATTTTAATATTTTTATATAAAAAATTTTATTTAATTTCTATATAAAATTTTCTTATTTACATTTTTATTATAATTTTTTATATAAAAAAGATTATAATAAAATAAATTAAAAGTCAAACACATTTATATATTTTATGCAATTATATGTCTTTTATAAAAATACATTTACTTTTTTATATTTTATTTTTCATTATATATATTCTAAATATAAAAAAAGCCACCATAAGATTAATAAAAATATAAATTTCTACAATCTTATAGTGGTTTCCTTTAGTTGCTATTTCACTTAGTCTTTTTTCAGACAAAAAAGCGTCATCAAAATCTGAAGACACCTTCAAAGTCGCAAAACTTATGAGAATAGCTCCTGCAGCAATAAGTGCTATTGTTGCTCCTACAAAAAACTTTTGCCATTTGTAGTATCCTTTCTAAATTCACTTAGTTTAGCAAATATAATACGGAATTTTGTTATACTATATTGCTCTTGGCACACAAAAAGCCAAATAAATTATATCAGTTTTGCAGTGCAAAGTCAACATAATTTTGTGTTGTGTCAAAATAAAGACAAGAAAAAATCACTTTCTTGTCTTTATACTTTTTTATTATATTTTTTACTTAATATTAATATCTTCTATTTTTCATAAACAGTCATATATCAAGTAGTTTAGTTCCTTTTTTAAACAGCCATTTCTCTATTTTGCTAAAATTTCACATGTTAAATTACTAATTTCTGTTGGATTATCTATTGCAAGCCCTTCTATTAATCTAGCTCCTGCATATATTATTTTTTTGTATATTTTTTAGCTCTTCTTTATCGTTTTTATATAGTTCTTTTAATTTTTTTTTGCAATTTCATGATCTGCGTTTATCTCTAAAATAGTTTGAGCTTTTATATTCTGATTGTTTGGCATTTGTTTCATTACTTTTTCCATTTCTATAGAAATAGCACCTTCACTTGTTAAACAAACAGGATGATTTTTTTAATCTATGTGTAAATCTTATATCTTGTACAGAATCTTTTAATGCCTCTTTCATAAAACTAAACATATCTTTATTTTCTTCATTAATTTTCTTTAGTTCTTCTTTTTCTTCTTCTGTATCTAAATTTAAATTGTCTGCACATACATTAACAAATTTTTTACCCTCATATTCCATTACTACTTGTAATACAAATTCATCTACATTATCTGTTAAATATAAAATCTTATATCCTTTGTCTTTTTACTTTTTCTACTTGTGGTAGCATTTCAATTTTATCTATTGTTTCTCCACAAGCATAATAAATAGAATCTTGTCCTTCTTTTTGCAGTTTCAATATATTCTTTTAAAGATACATATTTTCCTTCATCTGATGAATGAAATAATAGTAAATCCTGTAATAATTCTTTATTCATTCCATAGTCATTGTATGTTCCAAATTTTAATTGAACACCAAATATATCAAAAAAATTTCTCATATTCTTCACGATTATTAGCAAGCATTGATTGTAATTCTGATTTTATTTTTGATTCGATATTTTTTTGCTATTGTTTTTAGTTGTCTATCTTGTTGTAATATTTCTCTTGATATATTTAAAGATAAATCTTCACTATCTACTAATCCTTTTACAAATCCAAAATAATCTGGCAATAGTTCTTCACATTTTTCCATTATCAATACACCATTAGAATATAGTTGTAAACCTTTTTCATAATCACTTGTATAATAGTCAAAAGGAAGATGAGAAGGAATATATAAAATTGCACTATAAGAACATCCACCTTCTACTTTTTGTATGTATTACTTTTAGAGGATTTTCATAATCATGAAATTTATCTATATAAAATGAATTATATTCTTCTTGTTTTATATCCTTTTTGGTCTTTTCCATAATGGAATCATACTATTTATTGTTTCTAATTCCTTAACTGTCTCTAATTTATCTTCTTTTCCTTCTTGTTTTCTTTGATGTTCTACCTCCATTTTTATTGGATAACGTATATAATCTGAATATTTTTTTTATTAATTCTTGTATTACGTATTCCTCTAAAAATCTACTATATTTTTCGTCTTCTGTATCTTCTTTTAATTTTAATATTATTGTTGTTCCTCTATTTTCTTTTTGACATGGCTCTATTGTATATCCATCTATTCCTTCAGATTCCCACATATAACTTTCGTTTGAATCTACAGATTTACTAATTACCTTTACTTTGCTACTTACCATAAAACAAGAATAAAATCCTACACCAAATTGTCCTATTATATTAATATCTTCTTTTTATCATTTTCTTCTTTGAATTTTAGTGAACCACTTTTAGCAATTGTTCCTAAATTTTCTTCTAACTCTTGTTTTGTCATTCCGAAGTCCATTATCTTCTATTGTTAATGTTCTATCTTCTTTATTTAATTCTATTTTTTTATTTCTAAATCATCTACATTAACATTTAACTTTTTATCTGTTAATGAACGATAATGTAACTTATCTAGTGCGTCACTTGCATTTGATATAAGTTCTCTTAAAAAAATCTCCTTGTTAGTATAAATTGAATTAATCATTAAATCCATTAATCTTTTTTGATTCTGCTTTAAATTCTTTTTTACTCATAATACTTTTATTCCTCCTTAAGTTATTCTTTTTTTTAGTCAAAGTTTCTTTTTAGAAAGTCCAAAACTTTTACTTTTATAAAATTTTGTCTTGCTTTTTAAGTAAAAAATATATTTACATAAGAATGATTGGCCACTTGTGATAGTATATAAAAAAAAATTAGCAAAGTCAAGGTTTGACTGCTAATTTTTATTGTTTATATTTTTATTTTTATTCTTCCCCTTAATTATTATAAATTTACATTTTGTTTATAAAATTGTATATATTTTATATCAATTGTATTTTGCTCTTTATTTAGTATTTTTGTTTCTAGCTAAAACATTCCTTTTGGCAATATTCATTAATGACGTTATTGTTTTTTTATAATAATTTCTTTATTTTCACTATCTAAATTTTTATATGTTGTTAAAACTGCTTTTGCACTTGCAAACCAGTTACTACTCATCTCAGAAAGAGTTTTTGCATCTGTTGAATTTAATATTTCAAACAAAATATCTAAAAAATTTCCCTCTTTCTTCTGGTGATATTGATTTAAGCCATTCTTTTTATAGTTTTGTCTACTATTTGACTTCCATTTGTTACTTCTTCTAATGTAACAAATTTTCCTCCTAATACTTGCCATGAATATAAATCATGTTGCAATAAACCAACTTGTGTGCTTTCTACCACAGTGTACTTTTCTTCATGATTTAGCAATCTTCCAACAACTGAAGATTGTGGTATAAAGTATGTATTTTAGGAAGTATTTCAATATATTCGTTACTTTCAATTATTTTTTCGCAAAAACCTGGTCCATCATTATTATATACTTGAATAATTTTATTTTTGATTTTTTTAAGCAAAATGCTGCAGCATAAACAGCTAAATTTCCACCTTTTGAGTGACCTCCGACTCTTATATCACCTTTAATTTCTTTTTCTAAATTATTCAAATAATTTACTGCATCAATTTGAGATGGAACTAGATCCATAAAACTCATATTCAAATCTTCTTTCCACCCAACCAAAGTATTGTCTGTTCCTCTATATGAAATATAAGCAGTATTATCTGGAAGAATTATTGTTATTGCAGAAAATTGCTTTTCTGATTTTATGTCTATTTTATTAATATATTTTTTTAATTTTAATTTTGCAAATCTTTCACTTTTTGCCAATGCTGGAAATAAATCTATATCTTCTTTTGAAGTATATGTATTTTTTGTTTGTCAAGTTTTTCAAATTTCTCATATGCTTCTTTTATTGTAATACATTCGTTTTCCTCTATTGTGTTATCAAATGGAAAATATGATACTCTAGATAATATTAAATTATCAATTTCATTAAAAGGTGCTTCTAAAAAAACTTAAATCTCCTCTCCATATTAAATAATCAAATATATTTGCCATAAATTTTCCTCTCTTTTTGTTACATATTAGTGTTATTTTTAGTAAATCTCCAAGAATCCTCACACATTTCTTTTTATGTCTTTTGTTGCTTCCCATCCTAATTCCTCTTTTGCCTTAGTTGGATCTGCATAGCATGTTGGAATATCTCCTGGTCTTCTGCTTGTTATTTCATATTTTATTTTTATTCCTGTCGCATCTTCAAAAAGCTTTAACTATATCTAATACAGAATATCCTTTTCCTGTACCAAGGTTATATATTTCCACACCTTTCATAGTTCTTACTTTATCTATTGCTTTTAAATGCCCTAAACTTAAATCAACTACATGTATATAATCTCTTACCCCAGTACCATCTTTTTAGTAGGATAATCATCACCAAATACATTAAGATGATCTAATTTACCACAAGCTACTTGATTAATATAAGGCATTAAGTTATTTGGAATACCATTTGGACTTTCTCCCAATTTTCCACTTTTATGTGCTCCTATTGGATTGAAATATCTAAGTAAAATAACACTCCACTCATTATCTGAAACATATAAATCTTTTAATATTTGTTCTATCATTAATTTTGTTGTTCCATAAGGATTTGTTGTTGATGAAAGGAAAATCTTCTTTAATTGGTACTGTTTTTGGATTTCCATATACAGTTGCAGATGAACTAAACACTATCTTTTTACAACCATGTTTTCTCATTGTGTCTAATAATATTAAAGTTCCTGTAACATTATTGTGATAATATTCTATTGGTTTTGCAACAGATTCTCCAACAGCTTTTAATCCTGCAAAGTGTATACAAGAATCTATGTCTGGATTTTCTTCAAAAACTTTTTTCTAATTTTTTCTTTATTTAATAAATCTACTTCATAAAATTTAAAATCTTTATTTGTTATTTGTTTTATTTTATTTAAAACTTCTGGTGAGCTGTTACAAAAATTATCTACTATTACTATTTTTTTCTTCTTTATTTAATAGTTCTACACAAGTATGACTCCCTATATAACCTGCTCCACCTGTTACTAAAATTGACATATTTTTTCCTCCTTTAATTACTTAAAATTTATTAATATAATTCTTGATAAATTTTATAATCTCTAATAATTTTTCTTACATAATTATTAGTTTCTTTATATGGTATATTTTCTATATCTGAACCATCTTTTCGTATTATTCCCTTTTGTATCCATTCATCTACATTTCCAATACCTGCATTATATGCTGCAAGTGCTACTTGATAATTATTATATTTCTGTAATAATCCGTGAAAAATATTTAGTTCCTATTTTTATATTTTCTTCCGGATTAAATAACATATCTTTTGAAAAATTTTGTTCTATTTGATTCACCATTACTTCTTCTGCTGTTTGCTCCATTAGTTGCATAAGCCCCATTGCATTACTATTTGAAACAACATTAGTATTAAAATTACTCTCTGCTTTTATGATTGCAAAAACAAGTAATGGATCTAAATTATTTTCTTCAGAATATGTGTACACATATTCTGAATATTCTTTGGATATAATTTTTCCATTATAATATTTTGTATATTTATTACTTTTATTAAAACAACTGCTATAACAATTAATAGAACTAGTATTATAAAAAATTTTTTTAATTGTTTCGGCAATATTATCTCTCCCTTAAAATCATTTGTTTTATTTACATTCGTACCAATTATCAGCTTCTGATGTTTCCACTTTTAATGGTATTAATAAAGTTATAGCATTTTCCATACAATTTTTCAATATAGTTTTTACTTTTTTCTTTATCTTCTTTTTTTACATTCTATCATTAACTCATCATGTACTTGTAAAATTATTTTTGCATCTAAGTTTTCTTTTTTTAATTTATTATATACATCTATCATGGCTATTTTCATTATATCTGCTGCTGTACCTTGTATTGGTGTATTCATAGCCACTCTTTCTCCAAATTTACGAACCATATAATTATTTGAATTTATTTCTGAATATATCTACGTCTATGAAATAAAGTTTCTACATATCCTTGTTTCTTTGCAATTTCAACTATATCATCCATAAATTTTTTTAATCCCACTATATTTTTTCTAGATATTGCTCTATATATTCTTTTGCTTTCTTTTTAGATATTCCCAATTGTTCAGACAATCCAAAGTCACTTATTCCATACACTATTCCAAAGTTAACAGCTTTTGCAGAACTTCTTTGTTCTTTTGTTACTTCTTCTTTTGGTATTCCTAGCACTTTAGAAGCTGCTTGAACATGTATATCTTCATCATTTTTAAAAGCTTCTAACATATGCTTATCTTCTGATATATGTGCCAAAACTCTTAATTCAATTTGAGAATAATCTGCATCTATATATATACATCCCTCTTTTGGTTTAAAAACTTTTCTTAGTCTTTTTTTCCAAATTCTATTCTTGTTGGAATATTTTGCAAATTCGGCTCTGTACTACTTATTCTACCTGTTGCTGTAACAGTTTGATGAAAATACGAATGTATTCTTTTTTGTTTTTCATTAATATATGGAAGTAACCCTTCTACATAAGTAGAATTAAGTTTCATTAAACTTCTATATTCTAATATTTTTTCTATTACTGGATGCTTATTTTTTAATTTTTCTAATATATCTACATCTGTTGAATATCCTTTTTTAGTCTTTTTATATACAGGGAGTTCCAATTTTTCAAATAGTATAACACCTAATTGTTGTGTAGAATTTATATTAAATTCTTCTCCACATAATTCATATATTTCATTTGTTAATTCATTTAACCCTTGTTTTAATTTATCTCCAAATTCTATTAGTTCTTCTTTATCTACATACATTCCATTAAATTGCATATCTCCCAAAACTTTAACAAGTGGCATTTCAATATTAGAAAATAATTCTAAACTATTAATTTCTTTTAGTTTTTCACTCATTATTTCTTGTAATTTATATATACAATATACATAAATCGAATATCTTTTTTTATTTAATTCATTTTTATTATTATCTAAATTGTCGAACAAATTAATTTGATTGCAATCTTCATTCTTATTTTGATCATTTTCAATAAAATCATTTATATTTATTTCTAAATATTCTTCTATTATTTCTTCTAAATTATATTTATTAGTTGGATTTAGTACATATGCTGCAATTTCCGCATCATACTTTAAGTCTTTTAACGTAATTTCAAGTTCTTTTAACATAACAAAATCTTCATTTAATTTATATCCATATATTTCTATATCCTTGTCTTCAAAAATATCTTTAAAGTTAGAAACAAATTGATTCATGTCATTTATTTTTTTATATAATATGATATTTTTTTCCTTTGGTTCATATATCGAAATTGAAATTATTTTCTTTTTATTATTTTATTTTGATTAGTCTCATCTTCTTTTTCAAAAGAAATATATTAATTTTTTTATTTTCTTTTTATCTTTTTTAATAATTTATCAATTTCTTTTTTATTTTCCATTGATAAATCTTTTATTGTAAATAATTCTTCTATATTTTTTTCTTGCTTTTTATTTATTTCTCCCTCTAAACTAAATCTTTCTATATAGCGTTTAAAATTTAAATCTTTAAAAATCTCATATACTTTTTCATTATTCCAATCTTTTACTTTTTAAATCTTCTATCTTTTCTTCTATTGGTACTTCTATATTAATTGTTCCAAGTATTTTTTGAAAGCATTGCTAAGTCTTTATTATTTACTAATTTTTCTCTTAATTTTCCTTTTACACTGTCTTCTCCCCTTGCTTCAATTTTATTATATAAATTTTCAATAGTTTTATATTCTTTTACTAAACTTAAAGCAGTTTTTTCTCCAACTCCTGGAACTCCTGGAATATTATCTGATGTGTCTCCCCATAAGTCCTTTAACTTCTATTAATTCTCTAGGAGCTATTCCATATATTTCTAAAACTTTATTTTTTATCAAAGTTATCTACTTCTGTTTTTCCCATTTTAGTTCTTGGAATTCTAATAGTTACTTTATCTGTTGCAAGTTGAAATGTATCCCTATCACCTGAAAGAATTGTAACATCTAATCCATCTTTTTTCTCCCATTATAGATAATGTTCCAAGTATATCATCCGCCTCATATCCGGGCTTTTCTATTATTGTTACATTCATAGCACGAAGTATCTCTTTTTATTATTGGCATTTGCTGTGCAAGCTCATTTGGCATTCCCTTTCTAGTTGCTTTGTACCCTTCATATAACTTATGCCTTGCTGTTGGTTCTTTTAAATCAAACGCAACAGCCATATATTCTGGTTGAAATCATCTAATACTTTAAACATTATTGCTAAAAAAAAGCCATATACTGCATTTGTATATTTTCCATCTTTTGTCATCAACATTTTACTTCCCATAATTCCATAAAATGCTCTATTTAAAATACTGTTACCATCTATAACTAATAATCTACTCAAAATAAACTTCCTCCCTGCATTATCATACTCTAACTTATGGATTTTAATTTTTCATCCTTATAAAGTATAAATATATTTTACATATATTTTTATTAAAACTTAACACTTTATAAAAAACAAAGCTATTTTTTATTCATAAACATCAAAAACTCCTATTTCGTCAATTTTTTGTTTGTTCTTTATTATATACTTTCTAACTCTCTCTGGATTTTGCCAATTTCTCCTATTTTTATCATTCATAATTAAATATACTTTTTCTGTATCTTTCTTTATATTTTTAATTTGACCTTCTTCTCCATCTTTTCCCAAATTTCCAATTAGAAATAAATCATAATTTTTTATTATACCTATCTATTGGTATCATATAAAGTGCTGCCGTTGCATCTAAAATATATACTTTTTTTTTTTTCTGATAAGTCTATATATTCTTCTATTTCTTTAATAGATTTTATATAATTTTCATCCATTATTATATATCTAAAATGTTTTAACTCATAGTTTTTGTTAGAATTTATATATATATTACCAGACTTTAAAAATAATAATATGCTAAATAATACTATTCCTATTTTAAGAAAATTTCCTATAAAGTATATTATCTTATCATTTCTTAAAATTTTATTTATTAACTTATCTATTAAAAATATTAAAATTATAAAACTCGGAAATATTCCTATTAAAAAGTGAATATTGTCTGCTATTGGATATATTACTACCATACTTGCTAAAGCATATCCAAACAAGATAATAAATATTTTTTGTTTTTTATTATATACATTCCTAAACAGCTAATTAATATAACAGGCACTAAAATACTTAAAATTTTTTATACTCAAATTTGAACTTTTTATTAAATCAGTATATGGCTTATAGTTACAAAATGTTTTTTATTCCTAATATACAATAACTTATAAAATCTCTAAAAGCTCCTGTATACCAAATATAAGCTAATATGCAAAAGATCGGTATAAACATTCCTAATAATCTTGTAAAAAAATGCCTTGATAAATTCTATAAAATCTGATTTACTTCTTATTTCTATACTTTTATAAAAAATTGTTATAATTGCTATAATTGCTCCTGTACTTTGCTTTGTAACCACACAAAATCCAGCAAGTAATCCTATTATAAAATCTACTTTTTATCAAAATATATTATCTTCTTATTTTTTATATATTGCGATATTTCTATATTAATTATTGTTAATACTATCGCAAGTATAAAATAATTATAATCTATTGTAATATATGGTTTAATAATATAGCAAATAAATATCAAACTTAAATATTTAATATAATCTTTAACTTTTAATTTTTCTAAAATGCAAAGCAACATTATTTCTATGTATGTAATCATTAATACACATAAAACTCTCATTACAATTACTTCTTGTCCAAATATTTTTAAAAAATACAGAAATTATCATTGGAAGAAATGGCATTGTTACCATATTAAAATCTTTATATGGAATCAATCCATTTGCAATATTATTGGCAAAATTAAAATTCCATATTTCATCTAAATCTTTTAGTTCTCTAATTAAAACAATAGACAAATTATAAAATATCAAAGAAATTGCTAATACAATTATTTTTATTGCATTATTCTTTTTTTTTTTTTCCATCTTTTAATTTTCCTTTCTTCTCTTTTTACTTGTATTAATTCAAGTAAAAACAAGTTTGTTGAAATTTCTGTTACCAAAAGGTTTCTATATGTAAAATAACAATGAAAATAAGAATGATTATTAAATACAATCAGCCATAATATTGGAATTATTGCAATTATTAAATATATTGCTGAATTCATGACATTTTCCTTTTTTATGCAAATCTTACCATATGGAATAATTTTATATAATATAATTACAAAAGGTAATATAATGGAAGGAATTATTCCTGGTCCTAAATATTTAATATTTGGTTTAATTGCCCATAATATATTATTCATAATCATTTCAAAAATAGAAATATTCTCTCCATTATATTCATATGAACTTGTCCTAAATATTAATTGATACATAGCTGTCGCAAAAAGTGTCTTTATTGTACATAAAATCTGCAATAGCCCATTTTAATATCCACATTAAGCCATATCCTAGTCCCCAAAATATACTCGTTTTTATAAGTATTTTTATATTGGTTTTTAATTCTTTTTATTATTTAATAAAATTAATGTTATAGTTCCTACTAATAAAGTTATTATTGAGTTGTTAAAAAGTCGAAATAACATGTCAACATTCCGAACTACCATAAAAATGTTTAATATTTTTTCATTTCTATTCTCTTTTGTAATAACAAAATTATATTAAATAAAATAGTTATTAAAAAGCAAATAGCTCCTTGCATATTAACTCCCATGCTTACAATATCTATTCCAAGAAAAGCTAAAATGTATATAGCACAAATCTTTACTCCAAGCTTTTTATAAATTAATATAGCCATAACTATTAGCGAAATTATTATAATTACATTAAAAATATATCTTATTCCTATTATATTAAATAACAACAATAATGGCCTAATTAAACTTATATAGCCATGCCAATATCTTGTATATTCATAAGAATCTATATTTTTTTTATTTAAAATTTCCTCTAATTCCTGATTTCCATATTCTCCATCATAATTTGTAGCAATTTCGAGTTCTTGTAAAGAATCCTCATATACATTTGTAGTTATTCCGTGGAATATAATTTCTTCTTGCTACCACCCACGAATAAAAAGGTGTACTGCTATCTATAGAATAAGCTATATTTATCATAAGCTCTTCTGTAAAATTATCTGAATATTTAGTTCCTATCTTTCTAAACCATGTTTCATCTTTTAAAATCTTACTTGACTCTTTGACGTTATTTTCTATCCAACTACTTGGTATTACACAAGAAATAGTAAGTGTAAACATTAATACAATAACTGTACAAATAAATGTTATTATATAAAGTTTTATATTTTTCATAATAATTATTCCTTTTTACTTCAATATATTTTTATAAATACTATTTTGTTAAATTCTATCACACTTGTATATAGAGAGCAACTTAAAATATTTTTTACCACCAATAATAAAAAAACAGAATAAAGATTTTTATTACTTTACTCTGTTTTTTTTTAAAATTTATTACATTTCTTGTTCATTTGGGCTTATAGATTTTTTTTTATTTAAAAGGTCATATCTTGCCCTTAAAATTGCTGTGTCTGCTAATTCAGCATCTTTATTTGCATCTCTATTCTCTAGGATTGAATTTATTGCTGTTAATTCATCTACTCTTAATATTGCCATTTGATTTCTTACAGCAGATTGAATCTTTCTAAATCTTTCATACTCTTCTAAACTTGAAAACTTTTTTGATTTTCCTTCAGAATCAAAGTGTCCATTTTCAGAAGTATACATTACTTTATCCATTGCTAAAAATCTAAAACCTTTAGTATAATCACTTGCTTTTTCAAAAAATGCTCTTTTCTTGTTCTTTTCTTTTTGATGCTTCAACTTCTTCTGCTCTTTTTTGATGCTTGCTTTTCTTCTATTTCTTTAGTCTTTTCTTCAATATATCTACTAACTGCTCTATCTGTCATATCAGACATATTACTTGGAAACAATGATTTTAATTTTTCTGAAAAGTTTTTAGTTTGCATTTTTTCAATTATCATCTCTATAGAAATTTTTCCTTTTGATTTTGATATTATATCTTCTACCATTGTTCCTAATTCTTCATTTATAACAGACTCTCCTAATCTCCCCTATACTTTCTGTAACTCTTTTTCTTACATAAGGTGTTCCTGGATTAAATAACTTTATAAAACTCATTTTTGCCATAGATTGTACAACATCTATTTTTTCTATGTTCTCCAACCTTCTTTAGTGTTGCTTCATATATATTTCTTATTTTTTTATCTAGTTCTGATATTGGTTGACCTAGTTTTACTTCAAAATCACTAGACTTTGCATGTAATTTAACATCAGACTTTTTCTTAGGAGCCTTATTATTTCCGTCTAATTTTGGAATTCTTGCTTTCATATTTACCACCCTTTTACAAATTTAATACTTTTTTATTATATCATGTAATAGTGGTTATGTAAAAATAGTTTTACAATATTTTCCTAGTTGTAAATATTTTTCTTTTTATAAATATTTAAACTCTTCTTACATAACAATATTTTAATTATACTTTTTCATATTCCGGTTTCCAAGTTGCAAATTTTTTTAGCATTTCGTCTGTTCGCGTATAATATCTTTCATTTTTATTAATTTTTGCTATTTCTTTCATATCATTATCTGTTAACTTAAAATCAAAAATATTAAAATTCTCTTTAACATGTTCTACATTTTTTTTGTTCCAGGTATTACTATAAATCCCATTTGTGTATGCCATCTTAAAATTATTTGAGCTGGTTTTTTTATTATATTTTTCAGCTAATTTTTTGAATATATCTTCATTCATAAGTTTAGAATCTCCATGTCCTAGTGGATACCAACTCATCAATTTGATATCTTCTTTATCTAAAATTTTTCTTAATTCATCTTGTGTAAAATATGGATGAGCTTCTACTTGAATGACCTGTGGTTTAATTTCACAATTTTCTAAAAGTTCTTTTTATATTTTTCCTTCAAAGTTTGAAATTCCTATTGCTTTTTATTTTTCCCTCTTTATATGCTTTTTCTAGCTTTCTATATCCTTCCATATAATTTTCACCTGGTTGATGAATAAATAATAAATCTATATAATCTAAGCCTAGTCTTTCTAATGTTTCATCAACAGCTTTTTCATTTTCATATTCAGTTATCCATAATTTAGTTGATAAAAATATTTCTTTTTCTATCTACTCCTGATTCTTTTATCCCTCTTCCTACTGCTCTTTCATTTACATATGCATTAGCTGTATCTATAAGTCTATATCCCATTTTTAAACTTTCTCTTACAGTTACTTCTGCATCTTTTGGAGAAACAAGATATGTTCCCAACCCAAAATTTGGCATTTTAACACCATTGTTTAATATAATATTTTCCATAAAAAGTTTCCTCCTTATTTATTATTTTCAATTACTTTTATATCACTTGGAGTTAATTCTAAGTCAATACTTTTTAAGAAAAAATAGTAAATTATAAATTGCAAAAATAAATGTCGTACATTCTACAGTAAAATGTGCGACATTTATTTTTACTTTTTTATCTTTTTATGTAAGCTGTAAAACACTTTTTAATATTACTATTTTACATATTTATCTACATTCTCATTTGTGATTTTTTTACTTACTTCCTTAAAGTTATATTTTTTATATATTCATCTACTTTTTTTATCATATTCTTCACTTTCTATTTTTTTACCTTCATAGTAATAGTTACGTGTTTCTACACCATTTTCAACAGCCCCAGCTTCCCAATTTAATACTGGTTCAAATTCTCCATTTTTTATTGTATATATTTTTTTCTTTAGTATCATATGAATCTGGCAATTCTATTACAAGCTTATTTTGAACATCAACATTTGCACTAGCATTTTCAATTGCACTGACTTCAATATACTTTTTTACTAACAGTTACTTTACTATCTTTATATGAAACAAGTACTGCAAGTATATATGAATCTTTTGCTTCAACAATGTATGTTGGTATTTCTGTATTTTCTATTTTTTTCAAAGTAAAATGTATGCTTGTTATATAATTCTTCAACATTATCATTTTGTTCAAACATAACTGGAATTATATTCTTTTTATCCAACTTTCATCTTTTAAAGCTTTTTTTATTGCTTCATTTGCATCTAGACTGTTATCTGTTGAATTTGGAATACTATTTACATTGTTACTACTTTCATTAGTATTTACGTTTTCCTTATTTTCATAATTTGAAATTTGATTTTTTAGACTGTTAATTTCATTATTTGCATCATTTATCTTGCCAACTAGTGCATAACCCCCAAACACTACTGCTGCTACAAAAAGAATTGTAACTAAGATTAGAATAATTTGAGTTGATTTTTTCATTAGATTTCCTCCCTTTATTTTTTAATATATTTTTATAATATCATTGGCTTATTTTTACGTCAATATCATGTTTTACTATCAACCTGCTGTTTATATGTATTTCAACAATTTTATTACTTTTATTACATTTTAATTACATTTTTATCTATTTTATTTGAATATTTTTTATAAAATCATAAAATACTGCCATATTATTATCAACAGCTGTTTCTGACGATGCATGAATACTTACTAAATACAATTTTTCATTATTTTCAAACCAAAAGTCTTTTTCTTTTTATTCTTTCTGTAGCCCATTCTGAATTAGATGAATTAATTAGTGTTGTATATGTCATTTGATATCCATCAAAATTACTTATTTTTTCTTTTTACCTTTACTAATAATCTTTGAATTTTCAGCTGATTTTTCTTCATGTTTATAACTTTCATTGTTACTTGCAATTTTTTCTAAATCTCGTCCATATTTTTCATTTAATTCTTTAGTTTTATCATCCGAAAATTCATAAAATTGAATTTCTATAGGATTTCCATAAGAATCATTTGTGTACATTTCCAACAAATTTTCTTCTTTTTTTTACATTCCATTTACTTGAAACTTTAAATTCTATTCTTCCATTTTCTAACTTGTCAGTTTTATCTAATTCATTTTTATTATTATCTTTTTCTTTATTTAAATCTAATTCAAACTTTCCTACTAATTCTCTTTCTTTGTTTTCATTAATTAAATATATATTAAAGTTTAACTTTTTAACTTCTGAACTTAAATTAGGAAATATTATTTTTTCATTTTTTATCCATTCAGCTCTTGTGTATGCGTACTCTGAAAATAATAATTCATTTTTCATTTTCATCTTTAACTTCAAATATAAAATTTTCTGTTTCATTCCATTTTGGATTATTATATTCCTCAGACATTGCAGTAATATCTTTTTTAGGCTCTATCTTTTCACTCTGTTTTACTCCATTTTGAACACTATATATTGTTATATTCATTATTGTTGAAAAAATCACTTGTTGAAACTGATTTAACATCCATTGAAATTGGTGTGTAGTTAGTTTTTATTGCTATTCTATTTGTATCTTTTAGATTTATATCATCATAAAAAAGATATTTTATTTTCTTTTTTTTTATTTGATTTATCTAAATTTATGTCAAAATTCCATTCACCCTTAATTCCCGCTATTTCAGATATTTTAATATTTAGTTCAAATTTATCCAATACTGAATCAAATTTTTTTTCAATTGAATATAATGTTGCAATTGTATATGTTTTATCATTTTGCAAATAATTTTGTTTATCTATATCTATATGTGTATTTTTATTTACTTGTGTTTCAGCTACTATATTATCTTTTTTTTATCTATAAAGTTTAATTCTTTATCAGATGAAATTTTATAATTTACTACTACAGCATTTTGATCTATTGCATATGTTTCAAGCTCTACTTTTATATCACTATCAGACACTTGTTTATTTACTGAAATAATGCTATTATTATATTCTCCTTCATTAATATTAAATAAACTAATTAACGATTTTCCTGTTATAGAAGCATATATAGTTTCACTTGCTACAATGACAATAATAAATGATGCTGCTATTGATAAAACTTTTCTTATATTCTCTTTTTTTTACTTTTATATTATTTCTTTTTTCCTCTTTAACATTCTTATTTATGAAATCATCAAAAATACTATTAATATTATCGGGAACTGATTCTTTTATATTAAATATTTCTTTAATTTTTTATCTTCATTAAATTTGTTCACTTTAGATCACTCCCTTCTGACTATTTAAAATTCTCAGTATTTCAGATTTAGCTCTATGTAATCTTGATTTAACTGTTCCTTTAGGTATATCTAGTATCCTTGCAATTTCATCTTGTTTAAAATTATTATAATAATATAAAATTACAATTTCCTTAAAGTCTTTATCTAATTTATCTAAAATCATTTGCATTTCCACTTTTTCACTAAAATTAGATTTCTCTTCAACATTTTCAACAAATTCCGATTCGAAAGGAATTACTTTACTTTTCTTTCTTAAAATATCATAACATTTATTAATTATAATTTTTGTCATCCATGTTTTAAAAAATATCTTTCTTCATTTAGCTTTTCTATATTTTTATATGCCATTTCTAGTGCATCTTGTAGTGCATCTTCTACATCTTCTTCGTTTTTTAAAATTGCTTTCGCAGTTTTGTAAAAGCTAAGCCTATTTTCATTAATTCCATTTACAAATATCTCATTTAAATCTTTTTCTTGCCATTTTTCTCTCCATTTTCTACTCAATTTATTTTGAGTATTCTCCTCTTTATTAATTATTTCATCTTTTATGTCCTCTCCATTTTTTCTTATTTTAACTATTAGACGTAAAATATTTAAAAAGGTTCATTTTTAGATTTTAATTGCATTTATATAATATCATTTTTTCATCATCATATATCAAGATAAAATAAATATCAAGAAATTTATAAATGTAAACAATTTTACATGATGTTGTTTTTTTTTTTTTTTTACCAATATAATTATAAAAAATAACATATGATTTATATTTAATCATATGTTATTTTTAACTTAAAATATATTATTAATTTCTCCTATTTATTTTTCATCATAATTATAATCATCCATTTAGTCTCTAAGTTAAGCTTTATTTCTTTTTAATAATACTTTTGCTACACAAATAAGTAACTAGGAAATAACCTCCATATATTAATATTATAAATATAGCAGTTATAATAACTGATAATAAGTTAAAACCAACACCTGCTGTTTTTAAAATATCATTACAAAACATTATTCCAAATATAGAATGTATAATAGCAAGTACAAGTGGGAACATAAAATACACACTTATTTGCCTGAATAGTGCTTTATTTAAGCTTTTTTCATCAACACCAATTCTTCTTAACATATTAAATTTTTCAAAATTATCACTTGATTCTGACAATTCTTTAAGTGCTAAGATTGCAGCACATGATATCAAAAATATAATTCCTAAATATAATCCTATAAATGTTACTATAGCTCCTAGACCAACAGAAGAATCTTTGATATCTTGCTTTGTATTTATTGTTATAATATTATCAAAAAATTTTTCATTTTGAATTATTCTATTAATCATATTTTCTATTTCATCTTTATTACCTCTATAATCTGCAACCATCCATACTTCTACTTTTTGTTCATCTGTTACTGCATTATCTGGCACAACTATAAATCCCGCTTCTGTTTCATTACTCGTCATCTCATAAAATCCATGAATTGATTTTTTCATATTTCGGATAATATTTTTGTCGTTTATAGTAATTTTAGTGTTTCTTTTTTTTAATGCTTCATCTTTTATTTTAATCATATCTTTATAATTTCCTACAACTACATATTCATTATCACTAAGAGTTACTTTTTTCTAAATTAAAACTATTTGCTATATTATTATATTCACTATTTTTCATCAAATATATTGGTTTATTATATAATAAAAATGCATATTGATTTTTACTAGTTTCAAAATAGTCTCCAAGAGTTTCTTTAAGTGTAATATTATCGTCTGCATACAATGAGAAATTAACAATATCCTTTAAATATTTATTATAATCAAATCCTAAATTTGTAAAATGAGTTTCTTCAATGCTTAATTTAGAATTTTGCATTTGAATATCTGTATAACCAAATTCTTCTTGATCAGGATTATATCTTTTTAGTTAATTCTATATCTCTTGGTGCATAATTATTTAAATTTTATTTAATGAATTTTTCATAGATAATGAACTAGATAATACACATATAGTTATTATAAATAACATTAAGCATATTATTGTCATAGAAAATACTGTTGTATTTATTTTGCTACTTATTTGTCTTACTGTAAAGCTATTTAATTCTTTGTAATAAAATTTTTTATTTTTTCTTACCACCTTTAAAATTAATCCTGACAAAGACCAAAAAATACAAAATGTTGATACTGCTCCAAGAACAATAGGAAAAAGTATTGCAAATTCATTAGTCATTTTATCTATACCAGAATTAACGTAATAATATGAATACCCTAATATACTCACTGAAATAATAAAAATAATTATACAAACCCACGGATTTTTTAAGTTTTATTTTTTCTGATTTTTTACTTGAGTGTATTAAATCAATAAGTTTACATTTACTTATATTTATTGTATTAAAAATCATAACAACTAAATACATAATTCCAAAATAGATTAGTGTTTTACCACAAGCACTTTTCTGAAAATACAAAAAGTAAATTTTGTTAAATTTGCTTCAAACATATTTGCAACAATTATACTCATAAATTGAGAAAGTAAAAAATCCTACTAAAAAACCTACTGTTAGGAAATAATACCAATAACTAATGTTTCAAAAAATAATATAATGATATTTTTCTTTTTTCCCATACCTAATGTTTGATATATTGCAAAATTCTTTATTTCTTCTTTTTTTATTAAAAAAATCTACTAGCATAAATAATCAAAAAACATGCTAAAATAAATGATACAAATACACTAACTCCTGATAAAATTGAGTCATAAGTTTCAAAATTTCAAGTTGATTTTGAAACAGTCATCATAGCTGTTTGGCTTCTATAGATTAAATACATAAAATATTGCAACACCCAAAATAAGTGTGAAAAAAAAAGTAGATGGCATAATCTTTGAAACTTTTCTTGATGTTTTTGATGGATAACTTAAAGAGCATCATTTAAATCTCCACCTAACAATGTTACAACATCTATAATTTT
>VOFC01001355.1_pt1 | contig 28001 bp, 45 predicted proteins | sample 5384161 | NCBI WGS metagenome assembly VOFC01 (sample SAMN12384722, study PRJNA508395) | human gut metagenome | isolation source: healthy gut B | host: Homo sapiens | reverse complement strand
CAAAACGGCAATCACATAGAGCAGAATATAGTTTTCGTTACTGGCCCGCCCATGTGGGATAGAGCGAATGCTACGATGGACAAAAAATAATGCAAATTGTACTTGTCAGAAACAAGGTTCGTTTATTTTTGGGGTTCATCTTTATCCTCCTGAAATTGCATAAGCCACATAACAACACTTTCAAATACCGATGTATTGATTTCATAATAGATGTATTTCTGATAACGCGTTTCAAAAAATCAAATCAGCCTTTTTAGAGTAGAAAGGTGGTATGAAATAGTGGCATTAGTTAAGTCAAATTCTGCGGCAATTTCACCGGCTGACATCTTCCGTTTTTGTTTTAGTTTCAGTAGTATCTCCCGTCGGACAGGATCACTTAATGCTTTGAAAATATTAGGTAAACTCACAGTGCTTTCACCTTTGTCCCTGTTATTTTGAAAAATCTCTAAATGATATTTTCATTGTAGCAGCCAGATATAAAAAGTGAGCGGTTTCCGAATACAAATTGAATTCGGAGGGCTCGCTGGTGGGCTGGGCGTACCATCGGCAGAACCGTGTCAAGGTGTCCAAATTCCGAAACTCCGGCAGTTGGAACAGCGCATCCTGGAAAGCATCAATTTCACGGGCAACTTCCAGAACAGGCGTATCCTTTTGGCACTGATGCCAGGTGGTCCACCATTTCCATCCATCATAATCAGAACGGGAATAGGCTATCTCGCTGGCAGGACGGGAGCCTTGCTGAAACAGATCTTCAAAGGTGCAGGAAGTAGTCAGCAGCGGATCCTCAAAATCGGTCTGCTGCTGGCTCAAACCGTTTTTGACAGCCGCCCATTCTGTTAGAGGGAGAGGGCAACGGTTGGCATCACGCAGGGCTTCATCTATACCGCACGCCTCGCAGATATGGACATCTGCATAGCGGCTCAGGGCGTTGATGACCAGCCTGCGGTCCAGCGGCTGACCACATCGGAGACACAGGGGTGGTTGCGCCGCCTCTGGGGTAAACAGCAGTTTGTCCTGCTGCCATACAGTTTCCAATAGGGATTTGGGATAGATACGGATCTTCATGATGATGTCCTCCTATTTTATTGTCTTTCATATTCGTACTGTTTCCTCCGGTCTTCAGACCAGGGAGGGTAGACACGAAGCTCCTCCTGAAACATGGTCATCAGTTCGGCAGCCATGTCCTCTTTACGCCGGTAGATGCGCTGCTTTTTCGTACCATCGGCATAGCGGATGGTAGTCTGGAGTGCGGGTCCTTTCTGTGTGAAGATGAATTTGCGGCCATGAGAAGGGTCAGACGCCTCGATCCAGAGGGGCAGGGTGGTGGAAACTCCATCTGGACGCCGCCAGCCACTGTAATCAGTGTAGCTGAACCCATTGATTTCTCGTGCCAGCCGGCGCAGGGCGAGATATAGCCGCTCAAATCGGCGCCCAAGCTCGCCTTTCTGCCGCCGGATGTAGAGGGTGTGCCCCTCATGGTCCAGAGCGTCCAGTTCTTTGCCATAAAACAGGTATTCAGGGTAAAGACAGCCATTCGATTCAAGAATTTGCCCGGTAGGTTCCGCAAGGTGATTGTCTGACAGCCAGACCGGAAAAAGTCCGTCTGCGGCTTTTATATTGATGAAAGCGCAGTGGTCGGGGCGGAATCCGGTTAAGTTGGTGGTAAGGGTTTCCCAAAAAATCAGGATGCTGTGATCCTTTTCATAAAGTTTGATGGCGAGATTGCCGTTGGGATATGTACTGATTTTCAAAGTCAGCTGGGCTCGGTGTTCGCCCAGCGTAAATGCGAGAGTATTCATAAGCGTTTTCCTCCAAAGAAGCACCGGACGCCTGCAAAAATACAGATTGCCGGTGCTTCTTAGTGTGTGTTCCGAACAAGGAAACCGGAGCAGGGAGAGGAATGCAGTTCCTCTCTGGTCATCGTCAGCTACACAGCCAAAGTCTTTGACTCGAACTGATAGCGCAGAACTTGAGCCAGCTTTGTCCTGTTTTCACAAGTAATGCGATAGGTAGGGCCATAGTTGTGCCCCTGTTCATCCATCCTTCGAATGGAAATGCTAAATCGGGGGCCCTCCTGGGTAATCCACAGACGCCTGCCCGTGGCAGCATCTTCAGCAATAATCCATAAAGGGCACTGCATGGTCATGTAGGTTTGGGAGTAAGCACGCCAGCCGCTACGGTCATGGTAACAGAAACCGGGGGTAGTCTGCCGCCTTTCATTCAGTACATCATAAACTGCCTTATATTTCATACGCTGCACCGCCTTTCAAAGTTTTTCAGGTAGCCTGCATACCCTTCCGGGTCCAGCTCCTGCAGCCGGTTGGCACGAAAACGATATTCGGGATAGGTGCAGAACCCACTCTGCATGGTGCGACCGGTTGGGATGGCCAGACCATGTCGTATGAGCCAGGTGGGAAATTCCGAATCGGCATTGGTGTCGATAAAGGCATGGTCTTTTTGCCGTTGGCCGGGCAGGTTGACGGTGAGAGTCGCCCAGGGTTCCGGGTCACCGCTTTCCCATGTCACCATTTGTATGGCAAGGTTTCCATTCAGGTAGGAAGTCACCTGCAGCTGGATGGGGTGCGTGGCACCAAATTTCTTGTAAGGCAAGGTAACAGGTGCAGCATCGGTATCAGGCTCTCCGTCCTCTACGCCCAGTTCCCAACTAAGGGACAAAATCTGGCTCTGGCTCAGCGTGCGGGTATATTTCTTTGCGTATTTTGGTTTGAAGAGCAGGGCACCGTCCTGCAGGAGCAGCTTTCCTTCTTTTTGCTCCTGAATACAGCGCAGCCCATGCAGACGGGGCTTTGCGCGCTCCACCGCATCGTGGATCTTTGGATGGTCAAACCATATGGAATACTGTACGGCTACATTGAGATTGGGATGCTCCTGAAAGAGTGAGCATAGGAGATCCAGCACCTGTTGACAGACTTTTCTTCGTTTCTCCAGCGTCTGACGTTCGTTAAAGGTCAGCGTGAAATACGAGAAATCCCGTTCGGATGCGTCTGCGGCGCTGCTAAAGGAATTACACCAGAAGTACAGATCCCATCGGTCGCTGCCATAGGACACAGGGATATTTTCGTCATACTGGTAGCAGACAAAGTCCTGTGCGATGGCTTCCATGACGGGTTTCATTGCTGCGCTGCTCTCCAAACTTGCCTGACGGATATATTGCTCCCATTCTTCGCAGGTGTGACTGTCATAAAACTGTTTGTTTGCTGCGGCCTCTGCTTCGGTGCATAGGGACTGCAGGCGTAGGGAGTGGACGTCTTCTTTGGCATAGCCTTTTTCAAACCATCTGGTATCAATATTCATATGAGAACGATCTTCGTGAATTTTCATTTTGCATCCTCCTTGTGTATAGTTGCTACATTTTTTGACGCAGTGTGGTCATTGGTCTTTCCAGTCATAGAGCAGTAGGTCATGTCCAGAAGATTTGGCTTCGGTTCTTTTGTCCCGGAAACGGTAGTTGGTAAACACAAAGCCGGTGGGCTTGTGGATATAGCGGACGGCCAGAATGTGGAACTGACTATTTAGCCATTCGGCTGAGTCTACGCTTCCTCAGCGGTGTTCTCAACATCGGTGGCAAAGAGCCAGTTTTCCCAGTACCAACCATGCCCAACCGTTTCTCTGGCATCCGGCAGGAGAGCAGCTTTTCCCTTAGTGCTTCCCTGATTCTGCAGGTGCGGATATTGTGTATGAACGGACTGCACCAGCGATTGGCGGAATTGGCAGAAAGGTACGAAGGGTTTCTTGCCTTCAAAGTTACCATTGCCGTCCAGTGCACAGACTACGCCATCTGCAATCACTTCAAAGATGAGGTCTTCCCGGATGAGACTGCCATTTTCATTCCAGTCCGGTGTAGAGCTGTACCATGCGCCGCTTTCGGTATCCCGGTTGTAGTAGCGTACCGGTTCTGCAATGGTGCAGAATACATCTATACAGAATCCGGGATCTTCAAACAGAAAAGATATTTGTCGTTTTATCATCAGGTGTTTCCTCCTAAATGAAAAAAGAAGACCGGCAGGCCGCTAAATGCAGTCTGTCGATCCTTTCGGTTATAAGCCGCAGGTAATGCGGCAGGGTTCCTCGTTAAATCAAAGAGATAGGCACGATCAGATTGTTCTGATCAAAAGCGCCCAACTGGTCAGCCATGCACAGGATAGCACCAGTGCCGCGCTGCAGCGGGGACTTGTCGATCAGGTCAAACACCTTCGTCAATTTCTTTGGCGGCGAGGCCATCTTTTTGATCTCGATGGGAAACAGTTTTCCGTCCCGCTCCAGGATCAGGTCGATTTCTCTGGCATCCTTATCCCGGTAATAGTACAGGAATGGCTCCTGACCGGCGTTCTGATAGGTCTTGATGATTTCCGCTACGGTATAGTTTTCCAGCAGTGCCCGCTCATGGCTCCTTCCATGGCTGTCTCCGGACTGCTCCAACGGGTCAGGTAGCAGACAATGCCGGAGTCGTAGAAGTAGAGCTTGGGTGTGGATACGGTGCGTTTGAGGACATTATTGGAATAGGGCTCCAATAAAAAGATGATCCCCAGCGCCTCCAGAACATGAAGCCAGTTTTTGGCCGTGGTCTGGTCGATCTCCGCATCATCGGCAATGCCCTTGTAATTGACCTGCTGGGAAGTCCTGGCGGCGACAGAACGCAGGAACCGCAAAAACTTCAAGCTGTCAATGTCATTGGACAGCCGCCGCACATCCCGTTCCATGTAAGTGTCAATGTAACTGGAATAGAAGATGGAGGCATTGGAATAAGTTCCCGTGACCCGGGCAGGCATCCCGCCCTGATGGATACGCTGAAAGACCTCTGGCGTGTTCAGCATTTGGCGTCCGTTCTGCCGTTCTGACAAAAGAGGCAGCTCCAGGCTGAACGGTGGTTCAGGAGGCCGTTTCATGATCTCACTCTGGGAAAGCGGTGAGAGGTGGAGCAGAGCCACCCGGCCTGCCAGAGATTCCTGTACGCCCTCCATCATCTTGAAAAGCTGAGAACCCGTCAGCCAGAAATCGCCGGGCTGATGGCGTTCATCTACCATGATTTTGATATATGGGAACAGTTCCGGTGCGTATTGCACTTCGTCAATGAGCAGCGGCGGCTGATACAGCTGAAAGAACATCTTTGGGTCCGTCTTGGCGAGTTCCCGCAGCGTCAGATCATCCAAAGAGACCTTTTTGCGCCCCTTGCCCTCGACCTCTATCAAATGTTCCAGCATGGTAGTTTTTCCAACCTGCCTTGGGCCCGGTAAGCAGAAGCACAGGATACTGTTCATTCAGCTCCATCACCGGTTTCTCCATGTGTCGGGTGATATACACAGGCGTTCCTCCTTTCTCGATTTCGGCTGATATATTATTATATACCTATTTTAGCCGAAAAAATCTGATTTTGCAAGTAGGCAGTCTGCAAAGTAAATTTCAGTAGCGATTTTAAGGGTCATTCCTGCGCAGCGGAGGGGTTGATCATTTCTTTCAGACTGGCGATATACTGCTTCCATGCCTGCCTGGATTCCTCAGCACACTTCAACTCGGCAAGCTGTTCTTCTGGCGACAGGGCTTCAAACTCGCATTGGCTGCAGTCCCTATCAATATCCTGAAAGATGCGGTTCAGGATGGAGAGAGCCAGCTCTGTAACAGTGGGGCTGTGTTCATCAAGTGCCTTGCGACCTTGACGGAACAATTCCAGATAGCGTTCATACTGCTGTTCACTGATAATTCCCAGCCGTAGGCTTCCTGGATGTCGCTTTCGCTATGGTATTGCATGGCCGCTTCAAATTCTGCCTCGCGGTCTGCGGCTTCCTTTTCGATGTGCCGCTTGAGCTTGGCGCGGATGCGCTCCAAGTCTTTGAGCAAAAGCTTGCAGGCTTTGGCCTCCATGAGATAACCGTGTGCTTCGCTGTTTAGATATTGCTGGGATGTATTTTTCATGCGGCAGCTTCCTCCTTGGATTTGGATTGGACAAAGAGTAGGAACCCTTCGCTGGTATCCTCCAGAAGCTGCCATGTACCATCCCGCCAGACGCAGGCGGTTGCATCGTTGTAGACTTCCGGCGTCTTGGGCGGGTCGTCAAAGCATTCCGGCGTCACATAAAGGCACATATGTCTCATATAGAAGGGCTGCAGAGCTGCTTCTATCTCTTTGCGCAGGGCAAGGGCGAGGGATTCGATCTCGTCAATATCCTGACGATGAAAGGCAGCATCTGAAATCTGTTTGAGCCGCTTGGTTTGCTTCACAGCTGTATCGATATAGGGTACGGCCTCATCAAAGTATTTGTGTTTGATCCGCATACCGTCAAATACCAGAAAGTGGGTATAGGCGGTAGCGGCTTTACAGATGTCTTGCCGCAAGGCATCAAATGGTTTTTTGTACTTGGTTTTCAGCACCTCCATGGATACGACCTGCAGATTGCGCCGCAGGGTTTCCAGATGGTTCACTAAAGTGGTGCGTAGTTCCTCTCGTTCCATAGGCATCCTCCGTGGGTAACTTCCGGGCCGCTATCCGCGCCGGAAGTGGCGGCAGTGCTCATGCACATTGGCGTGGGTAAACGCAAAGCTCTTGCAGGCCAGCAATCGGTTCCGTTCTCTGGAAGATTGCCGGGCAACGCTTGCATGATACTTTTTAACAGGTGTTTTTATAGGGTTATTCGAGTTCAGGTTCCCAAGGGGTATCTTCCTCATAAGGCGCAGCCTCCTTTTCAGTGTCAGTGGACTTGCCGGCAGCCCGTACCGTCAGCAGAAGGGCATCTTCACCCGACATCGTTGCTGTGGGACTTTCTAGCTCGTTTCTTTTTGCATCTTTCTACAGCTTTGTCATAGTCGTAGCCGATACCAGCTTGCAGTTTATCCGCAATTTTACGAAGCTTTTTCGGCATGGTACTCATAGGTAGCACGATGGAATCCAGTCAGCTCCCACTGATCGCACACCGATTCCAGAAAGCCGGACATAGTCCCGCAGTGCATTGACCGTTTTGTAGATATCGCCATAGCAGGTAGTAAAGGTATGGGCGCCATCAAGATCCCGAAAGCAAAAAGTCAGTTCTTCCCCAAAACTGTTCCAGTTGGACTGATTGTGCGATCATTGGCCGAAAAGATTCCTGGGGCAGTTCGGGCAGTCTGTTCTCATCCATTATTATCCTCCTCATGTTCCGGTATTGGCGGCTGTGGGCCTAAGCCTGCCGCAAACATCTGCACAGCGGTACGGTAGCCAGAGGCGTATGCCTGCTCCAATACAGCAGAATTGCGGCATTGTACCGCAGTCCTGATACTGTTCAAAAGCGATGGACGCCTCGCTGGAGAGCAGCGGAAGCAGAGCTTTTTCTTTCTGTTGTACTGTCTGGTTAAAAGGTGTGAGGCGTTTATCGGGCTTGAACACATCTGCTTCATATTCGCCGTAATAGAGCGAAGTGAGAAAGCGTGGGTCTGCCGGAAAGGATATAGCAGATGGTGCAGGGCGGGAAAGCGCCGCTGCAATATCTTTGAGTGTGTTAATCAGTGCGGGGAGCTGAACATTAAAAAATCTTTGCCCCATCGCTGTTTCGTGTAAATTCATAAAATGAGGCCCCCTTTCTAAAAGCCATTTGCCTTTTACTGTTCCCTGGCAATCCGGTGCAGGTCTGCTAACAGGTGTCGGTTATTCTGCTCATACTGAGTCTGAAAAGGCTGGTCTAAATCAAAATTGTAATAGCGGTAGTAGAGTACCTTGAATACAATGCCCTGCCGCATGGCAGGGTCAATGGCGCGCATCAGTTTGCCCAGTTCGGTAGCGATCTCATATTCCCGCTTTACATATTCTTTGTCTTCCCTCTTAAAATTCTGATACAACCAGTCCTTGACGGATACCCGGCTGCCGGTAAAGTGGCTCCGGTGCCGGTCCAGACACAGGCAGTATTCAAAATCGCGGCCACGCTCCCCTGGACCTACGGTAAGAGGATAGATACGGCAGGTGCGGGTACGGGCAGGGTAGACAGAACAGCGCCCATCCGTAAGGAAGATGCAGGAGCCGTTAGGGGCTTTTGTCTTGAGCATATAGATAGGGAAGCCTTCTTCGGTCAGAGGTTCCGGATCGCAGTAGCGGAACAGGAAATCCTCTATTCCTTCGATGGGCTCACCTTTTGTTCGGAGATAGCGAGCCAGACGGTAGGCATCCAGACTTTCCACCATGACACAGCCTTCGATATTGCGGCAGCACGCCCCGCATTGACGGCAGGAAAAGGTAAACTGGTCTTTGGGGCGGACTGGTTGAATCTCATTCATGATTTCTTCGTTCATTTTGTTCCTCCATAAAAAGAGCCGTGACGGAATGGTATCCGCCACGGCCAGAACTTGTGGAATAGTCAGCGGGAGCCGGCTGTTCCAAACCATTTACAGTCCCTTCACGCACATGCGGCCAATCTCACAGGGAGCGGACTGACAGCCGCCAGCGGAAAAGGGGACATGGACAGATGGTAGTGGGAGTTCTGCGTTTCAAAACGGACGCAATCCTCCGACTCCTCCAGAATCGTCACCACACGCGAAGTATGGTAGATGTTTCCTCCGGCGTGCAGAATCGCACCACGTCCAACAGACAGCGGACGCAGCAGAGAGCCATTCAAAACGATCTGTTTCTTTTCTTTCTTCATTCGGTTTGACCTCCAATCTTTTTGAAAATGTGTATGTAAGGGTATTTCTTATCTGTAATGGGTTTACCCATAGCAAATATCCAACAGCACATCATGGACTTCGGCCAGAAGCTCTTTAATGCGCCGCATAGGAACCTTCTGGGTGCGGGCAATCTCACGGATACCATAGCCGCCCTGTTTCAGATGAACAATATCCATTTGCTGCTTGGAGACTCTGCCGGCCAGCTCGTGGAGCAGAAGGTCCATTTCCAACTGCTGCATGATTGGGTCATGGGCAGGAATGGTATCTTCTAAAGGTGGCACCATCGGGATATAATCCGACGTGAATACTGAGAACCTCCATATTGCGCTTGCGGCGCTCCTGGGTACGGAAGTAATCGAATAAGCAGAATTTCATTCTCCGATTAGCGATGGTGGAAAAAGTAAACTGTTGTGCAGTGAGATCAGAAAAATAATCCCGAACAGCTTTCAGATAGCCGAAAATAACTACATCGTAAAATTCATCTTCCGGCAGTCGGTTTTCGTTCAGGAACTTATAGACCAGTCCGTGATGATCGGTGGCAAATGCCTGTTGTTCTTTGGTTAATGGTACTTCACATAACATAATGGTTTTCCTCCTTAAATAAAAAAAGAGGGATACCTCCGGTGTGTTAGACCGAAGGCATCCCGTTGTTTATGTGTCATGTGGTGCAGGCCACATCAGAATACTTATGCGGGCAGCTGCTCGCAGTCCCCATTGATCTGGCTGACAGTATAGTGACCGTCTGCCGGCTCGTTGGTCATGGCGCCAGGCTCGATTACATAATCGCAGCCGGTGTCGCGCTGCTCCTCAGTGATCTCGGCACGCTGTTGGAGCAGAAGTTTGATCTGCTCCTTAAAGCTGTTGGCGTAAGCCCGGATCTGAGCCAGCTCCTTGCCCTGGAAATCCTGCAGCAGTTTGAAGGTAGCAACACTGTAGTCATTGGTGCCGTTGTTCTCACGCTTGAGACCAATCTGCACGATACTGCCGTAAGTGGCGCGGCGGCGGAGCATGAAGGCCCGGTTCAGAAATTCCTTGAAGGGCTTGATGCTGGTAGGAGGCAGATTTACCTGCAGAGGCATGTACTCACCACTGCGAAGCAGGTAGAGCACACGCATATTTTTACAGGCTTTTCCTTTGCTGCCATCAGGTGCAGAACCAAAGCGGTTCATTGCGCAGGTAGCACAGGCGCCGCCGGGAGTGCCGATGCCAACCTTGCCATCCACAGACGAACAAAGCGGCGTGGTATCGTCGTCATATTCGCTGCCAGCCGGCCAGTAGGCGCAGGTGGCGTGGTTATGCAGAATGACGCCTACCAGATTCTTTTCATAGTCGGGATTGTCCGGATCATCGGACGGCATCTCAAATTGGAGTGTGCCGCCGGCGGGAATCTTGACACGCTGAAAGCTCATCTGCAGACCATCGGCGTCCTCAGCCAGTTCCTCGGCGCTGAAATCGCCTTCGATCATAGTGGGGAGCATGAATTTTTCCTGTTTCATCAAATCGCTGTTCTGATTATACATAGTGGTTCCTCCTTAAAAATGTGATGGTTGCAGATGGTCAGGCGGCCATCTGATTGATACGGTTCCACTGCTGCCGGGGCATGGACAGGATATTGTATCCGATCCCTCCAGGGCAGTGGCGCGGTCATAGTTGTCCACATCCTGACTAAAGCGTGTTACGGCATTGGATAGCCCATAGAGGGTCAGATCCTTGCCTTCAATCAGACGCTGCAGAACGCCGGTGCTTTCTTCCTCGGTGATATTGAAATCCTTGCTTGCCAGACGGACGACGCCGGGAATATCAGTGGTATTCATCTGAACGGTTGTGGCTTCACGCATCATGCCAACTACCCGTGTAAACCGCGTTTCATCCACGGCGGCCATCACGGTATCTTTGATCTTCATGGCAAATGCGTGGTCATCAGCGGCCAATGTCTCCTGTGAGAACAGTTGAAAGTTTTCGTCTGCCTCGTTGACCCGTCCGATGTGAGTACGGCGAGTCTGGGCATCGTTGACAACCATGCCGTTACTGCATACCAGCCGATAGACCAAAGGCTGGATGTTGACGGAACCCAGCCCAACCTCACTATTGCTGATAATAACGCCGGACTGCACGATGTCGCCAGGTACAACTTCTGCTTCAAGCCGCTTGTTGACTACCTTGATGTACATACGGCTGTCTGTGATCTGGCAGCTTTCAAAATAGGCGTCCTCCATTTGCTGAATGACAGGGAGGACGATTTCTGCAATGTCCAGATTGTCAATGCGGCGATAGCGGTTGCTCAAAAATGCTCGTACAGTGCCATCCAGAGTGCGGACCATACGCTGGGTAGGTTCCCGCTGGAACCAGGAATTCACATTCTCTGCCAGCAGTTCCGGATAATCGGAAAGCATACGGTCATAGTAAGCAGCCGGAATCTTCAGATGTGTGCCGATCTGCCGATGGGCGATCTGGTTGATCTCCAGTGGCTCCACCAGTGGGTCATCGTGGTCATCAAAGGTGTGGAGATAAAGTTGAGAACCAAAAGGTTCTACTTGAAGCCGTCGGGTATCAAGCAAATAGTCTTGCTTGAGTTTGGATTGGCGTTCAATCTGCTGTGCCATTTCCAAGATGGTAAGTCCTGATTTCATTCGTCAAGTTCACTCCTTTCTCTGTGTTCCTTGTCAGCAGAAGCATTACCAGGATACCTGAATGCCCTGGGCAGTGACTTCAGCGGCCAGACCATTGCTTTCCAGTACCTCTGCCAGACGGGGCCAGTAGACCTTCTGGGGAAAGTTATTCAGATGCTCCTGAGAAACAGCATCTTCGCCCTGCTCAATGCAGATATCACCGTTTTCCCGAAGCGTCAGTTTGCTGTGTCCACGGGAATTAAGGTCGGAGATCAGTGCTTCCAGTACAGAGCGTCCCTGCGTTTCATACCAGATACGGGGATCAACGGGCTGCCTGTTCGGAGGAGTTGTATCATCCTCACCGGTTTCTCCGCCGACCTTAGATAGCGGAACGATCTTGACCATATCGCATTTGATATTGGCGTTCTGATCCAGTGTCACGTCAGCGTGATCAAACTCGTCAATGCCAAACACACGAATGCGGCCGGTACCGCCATTGCGGATCAGCTGTTCCGGCTGCTTTTCACACCACTCAAAGGTGGCTTGCGGATAAGCGGAGCGCAGATATGCCAGAATACGATGGTTGGTGTGGCGAACCAGAAGGTCATCGGAGTTGGTGGTGCCCAGATCAGGGATCTCAAAACTTCTTGTTTGGTTGCCTTCTGCATGGAGCTGTCTGGTGCGCTGTTGACGCTGGCGATGCCGTTTAGCCTGCTGCATATAGGGGAGAAGCAGGATCAAAACTACCCACAGTCCCCAGAGAGTGAAAACGCCCAGAAGCAGCCAAACTTGCCAGGGCCCGCGTACCAGAGCCATAATTGCGATGACCGCACCAATCAGGATCGTGATGCTGCCACTCAAAAGTCCTTTGTCATTATTCATGTTTGATACCATCCTTTTTTCTGAATTTGTTGGAAAACAAAAAAAGAGGGAGCGCACCAAGCTTTCAGTTTCATTCTGAAAAACTTGATACGGTCCCTCTTGGGCACCGAAGTAAACTACTCCGGCAGGGATTCACGGTCACCGTCCAATACCTCTGTGGGAGGCGGTGCGGGTTCCGCAGTAATGTCCGGGTCATTCTCCTGCCTGTTCGCTGCGGCGGGCTGTTTGGGGAGAAAACCGAAGTCATTTAGACTGACCTTCAGCTTCTTTTCCAATTTACCGTCCTTCATGCGAACATCTACCAGCCGCTGTGAGCCGGCAAGCCAGATCATACTGCCTTTTTTGACCTTGAATTGCATGAGCCGGGTGACATCTGCATCCCAGGCCCATACCTGATAGAACTGCGTCCAGTTTTTGGTGCGTTCCATCAGATCAAAGCATACATAGCTTTGTTTGGACTGGCTTTCTTTGGGTACGAGGTCGTTCATGACGCGCCCGAACACAAAAATCTGTGCCATAACACTCCTTTCTGCCATTGGCATTATTATCTATATAAAAAAATGCCAGCAGTTTTTCGGCCCTAAAAGGGCGCAAAAAATCACTGACACTTGCATACAAACTTAACAGCGTGTGCAATGCAGGCTTTTGGCCTACGGTACAGATCAAAAAGACCTGTATTCCCAAATGGGATACGCACAAAAATCAATTACAAGTTCAGTATAGCACTGGATCTTGTGTCTGTCAAGATATAAAACACTATATATAGATTTATTGCCAGCGACAAGCACGATATGTAGTAGTTGAAAAGGTCTTACTCTGTAAGATGGTTCATAACACGGTAGTAGTCATCCAATAGGTAGAATTGAGTCTTTGTTGGGGATGCCGTTTGATAGTCAAAGGTCAGACCGTACAGGCTGCCGGTACCATCTACTCCCAGGGAACCAAACCAGCAGGACATCGTATGGCCGTTGAAATACCATAGCTGCAGGTCATTATATTCCGATTCGGTAACGAGTCCTTTGCGTGCCAGCCGAAGGGCCTCATCTTCACTGATCAAAGGATGGGACAGAAAATGGCGGTAGAGATCATCGGACATACCAAGTGCCTGATGGTAGGTAAGCGGGTTGGGATTGTTCAGCCACCAGCGGGTCAGCGCTTCAAAGTCATGGATGACTGGGTGGGGCGTAAGGCTGCGGAATTGTTTTAGAAAAGCGGTTACTGTTTCTGGAGCAGCTGGAGCTGGTATAGGTATTTCCTGCACACAGTTATTGAGAAAGGCAAACGCGATTTTCTCATCGGTTTTGTCCTCCAGTATCAGTCCGAAGCGTGACAAAGGGGCGAGCAGGAAATGCTCCAGCGCAAAGTTTTCCTCCAGAAAGCGACAGACTTTATATTGTTCAATGGTATGGGGCTTATACATAGGAAACCCTCCTTTCCTTGATCTACCCAATAAATAGGGGCAGAAGGAATGTATTCTGCAAAATATAAGGAAAATGAAATGCTCCCTTTATGGGAGACAGTGAAAATAAACTGTCATCATAAAAGGAGCATTTCAAAAACAACTTTCATGCTTGTCGGTTTGTGACTTCTTATGCAATATTCTTTTTTTCTTTGCCATAATAAATCCAATTATCATAATCACATTCAAAACAAATACTACAACACTGCCTTCAATTTTATAAATTCCACCAGATAGCAGTTGATTGCCACCGAATGTCATATTAAACAAATGTGGATAGTCCTCTGCAAGTGATACTCCTCCCAAAATAATCGCTCCTACACTATTCCAGAGAAAATGAACGATTATAGGGGCAATCAAAGAATTTGTATATTCCAAAACTGTTGTCATAAACAAACTCATTGTCAAAACATTCAAAAACAGGGAGAGTTCCTGCTTCAAAAGCACCTCCATGTGCAAAAGTAAACAGTATGGTAGACAGTTGCCGCAACTACATTGTAGTTTCTCTTTATCATCTGATATAGATAACCACGAACCAACATTTCCTGCATAATTGTGTTGATAAAGGCTGATAGTATCCAGAGCCAGAGCATAGAAATATGATTAGTACCTTCTATCCGTGCAGACCCGGTAAAAAGCAAAATACCGACAGATATACCTAACCAACTTAGCCAACTGTCCCTCCTAATACACTGCTATAACGGGGCGCTGTGTGAGGTAACTTGGTTTTTTACGATCTACAAACCAAAAAATGACACTCATAATAACAATCGGGTATTAGTTCTGCAAAAACCTCCACAACGCTGCATTGTCAATATCAGAATCGGTATAACTGATGCGCAAATTGCCCATCCAATAAAGAAAATGATAGATTTTAATGATACCTCTATTAGCTTTTTCATATCTCTAAAACTCCCTTGATGCTAATTTACATAAAGTACATTATACATCACTTTGTCAAGGCCTTTTTGTAAAACGATTGCAAAATAAATAGATTTCTGTTCCCTCAAAAACATTAGGGGCTGTCAGTCAGATCCTTCAGTTCCGCTTTCTACGGCTCGCTGATTGCTTCATAGCCCAAAAAGCTGTTCGTTGAAAGGGCTGCGTCCAGATAGTCATTTCCAACGATGGCCGTGACCCTTTCTGAAAGTAAAATCGGTAGGGCTCGCCTATTTTAAGCAGGGCCGATTTACTGAGAAGCAGTGTGATCTCCACGCCATGGCTGTCTACCAAATGCACTTTGCGGTAACGGCGGAGCATAGGTGTACTGATACCAGCGCAGATGCCTTCCACTACCTCGTAGTTCTTATGTGTTGCAGTCGCCCAGATCCCTCGACAGGATATAAGACAGGCGCAGAGTACGACAATCCCCAATGTCAGCAGGATATGATCTTTTGTCGCCACGCAGATGATGACGCTGATTCCCGCACTGGCGATTCCGGCCAGCAGAGTGAGCAGAAACTTTCGCTGCAATACGGTGGGAAAAAGCGTCCATTGTTCTATCATGCTCATACCCTCTCAAAGATAATCTGCTGCCGCAGATACAGGTTGGCAACGGCTAATGTCACCGGCTTGCTGCTCTGACTGATTTTGACCATGCTTGCAATGTTGTCACTGGTGGTCGTTTCATCGCCATAGAGGGAATCCAGAAGCGCGCATTCATTGGGGAGGCGGGAAATATTTTTATCTATGCACTTGATGATCTCTGCAGTGGAGAGCAGGGCTTGCCCGGCAAGGCGCATGACCAGAGCTTCGTATTTGGTGCGTTTATCTTTCTGGAACAGTTTCCGCGCAGCGGATACCGGAACATGTGCCAGCAGCGTCAGCTTGACAAAAGAGGCGAGCCGGAGGAAGAACGGTCCGCTGGTTGGGATAATACTGAGCGAGCCAAGCAGGTCATACAGAGCATCGTATTCTGTTTCACCGCTGCCGGATACCAGAAGGCCACGGGTCAGCAGGCGGTTTGTACAGTCTTCCCAAGAACGCTCGGTACAGTAACCGGATGCGGTGGATAGCTTTTCATATTCTTGTGCGATGTCGTCCCAACGCAGGATTCTCCAGTTGAGCATGCTCCAAATCACCATTTCCTGCATATCGACCATGTATTCCTGACCGCCTAACAGGATGATTGGACAACTGCGGTTGCAGCCGTTTGTCCTTCGTTCAAACCGGCCGACCGCAGTGTATAGGGTTTTGATTGCCATATTTCGATACCTCCTTTTTATACATATCCCTTACTGTTGCTGATGCTGATTTTCAACAGATCAAAGCAGGCAGGTTAAAAAGTCAGGGTCATTGCGAAGTTTTTCCAGGGAGCGGGAAATCCAGGCGCCCACATGGGAAGGAGGGACTTGATAGAGGGCAGCGATGTCTGTAATGCGCATTCCCTGAACCTTCAGCGCCAGTGCTTCGATGCCAAGTCTGGCAACGCCCTGATAGTTCTGTTTGCTGGCTTCCAGCAGATCAAGGGTCTCCAGACGAGAAAGGTGGGAGTCAAAATGGTCATCCGGCTGGTCTACCTGCTCTCCATCTGCGGCCAGCTCGCCCTGTTCTCCGATGATCAGCCGACTGATGTGCCGTCCCTGGTTACAGATTTTTCGGCAGTAGGAGAGGATTCCGTTTTTCACAACCTTTTTGGCGTAGGTTGAAAACTGTGCCTGTCCGGCATTGTAGGTAAAGGCGGCCTTGCAGAGCCACAGGCACCCTTCCTGAAACAGATCTCCGTATTCCAGACCACAGATGCCGGGATTTACATGAATGTTGTTGACAATGACCCAGTGAACGATGGACAGGTTTTTTTCTACCAGTGTCTGCTGGTCTTTGGTAAGCTTAAAGTTTTGCTTCATCCGGCTTCACCTCCGTTCAGGCAGCACGCCCGGATGTGTACGCCGGAGCCTGCTGACAGAGGGAAATGACTTGCTCACACATATATTCGGAAAACTGGCCGATGTGAGTCTGGTGTGCATCTAGCCCCAGTTTGGCTTGTAGCCAGATATAGACCTCCCATTTTTCCATATGGCAGTCCTGCTGCAGTTTTTTTAGGGCACGATGGGCCAGAATGCGTTTGTGGCGCAGATCGCCATTCGCCAGTGTCCCCATGGGGAGCAATGTGCGCTCATGAGCACTGACATAGGCATTGCAGGCCGGCCATCTGTCGCAGACATACAGGTACTTTCCTCTGGCCTGTGGGGTAGCCCCATACACAAGGCTTGCAGGCCGAAGAGAAGCGTGAGCATGACAGTACGGACATTTGATTTGCTTTTGTTTCAATAAAATCACCTCCATTACGCGCCGATGACGGCGGCATTGCGTCTTAACAGGCAGAATCATCCGAAGTCGGTATCCCGGTCTGGGCATAGCTGTAAAAATGGACATACATGGTCCGAAGAGGTATGCCATTCCAGAAACTTGGTATAAGCAGTCCGGAACGAGCGGCACTCCAGAATTGCAGAGCATTCTTCGGGGTCTACTGCTTCTCCACTCAGCTTCCGCACTGTCTGGACGGACAGAAAGATCGGCTGACAGCCTGCGTCTGCTGCCATCAGGAACCCCTCACAGGATGCCTGCCGGATCATTGGACAAAGTGAACCGCTGCAGCGGATGAACAGGGCGTTGCGCCAGTTACCCCGGACTGCTTGCAGAAAGGAATAGAACTGACACGGTTTTTGATTCATGCTTTCACCTCCGTTATTCGTTATCTGCAAATAAAAAAGGGGGCCAGCTGCAGAAGTTCTGCAAACTGGCCCCTGATTTGGTGCTTAGGAGAACAGACTTTCAATCTCCTCAGTGATGCGGGGGATGACCGTATCGTTGAAGATGAGGGTCAGAGCCGCCAGGAGCAGCGCACCCAAAACTACGGCGATAATGATCTTGACGGCGTCCGAAATGTAAAAATCGCCGCGCTGATTGGACAATGCCATACGGCCGCGGTTGAGCAGATAGTTGGCTTTGGTATAGATACGGGTCGTGAATTTTCTCATGGGTAACCTCCTGTTATATGTTTGATGATTGAGTGGATAGGTATATCAAGTCCACCGTCTGTTAAGCGCGGCGGATAGGCTTGATCCGATTGTTTTTGTTGGAACGGGGCCGGTTCGGATATGCTTTAGGCCGCTGGAACAGCAAGCAACGAAAGCGGCGTTTTTGGGTGCCGGTATCATTCGGCGGATAAAATTTCTTTTTGGGCATAGGCATTCTCCTGTAAAAAATGGAGCCGGGCTGATGAAACAGTCCGGCTCAGTTCAGATGAAAAGAAATGATGCGCCTGCCGCTATGGAAAATCGCTTGGGTACAAACGCTCACCTCCCTGTGTATCTGTCTTCCATATGAGGAGCAGGTATGAAAACGCCCGGAAGTACCGTGGCGGATGCCGATTAGCCAAAGAACGCCCCGAGCGAACTCATAACCTCGGTACAGAGCACCACCAGGTAGATGATCATAATACAAATCAGCATCATCATAGAGTAACGCTGGATCTTCTTGGGACGCTTGGCAGCTTCCTTTTTCAGATTGTTCTGCTCGATCTGACGCATATCGAAGGTAATCATTTTGAAGTACATCCGCTGGTCATCGCCGCGCAGGACACCAATCAGGCCACGGATCACATCGGACAGCATGGGGCTGCCAATGCGGGTTTCAAATCGAATGAGGGCATTTTCATAGTTGCCGGTCTTCATATCAGCAATGGTCTGATCCAGTTCGGCGCCGAAGTCTTTCCCAGCTACACGGCGGTAGGAAGTCAGAATTTTAAGTACATCCCTGTCATTTTTTCAAGGCTCTGGCCAACGGTCAAAGCAAATCGGGGAATCTCGCCCTCAATCAGTTTGCGGCGTTTTTTAACGAAATCAAAGGCTGCATAGTAGGTTGAAAACCACAGTGCCACCGCAAGACCGATCAAAATAGGTACCAGCAGCGGAATAAGAAGTGCCATGGGGATGGCACACAGGCCAACTGCCCCTGCAGTTACCCAGGCTCTGGCTGTATAGACCTCCGGGGTAAGCTGCAGACCTGCAATGTCCAGAGCGCGTTGCACCTTATTGCGCTTGAGCCGGTCCAGCCGCAAATAAGGGGCGATCCAACCGGCGATTTTTGTCACATAGACATCAAGCAGCTTTTCATTTTTGGTGCCCTGCTGTTTGCGGGAGAGCATCATCATTTGTGAGGTCTTCTTGGTCGGGATGTCCACAAAGGCGCAGGTCAGGTTGTAGACAGCAAAACCGAAGAAGATGATGGCGATGAGCGCCAGAAAAGTCATACGCTATCACCTCCATATTCGATGGGCTTGCTCAGTTTCATGATCTGGGTCAGCGCAAACAGGATGATGGCTGCGCAAATCGCCAGTGCAATTTTGCCCGGTGTGGTGAAGATAAGAGTGTGGAACCAATCCTCATTCAAGAAATAGAGCAGCGGCACATTGGCGATAACCAGAAATATCATGGTGATGGCTTCACGCCGCGGCCCTTGCATCATTGCCTCCAGTTCCGACTGCACCACACGCACATCGGAGAATTTCTGGTTGATGGTAGGAAGGGTATTCTTCATACTGCGGTCGGACTGGCACTGGATGAGGGTGCCGCACCATTCATGGAAGACCCGGTTGGGAATCTTCATCTTCAGGCTGTTGATAGCGCTGGTAATGTTGGCATTGATCAATTCCGCTTCATAAACGAAGGCTTCAAAGTTGGCTTTTACCGGCTCATTGATATAGGGCAGGTTTTCCTTGACAGAACGGATCAGATCCTCGGTACGCAGGTAGGAAGTCGTGATAATGGAAATAGCGGTTTCCAGTTCTTCATTCAGGTGCTTTTTATAGCTGGCGGCAGTGCTGCGCAGATACCAGATCGGTATAAGGGAAAAACCGATACCCAGAATGGGCACCATGTACACATTCCCAATCAAAAGGGCAAGTACAGCCCCCACAGCGAACAGGATCAGGGACAGCCGTTTTATTGCCTCATAGCGGTCCGCCCGTCCGGTACCCTTCAAGATCTGTTTCAGTTCGTAATCCTGATTAAAAAAGCCCTTGGCCGGTGTGCCCAGAAGAACATTCAGTTCATCCGACAAGGTGGCGGATTTTCGCTGGGAGCGGAAGAGGGCGTCAATAAAATCACCCGGCTTCACACCAAACAGAGCCAAAAGCCCAGCACTGATCAGGATAAAACAGATAAGATAGATCCATTGCAATTAACCCACCTCCTTTGGCGGTTGCATGAATTCTTCCAATTCCTTGTTGGAAATGCCATTGTCCAACAGCCTTTTCTTCAAGGAATCGGAGATCAAGCCGATTTTTTTATGGTGCCCCACCACACGGGTTTCACCACGGTTATCAGTTACATTGTCCTCCACTTCATATTTGTATAGGGAATGGGCGATCAGCCGCCCGTCCCGGTAATCCTCGCCCTCGATGATCTCCATGATCTTACGGGAACGGTCCTCCAGCTGCTTGGTAAAGACGATGATGGGATACGCCTCTACCATGATCTGCATGAGGATGGAGTCATCCATGTTGTACTTGCGTTTGGCAAGGGTCATCATCCTGCGGTAAGTACTGTTGCAGGAATTGGAGTGGATGGTGGTACATACGGTATGGCCGGTACGGGAACTTTCGGCTGCGGACAAGCTTTCTGCCGCTGACCGCATTTCACCTACGCCGATGACATCCGGATGCTTACGCAGCACCCGCTCCAGAAGAAAATCCTGATTGATGTTCAACGCAGGATTCTCGCTGGGGCGGGTCAGCAGATGTACTACGGAATTAAGGATATTGCCCTGCGCATCCCGCTTGACCAGATCAAATTCGCGGCTGCCTTCTTCAATGGTAATAAGGCGCCGGTTATTGGGCACATTGGACAGCAGCCAGGCCATGATCGTGGTCTTGCCGGAGCCGGTAGAGCCTGCAATACAGACGGACACCCCATAGCGGATACATGCAGTCAGAAAGTGAAGCATTTCAGCAGTGGCACTGCCAGAGTTCAGCAGTTTTTCTTCACTGACGGTCTGCTGATTGACAATACGGATGGAGGCATTGACGCCTACATCCGCATCCACAATGGGAGTTTTATCCACCGAAATACGGATGTTCTTGTCCAGAAATCCCACAATGCTGGGCATGGTGTCATCAATGACCATGCCGCAGGCGTTGAGCATCCTGCGGATCACATCGATGGCGTGCTGGGGCGAACTGAATTTATCAGAGATCTTGATGCTGCGCCCACTGGATTCGATCACTTCAATGTCGTTGTAGGCGTTGATGTTGACCTCCTCAACACCGGGCTTATAGATCCATTTCTTCAAAAAGGAGTAGCCGGCCATATCTTCATAGAGTTTGGAACACAGTTCTTTTGTAGAGAGCCCGTCAAGGGCATATTTGCGTTTGACAATGTAGTGTTCCATCAGTTCTTTCAGCAGGCTTGTGGCACGCTCTGCATTGCCTTCCCCAGCTTCAGCAATGGTGGAGGCATGGTTTTCGGCAAAATACCGCTGTACATCCTCCAGTACCTGGTCATAGGTCAGCTCCTGATTGGCGGCCGGTGTGAAGAATATATCATTCAAATTACTCATCGGCATCCTCCTCACATTCATACGCCGCATCCTCCTCTGACTGCTCGGCCAGTTCCATTTGCTCCAGGATTTCCAGTACCTTGTTCAGTGAAGCAGTGTATTTGGGGTTGCAGTAGGTGATAGCCTTGAACATACCGCCTTCGGTAGCACAGCGGTCGATCTCCTTACTGTAGGGAAGCAGGCCGTCAAACCCGCCAATGATATAGCCCATTTCATCCAAGGCGTGGAAGGGACGGGCCAGACCGGCGAATGTCATATGCTCAGAAAACCGGAAGCGCTCGTCCACAAGCAGAGGTTGATGGGCTTTCAGGTAGTTGATGCCCTTTAGGTCCGGGGTGAGGATACGGATGACCACATCGCCGGCTTCAATGGCGGCGGGAGTGAACACATTGGTCATGCTGGTGCTGCAGTCCAGAATGACGAAATCTACCAGCTTGGCGGCAGCATGAATGAGCTGCAGTACCATGGTATATTTGACCTCCGGGTAGCTCAGCGGGTTTTCCCCTGCCGCATAGCCCATCATCCCGATGAAGGGATAGTTTTTCAGCACTGTCACATGACTGGCAACCAGAGATGTATCAATCTCCACACTGCTCAAAACCTGGCCGATAGAGGTATTGGTCTGGATGATCTGCTCCGGCAGCCAGACCGGCAGCATAGGGACATTCATATCGGCATTGATAATGATGGCTTTCCGCTTGTCCCGGGTCAGGGCTTTGGCCAGAATACAGCAGAACATGGATTTGCCGCTGCCGGGGCTTCCCCAGACGGTGATAACTTTACCCATAACGAAGATCCTCCTTCCTTGATTTGATTATTCTGCTGAGGGTGCAGTTTCATTGGTGGATTGTGCAGTCTCTGCATTTACGTTTCCTGGGGTTCACTTTCAGCGTCAGAATTTTCCGCATCTGCAGCTTCTTCCTCAATCAAAGTTTCGGGGAAGTAGATTTCCTGCAGAGTCTTATCCTGCTCGGCAAGCAGCTCATCTGCCAGTTTGTCATTGTTGCGGGAGATAAGAGCCACATGAGCTACGCCGTCATTTTCAAGACCGGTAATGATCTTCGCCTGTTCAGGGCTTGCCAGCACAGTGATAGTGGCTGACTGCTGCTTTTCTTCATCCTCCGTGGGCTCCTTGGCATTATCCACATTGATGCCGTCTGAGTCTGTAACGGACAATACTTTGACAAAACGCAGTTCCGGTACTTCGACCGCTGTATCAAGAAAATGGTAAATACGGATGATGTCACCGGGCTGGAGCTTGTCAGAGAGGCCGGAAGCAAGTGTTTTAACGGTCAGCGAGATAGCAACCTTACCGGAAGGGATGCTGTTGAGCGCCACATCGGACGAAACCGGTACAGAGCTGATCTTGCTGGTAAGGATATAGTCACCCACAGCCAAGTCGGCGGTAGCGTAAAGACCATTTACATCGGAGAGCAGATGGGCGATATTGGAGGGGAGGTTATAGCCGCCTACCTCAACCACCTCGGCATTTTCTGACGAGATTTGCTCGCCTTTCAATACCGGCTGGGTGATACGGACGATTTCCTCTTTTCCATTGGTCTGACGGGCGATGGTTGGAAGTGCCACAAAGGCGATAACTGCCGCCAACAGCAGAGAGGATCCCGAAGATGAATCGGTTATTCAGTTTCATAAGCGTTGTCTCCTATCTTAAAAATAATTGGGCCAGGGTCGCTGTACAGCAGCCACAGGCGAGAAATGGCAGGAACGGGATAGCAAGGGGCTGCCCAGTTCGATAAAGCCGCCTGAGAAGAAAGATCACAGGCATTGCGATAACAGCGGCAGTCAGAAAGACCAGCGCCATGCCGGAAGGGCCATAGACCAGCCCTAATATCCCGCAGAACTTGATATCCCCGCCGCCAAGACCAGGTGCCGTTTGTTGCCAGTGCAGCTGCCAATGGAATACAAAAGCCGAGCAGGGCACCTACCAGGGCATGGGTAGCGACCGGCCAGAGAAAGAGCGGCGGGAGCCCATGATTTAACAGGAAATACCCCTGCAGGACCGGCGCCAGGGCAGCTAAGGGGATAAAAAAGACGAGTGCCCGGTCAGGCACCCGTCTGTAAAACATCATCGACAGCAAAGCCGGCCACCACAAAAATATGGTAAGCAGGTAAGCTGTCCAGAGGTTATTCTCGATTGGTATACCAGTCATCATAAAGGCTCCCTTGGATCGAAACATAGTCATTTAGGTTGATGGATAACATGCCGTCAGGAGTCCAGGTATCCCACACCTGTGTATAGATGGTGTAGTCGGTGGCATCGGGGAACCACAGCGGTGTGAAATGCACTGTCCGGTCATAGGTGGAAAACTCGTTGGGCTTGAAGATGAATTTTGCACTTTGGCCGCCGGAACGCTGCAGAAGCCGCAGATAGGTCTGATACTGGAACTCAGGAAATACGGAAAAGAGCAGTTTGGGGATAAGTAATGTGGCTGGTCGGGGCATCTGTTGACAGCGTTGCCCGCACTTCGGTTTTAACGCCGTACCCGCTTTTCATCGTCTTGCCGGATGCTGTGGGTACAATATCATCTGGCATTAGGGACATCACGCCGCTGATGGAAGCGGAATAGCCCGTATATTCGTATTCCCAGTAGCCTTCATCCACCCAGTGCCCGCCGTCTTCGCCGTGATCGCACCACACCCATACCGGCACCCAGTAGCAGCTCCAGACGCCCCAGTTGGCCGTGAGCTTCTGCGTCTCATTGGGCAGGGACGGCACAGTATAGGTGGGATTGGTGTCTGTGGCTACCGGGTCGGGCGGGATATGTTCATTCAAGTCCACGATCTTTGCGACAAAGGTATCCTGGGCGGTATAGGCGCCGCTGACAGATACTGTAATGGTTATGGTCTGGGGTGTGGAGGGGTATGCCATTTGACCCAGACTACCTGACTGTCACCGGCGGGGATCACCACATCGTTGACCCGGTAGGTGGTGCCGAGGATATGGAAGGTAACCGATGCCGGATTATCCGGCGTCAGATCTTGGTCCGTCCGTAGTGTGACGGCGGTGATCACATCCGTGTCCACTCGGTATTCAACATCAGGGGCCTCAATTTCTCCTTCCGGCGGAGCTTCATCAAACCAGACGAGGCCGACGCCAAGGGTGCTGATGATGTCGGCATTGTTCTGCTTTCCGTGGTGCTGCCTGTCCAGGCGGAGATGCCAAGGTCGCTGAATTCCAGGAACATTGACAGCGGCAGATTCTTATGGGTCAGCGAGGTCATGGTCTTGCGCAGATTTCCGCCGGACATCTGATCGTAAAGGCCAGCCTCGGTGGCCGTCATGCAGTAATACTGGCCGTTGTGGGTAAAGTAGGCGATGGGCTTCGATCAGCAGCTTATATTCGCCGGCGATCATCCGCTCATAGTCCACTCCCGCCGCCTGGGCAACCATCATGCAGGCGTACTCCGAGCAGAAGTACCGCTTGATGGCGTCAATGTTGCTCTGGCCCTTGCTGCTGACGATGGTGGGCATAGATTGCGTAGGTTTAATGCAGGAATAGGCAACGCCGGACTGAAGGGAGAGGCCGGCGCCGCCCAAATACTGCAGCTTGTTGACTTTACCAAAATGGAGAAGACTGGTTTTCTGCGTCCGGTTTGAAAAGTCCAGCGGAGAAGATACGGCAGTTCCACTAGATGCGTCAACAACAGTAATGCGGACGCCATCGTTGCCTGAGTTCCAGAAGTTGCTGCTTGTGCCGTGACCCATGCTGCCACCGCCGCCATCTATGTTTCCATTTCCGCCCGTTGCAAAGGCAGAGGAGGGAATAGACAGAAAACAAAGGCAAAGCAGCATAGGAAGGCGAGAAGTCGTTTCAAATACATCACGCTCCATTCCTTTTGAAAATAGGAAGGCCGCCACAATCCTGTGACGGCCAAGTAGTGCCATATTCAGTTGTAGTAAATCAGCCCATATTGCCGACCTGTTTGTTCAGATCTCCATCGCTGTCACCGGTGGACTGCTGTACATTGCCGGGAACAACCCAGCCAAACACCGGATCATATACAGCTCCATTTCCGTTGCTGGAGCCTGGAACCGGCTCATTACTGGGCGGCGTTTCCTCGGCAGGCGGGGCAGTGACTTCCGGAACTGACGGGTCGGGATTGACGGTATGCTCTTGACCAGGATCTTTGATTTCCGTCTTGCCTTCCGGTACGGGGGGAGGCGTTTCTTCCGGCTTTTCGTATCGGTAAGTCGATTTCAACCTCGCCCTCGGATTCCGAGGTCACCTTGGGATATTCCTCTTCGGCGTCTGTGGACTGGCCGGGGGCATAGGCGTCTGCTCCCGCCAGTCTGTGTGCCGCCATCCGACCAATCGCCGCTGACGCTGCTGGGTGGAGATTCATCCGGTCTAAATCTCTTCCGTGCGGTCGCGGCTCACGAACCAGCAGATGCCCAGAATGGCAACGCAGAGGACGGCCAGGGCCGAAACAATAAAGCCTTTGGATTGAAAAAACTTCTTCATGTGTTCCATACACTCCTTTTTGCTGTTATATAAAGCCTATACGGTATAATGTGACTGGGCTTTCAACAGTATTGTTAGAATTTTGTGTTGTGGTAGCCTGTCAGCTCCACCCGTTGGGTGATAGGGGATAACTGTGACCGAACATCCGCACATAGAACTCTACATCACAATAGAAGATATACTCCACCCGGCCACCACTCTACATTGAACTTCAGGCTGATGCCGGATACCTGATAGTCGTCTGTGGAAAGCGGGATTTTGGAGGCCAGTCCGCCTGCTACTGTAGCCTCCAGCATGTCGGTATAGTCACTGCTGGAATAAAAGGGTATTTAGGTACTCCTCGAAGTTGGTTTCCCGCTGGGAGCGGTAGGTGTCCGCATAGATGGTGGCGCTCAGGTTGTTCAGCTCCATTTTGGCGCCGTTGCGGATGTTGATGCAGGTGATCCGCACCGAGGCGTACAGGAGCAGGAAAGAGATGAGCATCACGATGCCTACCACAAAAAAAAAGCAGGCGAAAAAGGTGATCTCGCCCCGTTCGTTTCGCAGCGGCTGTTTCAGTCGCAGGAATATGCGTTTCATAGGCCACCTCACTTCCAGTAGTGCTCACTGACGCCGCTGCCGCGGGCAACCACTGTAATGTTTACCAGGTCAAAATTCCAGAACCCGCCCAGTTTAGCATCTCCCTCGATAGTAATGAAGAAGGGGGTGCCCAACTGGATGGCATTTGTCATACCGGATGGCCTGGGTGATGTATAGGTAGCGTCAATGGAGTAGGAAATATTTTCGGCTCCCTCGATCTGAGAACTCAAAAATTCAAACAGTTCATCGGTCTCACTGTTGACGCCGCCGGAAAGCTGGATCTGTTTGACCATCTGATCGGCGGCATGGTCAAGTTCCTGCTTGGTGGAAATGATGCTGAACAGGTCAATAATGAAGGCCAGCAGCAGGACAGCGATGAAGATGAAGACCACCGTACTGAAATAGTTGGCCTCGCCCCGCTCGTTGTTCAGCACCCTCCGGGCTTTTGAAAGAGAATAGAAACCACCACCTTTACTGAAATTGAAAACAGCCGCTCCAAACCGGAGCGGCTGCTATGCAAAAGTTTTGACTGTACCAAGTATAACAGATATGGATTTACGGCGAAAGGGCAGGACTGTGCCAATGTAGAGACAATTTTGTGCCAATACAGCCCACCCTTAATAAAAAGGAATCGTACCATAATGGTCCGATCAAATACCCTTTTTCCAGCTTGGTATCTTTACGGATAGAAAAAGATTGGAGGGAAAACAGATCGGTAGCAGCGGTCAGTTCATCTTTTTCGGCAAACCAGATCTGATCTCTCCTCAGCACATCCAAGTCAAGAAGATTGGTGTTGTGTGATGTGAAAATCAACTGGCCCCATTTGGATTGAATTCCACGCTGTTAAAAAGTGAGACTAGATGCTTTGTCAGGAGGGGGATGCAGATGAGCGTCCAGTTCGTCTACTACAAGGAGTGTTCCTTCATCCAGCACCTTTTTTACCACACCAATCAGTTGAAATAACTGTTGGTGCCATCGGATTCCTCTCTGCCATATTCAGTGTGTAGGAAGATGTAACTGAAAATGAGAAACTGAAATCACGCATTTGAAGGGGACTGTATACAAAACTAACGCAACATAGAAGCTCTTGAGTATATCTGTTTTTTTTCTCCCATTGACTGCAACAAGAAAAAAGTGTTATTATGAATACATAAAATCGAAAGAAAAATTGAGTATTATAATAACAAGTGCAACAGAAAGGAGATCTGTATGGAAAAGATAAAGTACCGAGATTTGATCATGCAGTATCTGACTGCTCTGGAGCCAGATCAAACAATTACAACCGAACAGGTCGCACAGTATGTGGCGGAGCGACTTTTTACTTGATGCGGCGATGGTAAAAAAGACAGTCAATGTAAATATGGCCCGGCTTGAAAAAGAGGGGCAGATTATGCGTCTAACCAAAGGAATTTACTGCAGGAGAGTAAAACAGCATTTGGATATTATACTCCAGATAAAGAAACACTTTTTTGTAAGCAGTTACTTCGGAAAGAAAAACGAGATAATTGGATATGAAACAGGATTGTCGGCATTAAATCGCATTGGTCTTGTTTCTCAAATGCCAAGAAGGAGATGCATTGCAACCAACCTGCATACAAAACGAGTTCCGGAAGGAATGCAGATTGAGATTCGGAAACCGCCTATTGTAGTTAATTCTGGAAATTTTCGATATCTGCAAATTTTGGATGCAATCAGAGAACTGGATATGGCGCCAGTAGATACTGCAAAGCCGATTGATGTGGTAAGAGCTACTGTTGAGGAATTTACATTGAAAAACTGAGATGTTG
>VOFC01001178.1_pt1 | contig 28001 bp, 62 predicted proteins | sample 5384161 | NCBI WGS metagenome assembly VOFC01 (sample SAMN12384722, study PRJNA508395) | human gut metagenome | isolation source: healthy gut B | host: Homo sapiens | reverse complement strand
TGATCAAGGATTTTAGGCATGTTGAATATCCGGATTGTTTTGAATTGCGTGCGAATCGGGCGGTAGATAAGGCAACGGTCGCGGAAAAAATCATGGTTGCTCATGCATTTGAAACAACGTATTGTTTTGGGGATGGAACCAATGACATTGATATGTTGAAGCTTGCCGACGTGGGTGTTGCGATGGGCAATGCATGTGATGCATTAAAAAGAAGTTAGTGATGTTGTAATTGGAAGGGTGGATGAGGATGGTATCTACAATTTCTTAATGGGAAAATAAAAGCTGAATAGGAGGAGAATAAGATGGCTTATATTTTAGAGAATGATGTATTGAAATTAGAGTGTGCTTTGGAAAGGGTGGCGAAATGCTGCACTTAGTAAAGAAAAGAGTACAGATCATGAAACTTTATATCAAAGGAGATCAGGGTGGTCTGGTAGAAATCCTTCTTTATTTCCAATGGTAGGAAATACATATACAAAGGATTATGAGATTGATGGTAAAAAAATATGCGATGAAAAATCATGGATTGATTCGTTATGCGACTTTAAAGGGTGAAAGTCAAGAAGATGAACTTGTATTTAGCTTAGATGCGAATGAGGATACGTTAGCTCAATATCCTTTTAATTTCCATTTTGAGATTGGATATAAATTGGATGGAAATAAAGTTTTAATTCAGTATCATGTAAAAATAATGACTCTAAGGACATGCCTTTTGGGTTTGGTTTGCATCCTGCCTTTAAATTGGATGATGAGTTTTCTACGTATACTTTGGTATTTGAAAAGAAGAAAATACAGAAACAATTGTTGTTTGATCCTAGCTACAAAAAGAATGTAGAGTATCAGGATGTTGCATTTAAAGAATGGAAATTATCTAGAGAAGATGTAAAGAAGTATGCGACGATTATTTATAAGGATTTAAAATCAAATTATGTAACTTTAAAACATGGAGATGAAGAAGTGGTTCGCGTATCGATTGAGGGATATCCATATTTGGCTTTATGGACTCATGATAGTGCATCGGATTTCTTATGCATTGAACCTTGGTATTCCCATGGGGATTTCGAAAAAAGAAACACCAGATTTCTATCATAGAGAAGGAACTATGGTTTTAAAACCAAATGAAGTGTGGTCTTGTTCATACTGGATCGAGGTACTTTTAAGAAGGAGAAATCCTTCTTTTAATAAGAATTTGTATTTTAAAGAACAAATTTGCACTTTTTAGTTTACTTTTCACCTAAAATCTTTTATTTTGGTTAAAACGGTTTATAATGAAATTAGTTCAGGAGGAGAAAGAAAAAATGTTCGGAAAAGAAAATCAACTTGGGAAGAATTAAGTGGTATTTTTACTGCACAGGAAATCTACCAACAACCTGCCACTTGGGCAAAAAAAATTGCTCAAATTAAAATGAAAAAGGAAGCTTTAAAGAAATTCATGGAACCTGTATTAAGTGATCCAGATTGTGATATCGTGTTTACAGGTCTTTGGAACAAGTGAATATGTAGGTAATGTGCATTATATTCATATGTTAACCGTTATACTGGTTACCATGCAAAATCATATGCTTCTACTGATTTAGTAGAAACTCCAGAAAACTATTTATCAAGAAAAATAAAAAAGACTTTATTAGTGAACTTTATCGTTCAGGAAACTCTCCTGAAAGTGTTGGCTCAGTACAAGTTGCTTCGATGAAGTATGTAAGGAAAATGTGTATCATTTATTCATTACATGTAACAAAGATGGGGCTTTAGCAAAAAGCGGCAGCTTACTCGTGACAATGCTTATGATATTAACTTAACACCAGAAACTCATGATCAGTCTTTCGCAATGACTTCAAGTTTCTAACATGATGTTGGTCGCATTATTATGTTTCCGTTTAGATGATATTGATGAAGTTGCAAAAAAGAAATGGAGAGTGTTATCGCTCAAGGACAAAAATTTGTTGATGAAGGATACAAAGTATGTGAAAATTTAGTTAATAGCGACTTTGCGGAATTTAACCGTATTGTATACTCTTAGGTGCAAATACATTGAAGGGAATTGTGTGCTCAAGAAAGTCAATTAAAAATTTGTGAATTAACTTCTTTACAGTTACAACTACATTTGATAGTCAATGGGATTCCGTCACGGACCCTAAATCAGTTATCAACGATGAATGTTTAACAGTTGTTTATTTATCAGGATGATGAATATCAAAGACAATATGAATATGACATTATTAAAGAAATGAGTGGACAACGCAAAAGAACTGTTTATTGCAGTTTCTAGTCATGCAGATGCTTTGAAATCGAAGGATTAGTAGATACATTCATTAACTTTGATTTAGATGCGCCAAAAGATAATATTTTCTTAGATTTGACTATATTTTAGTTGCCTCAGGTTATTGCGTTATTTAAATCATTGAGCTACAAGATTACACCACTTTGCGACAGGTTTAACTACAAGCTTAAACTTGATTCTTTGGAGATGCAAAAAGAATATGTTGTTTGTGAGATTTTGAATCCACAGATTCAACGGATGATTTAGCAAAAAATTAACAGATGCTATGGATTCATTAAAAGACCGCGAAGGAATCATTGTATTAAGTGATTTTAGCCGGTGGTTCTCCATTCAAAACGGTCAAGAAATTGGATTCCCAAGAGGAAACGTAGAAGTTGTTGCAGGTACAAACTTAGGTATGTTAGTTGAAATCAACTTAACTCGTACTTTCTCTGAAGATGTTCATGCTTTAGCTTAATCGCTTTGCAACGTTGAAAAGATCAAGTTATGCGTTATGTATTCCAACACATTGAGCAAAACGACGATTTTTCAGATGGTATCTAATATTTAAGCTAGGCTTTGCCTGGCTTTTTTTTTTTGTAAAACTTTTCAAATATCTGAAAATGAGGTATGATATTTTCATATACGGAGGTATTTAGAATGGATTATAAAACTAGAATTGAGGCATCTATTCAAGAGCATTTAGATGCATATATGGATATTGTAAAAACACTATACGATAATCCGGAAACAGGTTTTGAGGAGTATGAAACACAGAAGGTATTGGTGAAATATTTAGAAGATGCTTTGGATTCGATGTGAAATCGAGTGTTGTGATCGATACAGATTTTGTGGTCGAGTATAAATCGGGTAAAAGAAGGGCCAACAATTGCTTATATGTGTGAATATGATGCACTTCCTGAAGTTGGACACGGATGTGGACATAACTTGATTGCTTTGGTATTGGTATTGCGGTCGGTGAAGCATTAAAGAGTGTTGTTGATGAAATTGGTGGAACAGTACGTGTTGTGGGTACGCCTGGTGAAGAAAACTTTGGTGGAAAAGTTAAGATGAGTGAAGTGGGGTATTTGATGATGTAGATGCAGCTTTAATGGTTCATCCAAGTACAGAAAATGGTGTCGGATCTAGATCATTAGCTATTTTACCAATTAAGTATGAATTCTTTGGTAAGAATGCGCATGGATGTCGTCCTCAAGAGGGGCACAGTGCATTAGACGCGCTGATTAGTACATATACACAGATTTCAATGTTACGTCAATTTGTGACTCCAGGATCATATATTCATGGAATTATTCGCGACGGAGGTTTAGCTGCCAATGTAATTCCTGCTTATGCAAGTATGGAGTATTATTTTAGAGCAACTACGATGGCATATTGTAAAGAGATTGCAACTCGTGCAGAGGATTGTGTGAAGGGTTCTTGTATTGCAAGCCAAACAACTTACAAAACAAGTATGTATGAATGTCCTTATGAAGATACAAAATCAACTATACACTAGCCGATATGTTGACAGAAAAATATAAAGAGCTAGAGTCGAGCAAATTAATCCGGTTGATGAAATTCCATGTGGTTCTACAGATGTTGGAAGTGTAAGTTATGTTTGTCCAACAATTCAGGGAACTATCAAAATCGCAGATTGCTCAGTTGCTTTGGTCATTCTAAAGAACAATGGCGGCTGCAACAATTAGTGAAGATGGAAAAAGTCGGATTAGTAACAAAGCAGCCTGACTATTGCGTTAATTGGTTTAGATTTGATTACTGAACCTGAAAAGTTAGAAAAAGCAAAAAAAAAGAGTTTAAAGAAGGGACATGCTAATTAGCATGTTCTTTTACTTTGTGAAAAGGTTTTCAAAATGGGCTTTTAAATTGATTTTGTGATAATTATGTATTTTTTTTTGCCAATTTTTATAATTGTTAGTGATAAATATTAAAAAAATACTAAAAAGTGCAAAAATTGCTTAAAATGTGTAAAGCATTTATGCATAGAAAATGTATAATATAGTCAAGATAGTTATTCTTTAAAGAAGAAAGCGCTATCAGGAAGGAGAGAGAATATGCCAAATATCTTATTAACAAGAATCGACAATCGTTTGATTCACGGTCAAGTTGCAACTCAATGGAGTGGAGTTCTAGGAGCTAACTTATTATTAGTTGCAAATGACGCTGTCGCAAAAGATGAATTCCGTCAAGGTTTGATGAACATGGTCTGCTCCAGCTTATGCTCAGACTCGTTACTTCTCAATTCAGAAGACAATCGACATTATTGGAAAAGCAAGTCCTGCTCAAAAAATCTTCATCATTTGTGAAACACCTCAAGATGTATTACGTCTAGTTGAGGGTGGTGTTCCAATTAAAAAATGTAATATTGGAAACATGCACATGTCTGAAGGTAAACGTCAAGTTGCTACTACTGTAGTCAAATGACGATGATGTTGCTGCATTCAAGAAATTGCAAGAATTAGGTGTTGAATTAGAAATTCAACGTGTACCTGACATCGCACCTGAAGATATTAATAAACTTTGGAGTTAATCCAAAAAAGGAGAAAATGAAAAATGAATATTGTAGAAATTGTGTTATTGGCAATTGTAACATTCTTTTTTTTGCCATCGACCAATTCTCATTAACTGAAATCGTTTATCGTCCTATCATTGCTTGTCCAATTATTGGTGCAATCCTAGGTGATGTAAACACTGGCTTAGTTGTTGGTGGTACATATGAGTTAATGATGGTTGGTAACATGCCAGTTGGTGGAGCACGACCTCCTAACGTCGTATTAGGATCAGTTGTTGCTATGATTTTCGCCGTTAAAGCAAAATGGACATTAATGTTTGCTTTAGGAGCTTGTATGATTTTCGCTACATTCGGACAATACGTTGTAACATTAACATTTACAATCATGTCTGGTTTAATGGCTAAAGTCGATAAAGCCGCTAATGAAGCTAACCCTAAAGGAATTACAAAATGTATGTAATACTTCTATGGCTATCTTAGGTACTTTATTTGTCGTAATCGCTATTTTAGCATATGTTGGTGGAACTGTCGCTTCTGGTGCTTTACAAAGCTTAAGTGAAGAAGCAAGCCGGTTCATGGGTGGTTTAAGTCTTTGCTGGTGGAATGATGCGTTTCGTAGGTTTCGGCCGTATTGTTAAAGATTATGCTTTCTAACGACTTGTGGGGATGGTTACTAGGTGGTTTTGCAACTGCATTGCTATTTGGTAACGTTGAAGCTACTGCTTCTGCTTGCTTGATCTTAGTTGCATTCATCGGTGTTGCAATCGCATTATTAGACTTCAAGATTACTTCTATTGAAACAAAAGCTGCGCAGGGAGGTGTAAGTGATGGAATCTAATGCAATGACTTCTTACAAGGATACTACTCCTGCTGCAAGATTAGATAAACAAACTTTAAATAAAATGGTATGGCGTTCTTGCCAATTACAGGCTGCGTTCAACTACGAACGTATGCAATCTGCTTTGGTTGGTTATGGGCTATGTTACCTGGTTTGGAAAAAATCCACACAAATAAAGATGACTTAGTTGCATCTATGACTCACAACATGGATTTCCTTAATACTCACCCATTCTTCGTAACATTCGTTATGGGTATCGTATTATCAATGGAACAACAAAAACGGATATTCAGACAATTCGTTCTGTACGTATCTCAACTGCTGCTCCATTAGGTGGTATTGGTGACGCATTGTTCTGGTATACATTAATTCCTATCACTGCTGGTTTAACTGCAAACATGGCTATTGATGGAAGTATCATGGGACCAATCTTATACTTCGTTATCGCATTCGGTGTTGAAATGGTTTTACGTTATGCTTTAATGTACTGGTCATACAACTTAGGTTTAACTGCTGTTAAGATGATGACTGCTAACGCTAAAGCATTCACTCACGCTGCAAGTGTATTAGGTGTATTCGTTGTTGGTGCTTTAATTTCTAACTATGGTGGAGGAACTAAATTAGGTATCTCAATCGCTAATGGTGAAGGTGATCCAATTGTAATCCAAAACTACTTAAATATGATTTTACCTTGCTTAATCGCATTCGCATTCACTATGATGTGCTATGTATTGATTAAGAAGAAAAACTGGGCTCCAGTAAAATGTATCGCATTATTCTTAGTAATCGGTATTGTTGAGCTGCATTCGGAATCTGGGCAGGTTCATATACACCTCTAGTACCAGTTCCATGGTCAGTAGTTGCGTAGGCTAATCTAACGAAGTTAGAATATTTTCTCTCAAATATAAGGTTGTAACGGATTATATCCTTACAACCTTTTAATTTTATTTTTAGCTCATTAAAAATTTTTGATGATTTAAAAATGAAATTAAGGAGGTACAAATTATGGCTGATAAAAAATATCCAGTTCTTTATGCAACAAGTATTAAAGGAACAATTTTTAGACATTGTGGAGTATACAATACAATTTATTTCAATATTTATAATAATAAGGAATTAGAGGATAAACCTTATTACTTAGAGTATATGGAAAAGACAAGGGAAGAAGTTTATAAGGCAATCCAGAATAAATTTACAATGTCTCAACCATTAAAAGTGACAAATGATCATAAGGTTTTCATTATTTTTAGAGGCAATGTTGATATGCGTGATGTGAAAACTTTCTGCAAAATGATGCTACAGGAATTAGAATATTTTTTACAGAAGGTATTCATGCAAAGAGATTATCTTCAATTAGAAACGATGTTTATGGAGATTGGTCGTGCTCCAAGTTTTTGAAAGCTTCAAAAGTTGGAGAAAAGTTGACACAAACCGATATTCTTGACAAAATAATGGTACATATGGATGGTCATGATCAACCGCAGGATAATGGTTGTCTGACACCATATACAGATTATGTTGATTTTAAAGAAGAAGAGAAACGACAAAATCTAAAAAAAGAAGAACTCGAAGAAGTAGTTGAGTGGTAAGGAGATATTTATGGCACAAGGTAGAAAGACAAGACAAAAAACAACAAGCAGATTTAAAAGGAAGTGTATCTGGTTGGCATGTTTATAAAGATGAACGTGGAAGAGCGGTATATTATGATGTGTTTTCTAAAATGGATATATTTTAGCAAATAATGAAGATCGATATAAACAATTCAGTATGCGCTTTGTGATGGGAGCTATCGGATTCATTTTGATGTTGATGTTTGATATGCCTATCTGGTTATGTGTTTTAGCTGGTGTTGAGTATATGGATTTTTAGAATTTAGATTTAGACGATTCTTGAAAAACTTAGCTCGCGTTGAAAACTTTAAGTGTAATGAAAAAATGAAGAGTGAAGCTTCTATTAAAACTTTAGATACGAATAAAATTATTTTGAAAATGGTTCTATTATTAGCGTTAGTGTATTGATTATTATTAATGCATATAACGAAAACTATACAGGTTGGATGTTAACTCTTAATTATGTAATTAGTGCATTAACATTTATCTTTGCGTTATATCATGCTAAAGAATTGATTTCAAGAAAGAGTAAGTGAAAGGTTCGGTTGAACCTTTTTTTTTAAAAAAGCTCTCTTTGCAAATGGGTGGTAAGTGACAAATTATTACAGGCAGTGCTATAATTAGAACGCTTGTAGAAAGGCAAGCTCTTGAAAGAGCTTCATGAGGTGAATAATCATCAAGAGGAACTTGGCGGTTCTGGTTATTCATCTCGTGAAACTCCGAACCGCCAAACACAAATGAATAAAAAGAACGTAGAAAATATCCATCTTTACGTTCATTTACTTGGTCTGAAGATCCTGAAAATCTGAAGGACAATTGCTTGTAGAAAATACTGTTCAAGAATGGTACGACGCTAAACATGCAACATCATCTATTTTTGAAATTGAATTTATAAATTCTTTAGACATAAAACAATGTCCATTCTGTGAATCTAATGATTTTACAAAATATGGCCATAAAAAAGATGGAACACAAAGATATATTTGTAAAGAATGTGGTAAACGCTTTACTGACTTTGACAAATACAATCTTTGATTCAAAAAAAATTCTATTTCAGAATGGATTGAGTATTTACTGCATTTGTTTGAATTTCATTCTATAAATTCAACAGCCTACGATAATAGAAATTCACCAACGACAGGGAAATATTGGCTGATCAAAACATTCGAAGTTTTAAAAGGAATACAAAACGATGTTGTACTAGACGGTACAGTATATTTGGATGAAACATATTTTACAAAAAAAGTAAGAAGTAAACTAGTAACAAAAGATGGAAAGAAACTAAGAGGAATATCTCGAAATAAAATAGGTGTTGGTGTTGCTTGTAACGAGACAAAATCAATTTTTATAGTTACAGGAACATCTAAACCTTCAAGAAAAATCAACGAAAGAAACATACAGTCAAAGATATTGCAAGAGGTTCTGTATTAGTTCATGATGACGAACACTCTCATAGCATATTAATTGAAGAATTGGAACTGGAAAGCATAGTATACCCAACAAAGAGAAACAAAAAGAATTATCAGATAAAGACAATCCTTTATATCCGGTCAATAATCTTCATTTATTATTAAAACAATTTATAAGAAATCATGGAGCTTATGATAGAGAGCACCTCCAAGACTGGTTGAATCTATTTTGGTTCATTATGAATGAGCCAAAGGACAAGTATGATAAGGTGTTAAAATTTATTGAAATGGCAGTTTTATCGCCAAAAAAAAGTGCGATATCGGGATGCAATGAGCTCTAAAACATAGTAAATAAGCGAATGATTACCACCCATTTGCAAAAAAGAGAGCTTTGCAAAAAAAATGCGCATCTATAAGATGCGCAATATTTGTTTTAGCGAACTAATTCTTCCTGGTGACTAGCATAAGTATATTCTTCAATTGTATACATAACACGAGCTTTAATTAAATCTTCCAGGTGTGTTGTTCAATTTACCTTCACGTACCAATGTATATTGGAAAGGCATATACTGACTTAGCAATGGTAATGGTACTGGGTGTTCTTTAAGTTTGCCAATAATTTAGCTAAAGCATTCTTAACATTTTCTTGAGGTAAATAGTAACGGCAACGGTCAGAGAATGAATATTTACGTTTGAATGCAATTTCATTTTTTCTGTTCCATGATAATATGGAGCCCATTTACCAGGGTTTGCTAACATAGCTTTGTCTAATTCTTCACGGAAGTGACTCGTTTCAAATCCATAAACAAGGCCTCAATTCTTCTTCAATCATGCATAATGAGAAGATTCCTTCACGAGCGGCATAAGTAAGTCCAGGACCAACTTTTAAGATGCCAACACCATCTTCTACTAATTCACGTAATTTGTATTTAGTTTGATAATCAGTTGAGTGTCCTTCAAATACTAATTTGTCAAAATCTTTAATGCTTGCCATTAAATCTTTAGCACGTTCACGATCGTATTCTTCGCATCCGGCATCTTTTTTCTTCAACACCTGGCTGAACAACAGCCCGAGAATAACGTGGTTCCAAGCATCTGCGATTCCCATATCATCAAATGCTTTTTTCAAATGTAGCTACAGTACTTTTGAAGTCTTCAGGCTTTGTAACTTGCATACCAAAGATTTTCTTCTTTGTGCTCCACCTGGAATTGGAACTTCACTACCGACGATATATACTGGGTGAATTGCTTCTGGATTTTCTTTTGAAGTAATTCTTGGTAAGCTTCTTCGCAAACTTTAGCTAAAGTAGCTCCACGACGAGCAATTGTTTCATCACTTAAACGAGTATTTGGATCATCATCGCTAACTTTCATACTTGTATCAATATGAATTTTAGTGAAACCAAAGACGAACATAGTCGTGTACTAATGTTTTTGCGTATTCCATAGCTTCTGCTTCTGGTTTGTTTGCGACTGTTAATGGTCCTAAGTGGTCCCCACCTAAGAAAATACGATCACTTGATAATCCGGCTTCTTTTGCTTTTTTCATGACAGAAGTTGAAGAAATCTTTTGGTGTCATTCCTGAGTAACCACCATTTTGATCTACCTGGTTAGCAGTTGATTCAATTAAAACACATGAATCTTGTTTTTTTGCGGTTTCCATCCCGGCTTCAATAACGAATGCATTACTTGAACAAAGCATGAATAGATAGCTACGGCTTTACCTTCTTTTTTGTTTTTTAACAATGTTTAATAATGGGTTTTGTTTAGGCATTGTATGTCCTCCTTAACTGTTTTTATTATACAGTATCTTTAACATTTTTCTTCTTTTTTTAACATAAAGTTAATTAAAAAGTGCAAATATTACTAATTTGTTAAAAATGACAAAAGCATTACTAAAATGTACATTTTATTTTGAAAGCGCTATGCTATAATATTAGAAGAAATATGGAGGAGATAACAATGAAGGTTATTGTATGTGAAAACTATGATGAAATGTCAAAAAAGGCATTTGAAGTCATCAAAAGAATTATTGGATGCTAAGAAAGATGTCTGTCTTAGGTTTGGCAACAGGATCTAGTCCAGTTGGATTATATAAAGGAAATGATCCAATACCACAAAGATGGATATAGCTATAAAGATATTAAATCTTATAATTTAGATGAATATGTAGGAATCGATCGTAAAGATCCTCAATCTTACTATACTTTTATGTATGAAAACTTATTTAAAGATATTGATATTGATTTAAATAATACACATGTTCCTTATGGAAATACAGAAGCTGATTGTAAAGCTTATGAAGATGCTTTAAGTGAAGTATCAATTGACTTACAGGTATTAGGAATTGGACAAAATGGACATATCGGATTCAATGAACCTGGTACACCATTTGAAAACATTAACTCACATCGTTGATTTAACAGAAAACACTCGTGAAGCAAATGCTCGTTTCTTTGATAACGATATTAACAAGGTTCCAACACAAGCTATTTCAATGGGAATTGGAACAATTATGAAATCTAAAAAAGTATTATTAGTGGCTAATGGTGAAAATAAAGCAGATGCTATTAAAGCTATGATCGAAGGACCAATCGATACTGCATGTCTTTGCCGCAAGTGCATTACAAAATCACGCTGATGTAGTTGTTGTATTGGATAAAGCTGCTGCTAGTAAATTAACTAAATAATTGCGATTATCTTTATAGGATAGGGAATTCATTTCTCTATCCTTTTTTTTAATGTTAAAATTAAGTTGTATGAAAAAATGGATATATAGAATCGTTTTTTGTCGTTAGCCTTTGTGTATTTGGGTACAGTGCCTATAATTTATGGGATAAAAGTAGTAAAGAATGTTTTAGAACCTGATTGGGCAGCACTTCAAGCAGAGAATCAAGATATAGTAGGATGGATTTATGTTCCAGGTTGTGATATTTCTTTTCCTGTTATGCAATCGAAAGATAATGAATATTATTTGAATCATACAGTGAGTGGGGAATATAATAATAGAGGTTCGATTTTTTTGATGCGAATGCGAATGCACAATTTCAAGATGATAATTCCATTATATATGGCCATTCTGTTGAAGGTGGAGGCATGTTTACCTTGTTAAAGAAGTATTGTGATGAAGATTTTTTAAATCGCATCCAGTATTTTATTTATTAACACCAGGTGCGAATTTTAACTGTCATGTATTTACATTTGCGAAAACTACAGACGATAGTGTATTCTATACAACGTCATTTGGAGATTATAGACAAGAGACTTTAGATTCTATGAAACAGTCGTCTACATACTTCAATGATTTGGTGAATACAGATCAAAAGTTTGTTTCTTTATCCACATGTGATTTAGATTATGGATTTGATTCGAGTCATCGTTTTGTTTTAACTGGACAACTGGAAAAGACAAGTGACGATATTGTTTTAAAAAAGATTGATATATGATATACTTGGTGAGGTTTTTAATATGAAAATTTGTTTTGTGACAGGAGGAACAGGGGGTCATATTTATCCGGCTTTAGCTTTAGCAGATAAAATGAAAGAACTTGATTCTTCGACTGAAATATTATTTATTGGAAATGATGATCGCATGGAAAAGGATTTGATTCCGCAAAATGGCTATGCGTTTAAGGCTCTACATACTTCTGGATTAGTAGGAAATGCATTAAAAAAATGTATGGCGGTTTGTCAGATGTTTAAAGCAGAAGGTAAGGCAAAAAAAATACTTAAAAGAATTCAATCCAGATGTTGTGATTGGATTTGGAGGATATGTGAGTGCGCCAGTTATTATGGCGGCTCATTCTTTAGAATCCACACCGTAATTCATGAACAAAACTCCATTGTTGGTAAGGCCAACCAAATTTGTTATGAAGAAAGTGGATGCGATTATAACTTGTTATGAAAAAATGTAATGAGGTTTTCCAAAGGAAAAGATTCATATGTTGGGAAATCCAAGAGCAACAATTGCCAAAGAGGCAACATTTGATGAAGACTATTTTAAATCATTAGGTTTAGATTTAGATAAAAAACAATTCTTATTGTGATGGGTTCTTTGGGCTCTAGTTCTGTAAATGAATTAATGAAGAGTGCTTTAAAGGATGTCAATGATGATTTACAATTTTTGTATGTCTGCGGAAAAGACAATTCTCAAGATTTGAATTTATTTGAAAGCCAAAAAAATATTCATGTTGTACCATATGTAGATACATTGCGTATTTATGGACATGTAGATGGAATGGTTTGTCGTGCAGGTGCTACAACGCTTGCAGAAGTAACGGCTTTAGGGATTCCTTCTATCGTGATACCAAGTCCTTATGTGGCAAATAACCATCAATTTTATAATGCGAGTATGTTTGCTAAGACAACAAGCTTGTCGTATTATTGAAGAAAAGGATTTGAATGCAGAAACTTTGCAAGGTCAAATTGTATCTTTATACGCAAATCCAGTGGTATATGAACAAACACATGAACATGCATTGCAGATGGGTAAACCGAATGCGGCATATGATATTATAGATTTATTAAAAAATATATGTAAAAGGGGAAATAATATGAGCATAAAGGATCGTTTAATGACGTATGCAGAAGTTTTAGAACATGAGCCTATGAAGAAACATACCACTTTTTAAGATTGGTGGTTGCGTAGACTATTATATATATCCCAAAAATTGTACAAAGACTAATGTGTGTGCTTGAAATACTTGCACAGGAAAACATTCCATATTATGTACTTGGACGTGGATCTAACGTTTTATGTTCGGATACAGATTTTCATGGTGCAATCATCAATCTAGATCGTACTTTGAATGATTTCTATTTTGAACCAGATGGAGTTCTAGTAGCGCAAGCGGATGTTCAATTATAAATATGGCAGTAGAGGCCATGAAAAAGATCACTAACAGGTTTGGAATGGGCAAGTGGAATTCCAGGCTCGATTGGTGGTGGACTTTATATGAATGCCGGAGCCTATAAGGATAATTTGGCTAATCATTTAATTGATGTCTGTGTTTTAAAAAATAATACAATTTGTTGGATGAAAAAGATGAATTGGATTATGCATATCGCCATTCTATCTTCCAATCACACAAGGATTGGACTATTTTTAGTGGGTCGTTTCCAATTAGAAAAAGGAAACCAAAATGATATTCGTGATTTGATGGATTCTAGACGTGAAAGAAGAATGAGTGCCTGACCTTTGGATAAGCCTTGTGCAGGTAGTGTGTTTAGAAATCCAGAAGAAATTCCGGCTTGGAAATTGATTGAAGAGCTGGGATTAAAGGACCCATAAAATTGGTGGTGCAATGATTAGTGAAAAGCACTGTAATTTTTTATTGTGAATGATGATTTGAATGCGACGACTCAAGATGTTCGTGATTTGATTCATGAAATTAAAACTCGAGCAAAAAAAAGAATATAATATTGACATGGTTACGGAAGTTGAGCAGTTATATTGGTAAAAGAAAAAAAGTTAAGCTAACTATTAAACAATCGATTATTTTTAGTCTTGTTGTTATGATGGTAGCTAGTATTTTGTGTATTATTTTCTACAGATTCCCATGTCAAGGTTTTATCATGTAAAAACAACTATTATTTGTCAGATAGTGAAGTCTACGATTTGGCAAATGTGAGTACGAACACGTATCTATTTAATGCCTTCGATTATATTGGAGAAGAGTAGAAAAAGATGCCTTTTGTACAGTCTTGTGATGTTTCAAAGAAAAATCAGCTTACTTTTAATGTGCAGGAAAAATTGATGGTTGGCTATTATGTGAAGGATAATAAAAGTTATGCCCTTTGCCAAGATGGCTCTTCGATTGAAATAGATGAACAGTATTTAAATATAATTGTACATTTTCCTTTGTTGTCAAATTTTAATGCAAAACAAAAAAAGCAGTTGTGTGAACAATTTCAAAAACATCGAAAAGTGTTAACTCGAGAATTAGTGAAAAGTTTGCAGAAATCGTACCTTATAAAACAAGTTATGATAAAAATATGTTTAAAATCACAATGCAAGATGGGAATATTGTTTATACCAATTTAAAAAGTATAAAAATGTTATCTAAATACCAAAAGTGTTTTGACAAAACTAAAGGACAGTCTGTTTGTCTGGTTTTGGATTCTACGCATTCAACAATTGAAAAGGTGAATTGTGATGATTTAAATTCGAAACAAAAGGTTGAAGAAAAAACAGGAAGAGAAGACGGAAAAAGGCCGAAAAGACTGAAGCAACAGATGAAAAAACTTTGGAAAATACCGAGGTTCAAGAAGAACAACGACCAACAGAAGATGAATCTTGGAATCAGGTTGAATGGGTTTATGATGATAACACAGGCGTGTATTATCATGAAGACATTGGAGGTATTATGATCCAAATACAGGTGAATATTATGATGGAAATGGTACATATTATTATTGGGATGAGGAATCTCAAAGCTTTGTAGAAGCGTATTAGGATTTGTGTTTATATTTTAAGTAGAGTATAATTAATAAAAACAGGAGGTTTTATTATGCCTATTAATAAATCAACAGAATACGGAAATATCGAAATTTCATTAGATGCGATTGCCAATTTAGCGGGTGGAGCAATTACTGAATGTTATGGTATTGTAGGTATGGCTAGTCAGAAGACATTGAAAGATGGTGGGCAGAATTATTGAAAAAAGAAAACTATGCTCGTGGTGTTGTTGTGACACAAGATGAAACGGGATTAGTTTTGAATCTTTATATTATTGCATTACAAGGAATTAAATTAAGTCAAGTTGTGTATGAAGCACAAAAACGTGTTAAATACGTATTGGAGAAAACTTTGGAAGTAAAATGTAACAAGCCGTAAACATCTATGTCCAAGGTGTTCGTGCGGTAAAGTAGGGGTTAAGAGATGGAAAGAATTAATGGTATTTTATTTAAACAGATGCTTGAATCCGGAATGAATAACTTATCAAATCATTCAGCGGAAATCGATGCATTGAATGTTTTCCCTGTGCCAGATGGAGATACAGGTACAAATATGCATTTAACCGTATCAAATGGTGTAAAAGAAGCACTTAAAACGAATTCAGATTCTGTAAAAGATATTGCGAAAACGTTATCTCGTGGATTATTAATGGGCGCACGTGGGAACTCTGGTGTTATTACGTCTCAGATTTTTTAGAGGAATCTATCAAGCAGTTGAAGATTTAGATGATATGGATGCATCCCAATTGGCTCATGCATTGGTTAATGGAAGTCGTGTGGCTTATCGTGCTTTTATGCGTCCAGTAGAAGGAACAATTTTAACTGTTGTTCGTGAAGTCTGCAGATTATACATATGCATACACTACAACTGAAGATGTTGCAGATTGTATGGATGTTATGAAGAAGATGGTGGAAGAAGCCAATGCTTCTTTACAAAGAACCCCTGAATTATTACCTGTACTTGCAGAAGTAGGTGTAGTTGATAGTGGTGGAAAAGGTCTTTGTGTGATCTTAGAAGGATTCCTAGCTGCTATGGAAGGTCATCCAGTTCAACTTGAAGGTGTAAAAGCAGTGGGTGAAAGTGCACAAGCTAAAGTAGAGGGTGGAGAAGAAGAATATGGATTCTGTACAGAATTTATTTTCAATTTATCGGAAAATGGTGTTCGTCATTTCTCTGAAACTAGCTTTAAAGATGAATTAGCAACAATTGGTAATTCAATTGTTTGTGTGCAAGATGATGATTTAGTAAAAGTTCATGTTCATACATTAGAACCATTCACGGCGATTAAAATGGGACGTCGTCAGGGTCGTTTTATTAAGTTAAAAGTTGAAAACATGCAAGAGCGACATGACAATATTATCGAAAAAAAGAAGAGGAAAAAATGGCAGAACACAAAAATATGCCATTATTACCGTAGCTCCTGGTGATGGAATCAAGAAGATGTTTACAGAACTTAGAGCGACATTGTTGTTGGTGGTGGACAAACAATGAATCCGAGTACAGAAGATTTTGTTTCACCGTTGAAAAGTTGAATGCAGATCATATCTTCATTTTACCAAACAACTCAAATATTGTTTTAGCCGCTAGTCAGGTCACATTGGTATGCTCAGATCAAGATATTCATGTACTTCCAAGTAAAACAATTCCACAAGGATTAAGTGCTTGTGTTATGTTTAATCCAGATGTTGAATTAGAAGATAATTTAGCTTGAAATGAATGAAGCTATTGAAAATGTTAAATCTGGTGAAGTGACTTATGCGATTAAAGATACAACATATGATGGTCTTGAAATTAAAAAAGATGAATATATGGGCATTTTTGGAAAAGATATTTGTGTATCTTGTCCAGACTGCATGGAAGCAACAAAAAAATTGTTGGATAAAATGTTAGATGACGATAGTGAACTTGTTACTTTGATTTATGGTGATACAGCTACAAAAAAAGAACAGGCTTTGAAGAAATCGCTGCTTATATCGAAGATAACAGTGATGCAGAAGTTGAAATCCATGAAGGAAATCAACCGGTTTATTCATTTATTATTGGTGTTGAATAGTAACAAGCAATGAATCCATCAGACTTAGTTCTGATGGATTTTTAGTACAATAAATTTTGTAGGGGTTGCTTTGAATTTGCTCTCCAGGAATTTAAGGGACGATATATACCCTAAAACGGTTTGTAGCTGAGATTAGGCTCGGACAACATGTTGTTCGGGTCCTTTTTTTTCAACCATTTTAACGCTTCCGTCATCCTTGTCGATTTTAGTAAAAGAAAAAGACCGCTTGATGCGGTCTTGACTGTTTTATGCGTTTTGTTCTTGTTCTTGAAGCTTTGCCTTTTCAACAGGTTGAACTAATTTCTTTCCAGAACCAATGAAGATCATCAATCCTAATGCCATTAATAGAATAGCAAAGAATAATTGTAGTCCGTCTGTCATAAATACGAATCCGCCAGTAACGAATAACTTTAAGCAGATGTTGTATACTGACATTCCTAAGCTTGTCATTGTTACAACTAACATCATAACCATTGGTACATATAACATATATCCTTTACGTCCTGTAACTTTTAAGAATACAGATAACGAAACTAATACCATCGCAGCTAATAATTGGTTAGCACTACCGAATAATGGCCAGATATTTAAATATCCACCTAAGCTTAATAGGTAACCACCGGCTAATGTGATCAATGTAGCAACATATTTATTTGTTAAGAAAGCGACAACACTGTTTGTTTCAGCTTCTTCATTGACTTCAAATAATTCTTGGAATGATAAACGTCCGATTCTAGCGACAGCATCTAATGAAGTTAATGCCAAAGCAGAAACGAACATTGTCATGATGCATAGACCCCATTCTTGAGGGAATCCAAATTGAGAAATCAATCCAGTAACACCAACTGAAAATTTAATAAATGGAGTTGCAGTATCAGCAAAGGCCATAGAAGATAATGTTTCATTTAATACGCCTTTGCTAGCTAAGCTAGTTAAAGATCCAACAACAACGATTACAAGTACAGCAAGTAATGATTCAAGTAACATACTTCCGTATCCAACTTGTAACATATCACTTTCGTTGCGAATTTGTTTAGAACTTGTTTCACTAGATACAAGTGAGTGGAATCCACTAACAAAGCACCACAAGCAACTGTAACGAATAATGTTGGGAAGATATAGCTTCCTGTTGCAGATTTAAATCCTGTGAATGCAGGTGATGTGATTGTAGGATTTGATACAAATACACCAACAACTCCAGCAACGATCATTCCGATGAATAAGAATGTAGTAAAATAATCGCGTGGTTGTTTTAACACCCAGATTGGTGTGACACTCGCAAAGAAGATATAAACGAATACTAGATATACCCAAGTTTGTTTAGTGAAGTAAACTGGGAATGCGATTCCTAATGCTAACATAGCGACGATTAGTGCAATGCCTAAAAAACAGACTTGTTTCCATCCAGAAAGCCCCGTTTTCTTTAAGAAGAAACCAAATGCGATCGCAACAAACACATATAGAATTGTGATTGAACTAGCGGCTCCACTAGGTAAAGATTGTGCACCTGTAGCATTGTATCCGTTTAATGATCCTGCAACCATGTCGAAAAAAAGCGAAGAATAACTAATAAAGTAAATAACCAACAGAACAAGAAGAATAATTTACGTCCTGTTTTACCAATGTATGTTTCAATGATTTGTCCCATTGATTTACCATGAGATTTAACAGATGCGTATAGAGCACCAAAGTCTTGTACGGCTCCAAAGAAGATTCCTCCGACCATTACCCATAAAAATGCAGGTAACCATCCAAATACCATCGCAAGTACTGGACCAGTTACTGGACCGGCTCCGGCAATTGAAGAGAATTGGTGTCCAAATACTTCCCATTTATTACTTGGAACATAATCAACTCCATCTTCTTTTTTTCATAAGCAGGTGTCTTAGCTTTTGGATCAATTCCCCATGTTTTAACTAAATAACGTCCATAAACTAAGTAAAAAATTTATGTAAGTAATAATGCAAATAGCGATAGCTAATAATAATAGACCATTCATAAATAATTTTCCTCCCTTAAAACTTTCTATTCAAATATTCAAATAATAAAAAAGACTTCGTCTATCTAAGACGAAATCTAACACTATTCCGCGGTACCACTTAGTTTGCAACTACATTATTGCCACTTAGAACTTCTTAACGCGAAGGACGAATCATCTTACTTATAATTTCAAATGATTAGCTCACAAGTGATAGCTCTAAGGACCGTTGTTATCATTTCACCAAATTTGATACTCTCTTAAACCGGGCTTGCTTAAAGTCGTGTCTTGCTCATTGCTTTGAATATTTGTGTTTGTATAATATACCATCTTGAAAAGTATGTCAATAAAAAATGTAACAAAATGAAAATTAACATTTTCGCAATTTACATTAATTACAATTTTCATTTGTTTGTTAACATGTGAACGTTTGTGCTATAATATAAAAATGTTGTTGGAGGGAATAGATGATTTATATAACTGGAGACATTCATAGAGAACAAGATATTCATAAAATCAATCCTAGAGAATTTACAGTTGGCAATTCTTTAACAGAAAATGATTATGTTATTATATGCGGAGATTTTGGTTGCGTTTGGGATGGAAGTACAGGGATAACTTCTGGTTAAAATGGTTAGATTCACTTCCTTGGAACACTTTATTTATTGATGGGAATCATGAAAATTTTGATGTTCTTAATACGTATCCTGTAGAAGAGTATAAAGGTGGTAAAGTACATCGTATTCGCTCGAAAGTATTTCATTTAATGCGCGGTGAGGTTTTCAATATTGATGGTTATAAATTCTTTACTATGGGTGGAGGATTTTCTCACGATGTTAATTATCGTACAGAACATAAAAATTGGTGGAAAGATGAAATTTGTACGATTGAAGAAGCGAAACATGCTTTTGCAACATTAGAAAAAAATAATTGGGAAGTTGATTATATTTTTTATCGCACGATACATATTCATCGCATCCATTGGCTCATAAATATGAAACGGATATGGCTTTATATGGAGATGATTATTATGATTTACACGATTGTTTAGAAACAGTTGAGAAGAAAACAGATTATAAAATGTGGTTTAGTGGACATTATCATGATGATATGATTCATTATTCGGATTCCGATAAGCCATGTTTGACTTTATTTGATAAAGTTTTATTACTAGATAATATAGATGAAGAAATTAAAAGCCTGGCTAAAATTTAGTCAGGCAATTTATTTAAAGAATGTCTTGAAGATTTTCTTCAATTGTATTTTTTAATGTATCGAATGAATGATCAAATCTTTGTTGATCATTTTCATTTAAGTGTAAACGAATCACTTGTTCTACACCATTTGAACCAACAACGCTTGGTGTTCCAATAAAGTAGCCTTCTTTACCATATTCACCATTTTGATATGCACTAACTGGTAAGATAGCACGTTCATTATTTAAGATACAAGATACGATACGTTTTAATGCCAAACCAATTCCATAGTAAGTGGCGCGTTTTAATTCGATGATTTTATAAGCTTTATCACGAACGTCAATATAGATTTCTTGTAGTTCACTTAAAGAAATGTTATTTTCATCTAAGTATTCAAGTAAGTTTTTACATCCAATATATGAATGGATCCAAGGAACGAAACTAGAATCTCCATGTTCACCCATAATATATGCATGGATATTACTGTCTGCAAATCCTAATCTTTCGCTTAATGCGTGACGTAGACGAGTTGTATCTAATACAGTACCTGATCCAATAACGTGGTTTTTAGGTAATCCACTTTCTTTCCATGCAACATATGTCATGATGTCTACTGGGTTGTTGGCAACAACTAAGATACCGTTGAAATTATTTTCTTTTAAGGCTTTACATACACCTTTTGTGATGTTTGCGTTGATTTTAACTAAATCCAAACGAGTTTGACCTGGCTTTTTGAGCGAAAGCACCAGCTGTTAAGACAACAATGTTAGTATCAGCTGCATCTGCATATGTTCCAAAGAGAGATTTTCATTTTCGTATCTGCATATACTAGCCCATCATTAAGGTCCATTTGTTCACCTTTTGCCTTGTCTTCATTGACATCGACTAAAACAAGTTCATCGATTCCTTTTTCTGAAAGCATTGAATAGGCAAAACTCATGCCGACAAACCCTGTACCAACAAGCATGATTTTTCTTTTTTTGATTTTTTCAGACATAAACTTCATTCTCCTTCTTATATGTACACAACTATTATAGGTTAGTTTCAACTAAAAAGCCAGTGTATAACTGGCTTAATAGTTTGGGTTTGGGCTTGTAGAGTAATTTCTACTGTAATCTTCTTAGAATCTCTTTCAACGACCATTTTAATGGTATCTCCAATTTTATGCTTTTTTATAACATTTTTTACATCACTTGTTGATTGGATTTGTTCACCATCAAAACTAAGAATACGATCATTTTGTTTTAGTCCTGCTTTATCAGCGCTCCATTTTTAACAATTTGTACGATGTAGCACCATCTTCGTATTTTTGAATATTGACCTTGATTGTTTGAAGTATAGTCATATAAACTAACATTTAATGCAGGTCTTGAAGTGACACTTCCATTTTGCATAAGCTCTGTGATAATGTCTTGAGCAGGTGTGATTGGAATTGCAAAGCCTAATCCTTCAATTCCAGTTGAACTTTCCTTTGCGTTAACAATTCCAATTAGATTACCGTCAGCATTGAACAATCCTCCACCAGAATTTCCTGGATTGATGGCGGCATCTGTTTGTAGAAGTGTCATAGTTTCATCGTCAATTGTGATTTGTCTATCTGTTGCAGAAATAATTCCCGTTGTAACTGTACCACCAAGTTCTCCTAATGGATTTCCGATGGCAATGGCAGGATCTCCAACTTGTAAAATATCACTATCACCAAGTGTTGCAGCCTGCAAGTTGTTCGCATCCACTTTAATAACGGCTAAATCTGTCTGTGAATCTTTACCAACAACACTCGCGTCATATTCTGTGCCATCTGTAGTTGTCACTTTTAAACTTGTTGCTCCACTTACTACATGGTTATTCGTAACAATATATCCATCTTTACTGATGATGACTCCACTGCCGGCACCTTGTGAAAACGTATTGTCCAAAAATGGAATTTCCACTTGAAGCAGATTCAGTTGTGATTTCGACAACACTATCTTTACATTTTTCTACGATGTCAGAAACATCCGATACTTGAACGGTTCCAAAATTGGATTTATTAGTTTGTTGTTTGAATAGTGACATTAGCATTATTAGATAGATGGCTTCCGGCATAGCCAAAGCACCAAATCCAACGACACCCGATAATAGGATTATACCTACAGTGGTTATAATTTTATTTCGAACAGGGACATATTTTTTGGGCCTAAATTCAGGTGGTGTTTGCATGTTGATTCCTCCTCATATAATATGCTACATTCTGTAGTATACACCAAATTAAACAAAATACATGCATCAAATACGCTATTTTGTCTATACAAATTTTGGATTATTTCTATTCAGTGATATAATAACGTTATAGAAAGCATGTTTAAGGGAGGTTCCGTATGCCAACAAAAAAAGTTACAAATAAAAAAGTAGTTGATAAAAAGAAGAAGTTAAAGCGGTAAAACCTGTTGAAGAAAAAAAAGTGGAAACTAAACCTGCAGAAGAAAAAAAAAGCACCTGCTTTGAAAAAAGCAACTGCAGAAAAAAAGGCTCCAACTAAAAAGAAGAAGCTAAACCTGCAGAGAAAAAAAAAAGTAGTCGTTAAAAAAGTAGTTGCAGAAAAAAAGGCTCCACTAAAAAAAAAAAGTTAAACCTGCAGAGGAAAAGAAAGCACCTGCTAAAAAAAATAGTCGCAGAAAAAAAGGCTCCCGACTAAAAAAAGCAAAATTGCTAAACCAGGCTACAACAAAGAAAGCTTCTACTAAAAAGAAAGCTTCTACTAAAAAGACAACTACTAAGAAAACTACAACTAAAAAGGCTACAACTAAGAAAAATGACTAAAGAAGAACAATATGCTAAGTTATCATTGGATACATGCCTAGATTTAGCAAAAGCTATGTCAATGGATGTAACTCGTGAGTCAATTATTCAACAATTAATCTTAAATCCGGATGTAAAATCTGTTTCAGAAAATCTAGTAAACAAATATCAATTGACTGGTAAGTTTAACTTTGAAGAAGATGGTTATGATGAAGGATTAGTAGAAGTACTTGTATCAAAAGTATTTGAGACAAATGATATCAAACCTCAAAACCAGAAGATTTACAAGCAGATGTTGCACATGCATTGAATTATAAATTTACAGATGTTGTTGCGGATGGAGAAGAATATAAAGATCAATTTGATACAATGCGTAAAGTATTGATGATTGCACAACACAAAGATATTCATGATTCAAAGAAATTAGAAGAAGAAGTTGGCGTTGATGTAGAAAAAGTTTGTCGAAGAATTCATGGATTTAGCTTACAGTGTTTTAAAAACATGGAAATATGAAGATGTAGATTACTATGAACACTTTATTTTCGCGGTATTATCACAATTAGAAGACTTACATAACAAGTACAGTAATCGTATTATGATGGATGTAGCATGATCTATATATCTTGCATGGTGATTATGGATTAGGTGATGCAGATTATGCTTATATCTTAAGAGAAAATCAAATCAAAGATTATATCTATTATCGTTATGCTTCAATTTATGAAGGTGTTGATAAAGATAAGGCAAAACAAATCGCAAACCAAGCTTTGCAGTTTGTAGATGATCGTTTTACATATTATCCAAATATTATTGCAGTTTTAGAAGGTTAAATTGGATTCTACTTGATTTTTTTAAAGGTGTTTTTGCATATGATATAACTTGCGAATACTTTTTAATCAAGGAGGATACAATGGCAGCTTTCAAAAATTCCTGTGTGGATTAAACAATGCCTTGATCAATATGGTAACTGTGCATGTGGACGTGCAATTACTAAAAAAAATTGGTAAGGATAATCTTTTACAGATTCTTGAAAACGAAGGATATCCATGTGAATTGGAAATCTTGAGTGATCAAAAAAGACAAAAAAGTGCATATCCCAAAGATGGAACATATATTTTGACATTAAAAATCGCCAATCATTATTGGTCGACGAAGATGAAGACGATGAATAAACATCCAATGTCATTAAGTTAAGCTAACGGGATAGTGACAGTGATAAATTATTATTAAGTTAAGCCTGGATACAATTCTATATCCAGGCCTTTACTTACGTTACAGTTAAAAATGTGGTATTTAAGGTATGACGAAAAGGCAAATTTTTGCACTTCAAAAAAATTTGCCTGTGACTCATATATGAAATATAATCAATGTAGCGCTATGATGCTTTTGTATTAAATGGTATAGCCGATTTAGGTTTCATATTGCGCCGATATTTTCTATCTGGTCTTACCGGGGCCAGATATTTTTTTTATTCTTTTATCATTTCTTTTGTACAGATTATTTTTTCTTAACCAAAGCCTCATATTTGTTACGGCAGTAGATAAATTCACTTTGTAATGATGCTTCCTTTTTGTCAGATTGTTCTACTTCGATTCTCTCAGTAATGATATTTGTTAAACAATGTAATAGAATTGTTTGCATAGATTTCCTGTTGTATGAAATTACGTTTTTTTGAATGAAATGACATCATTCCAATGATGTATTTCAACATTTTAAACGCAGTTTCTATATTCCATCTCATGTGATACATCTTCTTTAGTTCATTTAAATCGAATTCATCTCTCGTTAAATTTGTTACCAGACATTCATAGGTTTCCTTTGTAATCTTAAAACGAACTACTCTTAGATTCAATTCATAAAACCCATCATCATCAAAATAATCAAAATCCGATTCTTTTTTCATAATGGTAAATTTATCTTTATTATTCTTCGTTTCATTTGTTTGTTTACGAGTCAGTATTTTAGTAACATCTAAATCAAATTCTTCATGTGGTAAATTCAGATTTGAAAGAATTGAACCAAATACATTTATATCTTTAATACGAAATACAAATTTCTGATTATTTTCTATACAACATGCCATTAGATTGTATTTCTCATAACCTCTATCAGCCGTAATAATCGAGTTTACAGGATAATCATGTCTCATAATCATTTTCATTAAAGCAAAGCATTCTCTAGTCTTAGTAGTCAGATCAATACTTGTATCCCAGAAAACATGATTAATACAGTCATATAATCCGTTGATATGAAGTCGACTGAATGGTTTATTATTGCCGTTCTGTCTTTTAGTATCTTCATCCTTTTTCATCATAGGCAATATTTACATCCGAACCATCGCAAGCTAGAACATGGTATCCTTTCCAAGTCTTGTAGTCATCAAATGCATTCACAAACAGATGCATAATTCTTTGGAAAGCACTGATATCAAGCTTGTCTCTTTTTGTCGGCAAAGAGCCGATGCAATAGGCAAAGAATCCAAGTCTGTAAAATATTCACACAACTCGGAGTTTAGACTTTTAGACTGCATCTGAACAATAAAGTGTATCAGAGTTTCACAGGCAGTTTTCTCTTACGAGTAAAATCACTAACAGGGTCATTGCAGTAACAAGCGATGTTGCTTTGCAAACCATTTTAATAGAACGATTAAAAACATTTAAAATCTTATCTGGAATCATAGGTAAAAATCCTCCTCTATAATTCCTTCGGATTATGTTTAAAATTCCGCTTTTTGGCTTGTCAAGCGTTTTTTACACTTCTTGCACAAAAAAAAGAGCCCTACCTATTTATAGGTAAGACTCATAAATTTAAGAATTTGCTTAACTTAATGACATTGATAAACATCGTCTTCCTTTTTTTATAAATTTTTAATGATTTCCTCTGTGAACTGTTCAGTTGTTGCGCCGCCACCAAGATCTGACGTTAATACACTATGTTCTTCGAACACTTTATTTAAAGCTTTACGGATTTTATTAGAAACCACATCTTGATGTAAATCATCTAACATCATACAAGCTGACAATAATAAAGCGCTTGGATTGGCAATGTGTTTGCCAGCAATATCAGGAGCACTGCCATGTACACTTCATACATCGCATATTCATCACCTTTATTGCAGCTAGAAGTAATCCTAAACCGCCAATTAATCCACTCGTTAAATCGGAAACGATATCTCCATAAAGATTTGGCATGACCATCACATCAAATTGTTCGGGATGAATAACCAACTGCATACAAGTGTTATCTACAATTAAAGAATTGGCTTCAATTTGAGGATAATCCTTGGCAATATCTTCAAAAAATATGAAGGAATAAACCATCACTCATTTTTAAGATGTTAGCTTTATGTACACAAGTTAATTTTTTGCGATTATGTTTTACACAATATTCAAAAAGCGTTTGATAATTCTTGTGCTCGCTTTTTTTTGTGATGATTTTATATGCATATACTGTATTCTCATCAATCTGTTCTTCTTTTCCTACATATAGATCTTCAGTGTTTTCTCTAAAAGTTACGATATCTACATTTTCAAAACGAGTAGGAATACAAGGATTCGATTTAGCTGGACGAATATTTGCCCACAAGTCATATTTGTTTCTCAAAGTGACATTCAATGAACGAAAACCTTTACCAACTGGCGTTGTGATAGGAGACTTCAATAGAATTTTTTTATTCTTTTCGTAAGATTCAAACGCTTTTCTGGTATATATTCTTTCGCTTCTTCATATACCTTTGCACCTACGTTAAAGAATTCATATTCTAAATCTGCTCCTGCAAAGATTCAATACTTTGATTACAAAGATCCGTAATTTCAGGACCAATCCGTCCCCTTTAAAAAACTGTTATTGTAGTCATTCGTTTTCCTCCATTCCTCCTACATATACATTGGCAGGTCGTATTAATTTTCGGTTTGATTGACGATTCTCTAAATGATGGCTAACCCATCCGGTGTACACTGATCGCGAATAGTGGTGTAAATAAGTCGTTTTCAATCCCCCAACAATGAATAAACATAGCCGGAATAATAATCAACATTGGCACATACATCGATGCCTTTTCTTTCTTTCATGACTTCAACGGCAGCTTTTTTCAAATGCATGGATACAATTGTAGATATCTTCTTGTCCTTTTGATTTTATGAGCATTTCACATTGTTGTCAATCAATAATGCACGAGGATCACTCTTCGTATAAATCGCATGTCCAATTCCATAAATTAATCCACTATGATCAAAGAAGTCTTTATCTAACAAACGATTCGCAATCTTTTTTTAGTGTTAATTTATCTGTTGTAAATCCAACCTCATGGAAGATAGCTTTAAACATATTGGTAACTTTACAGTTGGCACCCCATGCTTAGGTCCTTTTAAAGAACCAATGGCGGCCGAAATACAAGAATAGATATCTGTTCCTGTACTCGATATTACGACATTGGCAAAAAGTTGAGTTGTTTCCTCCACCATGATCGGCATGAATCATTAATAAAGTATCCAAGATCCTTGCCTCTTCTAAAAGTATATTGATCATTCCCTCTAGCCATACATAAGATATTTTCAGCTAGGCTTTTGTCGGGGATAAGGATAGGATTTAAAGACTTTGTTGTGGGCATATGAAAATGTGAAAGTGGAATACTCGCTAGAATGTTTAATCCTTTTATCATTCGTTCTTCTAAGTCATCTGTATCGGCGCTTGGATCTTTTGCATATAACTTCAACACTTCAATTTGAAGTGCATTTAGTATGTTTGGTGTTTCATACTGTAAGTCTACAGGCCCCATTTTTAAAGTTCAATAAATAATCTTTAAATTCTTGTAACTGTTCTTCTGTTGGTAATGTGCCAAAAATCAAAAAGGAATGCGACTTCTTCAAATCCAAAAATACGATCTTTAGGTT
>VOFC01001139.1_pt1 | contig 28001 bp, 20 predicted proteins | sample 5384161 | NCBI WGS metagenome assembly VOFC01 (sample SAMN12384722, study PRJNA508395) | human gut metagenome | isolation source: healthy gut B | host: Homo sapiens | reverse complement strand
TGGCTTTAGAAAATTTGAAGAAGCTAGTGAAAGGCACTCTCTAAAGGTTACTATTGCCATAGCCTGTAATATTAGTAATGGGTTTAGCCCGTAGTGCCAGTGGGTATAACTGGTAGAAAAACTCAGTTGGTAAGCCCAAGTAAAGGCTAATTTTGATTATCTGAGGTATGTGAGTAGCCAGTGAGTAGCAGCAAGCCAGAGTGCGGGTAGGCTGCTGAACACAGGCACAGATGTGGTGATAAGCATAAGGCTGGGGTTGCTGCACTAAACGCTGCGAGTGGTTGTTTTATGTATATGCCAGGCAGGTGTACTATGTTTTTGAGTGTGGGAGAGGCTGGCTAAAGGTAGGCTAAGCCCATGATTTGTGAGGCCTGTAATGAAGGCATATTATTGGCTGTGAGGCCTATTGGCCTGGAGAAACTAAAGCTATTTCAACTAAAAGTAAGTAGCGTGGTGAGGCAAGCGTATGCAACTCAGGGGACCCGTGGCCATTCGTAGTGTGGCTGCCCGGCCAGCTGATATGGTGAAGGCTAAAGACCCAAGCAAGGGAATTTTGAAGCCAGGCGGCTACTGCGTGAGATTGTAGAGTCGTAAAAGGCAAGAAATGCAGTGACGCAAACTGTGAGGAGGGGTATATGGGTAAGATGTAGCACTGAATTTGGGGAGTTGGGGATAGGCAGAGTAGCAGGATGTAGCTAACCAGCTACTAGCAATGAGTGCTGGGTAGCCAGCCCAGCTGGTGAGAGCTATATTTGTAGAAAGCTAATTTGGTGATGACTAGAGTTTGTTTTAAGAGACGGTGAGTAAAGTTTGAGCTAACTAGTGGTTGTGGTGACAGAGTTTCAGTGGCCGCTGGATGAGGGAGAAACGGTGAAGGTGTGGGCCCATGTATTGAGTAACTGGTAAGAGGCTGCGGTATGTGAGGTGCAGCTGTTGAAATAATAAATGGCAATGTATTAGTAAAACACAGCTTAGCAATGAGATGCTGCTGCTGTTTGGTGATGGGGATGGGTGCTGTAGTGGTGGCTGGGGAGAGTGCTGTGTAGAATTGGTTGTGTATATAGCTGCAAAATGGGGCGAGAGAGCATAACACCCCATTTCGTAGGCACAGCCTGACTCTTAAAATCTTGGTGGTTGGTAATTCTGGTGGTATACTTAGAATGGGGTAAATTGAGATGGTAACACCGGATGTAGAGCATGTACGTGGAAAGGAAAACTGAGCTGGGCATTGAGAGCCAGATGGAGTGAATGATTAACTCATGGCGGTATGTGGTGCTGGATGAGAAGCCTCTTTGTGAAAGATGCCTTGAGGGAAATGAAAAATGGGGTATGTAAGTGGTACCTCTGCCCTTGATTGAGAAGCAGGGAAGCTATATAAGCACTGTGGGGAAATTTGTTATAACAAAAGGCTAAGAACTCTTACTGTGGCGAGATGATGATTTGCCGGCCAAAGATGTAAGCCAATGACTGGAAGAGTGCTAACAGCAGTGCCAGCCTTGGGGCAGAGCCTAGAATGTTAAGCTTAGTGCCTAACTGAGCCAGAGTGTGACCTAATGAAAACTGCACAGAATGGTGAGCCAGCGAGTTGGTAAAGTAGCTAACTGTGGCTGCGTGGTGCTGGTTGTGAGTTTGTAGTATACATGGTGAATGCCACTGACCATGATGGTGAGATGTGTGAGAGAAACTAAGTTACGTGGTAGATGCAGAGCACTTGCAAGTGTTGCAGAAGTTAGAATGGGAGCATGATGAGCTCAGAGCATTAAACAAACAGCAACTAATGTATGGCAAATGGTAGAGCTGTGATAAATAGGTGTAGATAGAATAAGGAAACCCATAGCTAATTACTTATTAAGGCATTATTGGGTATATTGGGAGGTGTACTAAGCCTGTATGATTTGAGATGGATGATAATTACCACGTAATTCTAATATCAGATTTATGGTTTGGGTTATGACAGTAGGTTGCTGAAAGCCCGAAAATTTGAAGCCTAAACTGGAAGAAGCTAAGCAATGGTAGATTATACCCTGTTGTATTTCAATAGTGTGTAACCAGTAGCTTATTGGGGAAACCTATGGGAGTAAACAATAGTATTAGTATAGCTCTTTGTTATGGTAATATGCTACCGTGTTTAGAAGATAGATAGTATATATGGTATTGAAAGCATATAGTATATGAAATACATGGTATTAAGAAACGGTATAGTATATGGAGAATTTAAAGGCTCTTTAAAAAATGTTAAAAATAACTAAAAAGTTGGGATGTAAGTGAAGCATTTAAAAGGGAGCGGCAGGGCGGTAATCTTAGAAAACATAGAAAACCAATTTAAAAATTGTAAGTTGAGTGGTAGTTAACTGGGTAGGTATGTATTATGACAGGATGGGATTGTGGCAGGGTGTGTGGCAGAAACTAGAGATGTGGAGATTAGCCAGATGTAGCTTGGGTGTATTTGGGGATGGGTGTGTATTTGGCTTGGTGGCAAGTTATTAAAGTTGTGGAAGGGTATTGCTGCGGTAGCTATTAACTGAACCTAGCTAGGATAAAGTTCGGTAAACTTGGCTGTTGGAATGAATGAAGCTACTGTTTGAGGCCTCTGATTGCCGATTGTGAAGGGGCAGTAGCACTGGATATAATGTGTGATGTATATTAATTGCGATAGCAATTCTGGCAGCCTAGAGATGGTAGAGGGTAACCCTTGTTAATCTTGGCAAAAACTATTTGTTGCCATGAGTATATGGTAGGGTGATTGGAATAAAGGCGAGCACTTTTATGCCAAGGTAAGTTTAGAAGCCAACATAACTATCTTAGGTAGCAGTAGGGGGATAGTGAGAAAGGTAAGAGCAGATAGGTCAAACTTTGGTGGTAGATGGATGGGTGACTAAGAGTTGAAATGTAAGCAATGTCAGTGAGTAGAGGGTGGTATGAGAGAATTGGACTGGTGGCTGTAAAACCAACAATGATTTGTTGCTGGGAAGTGATGTATGTAATAACGGAGAAGCTAGACAGGGGAGAATATAATGAAGCAAATGGTAGAATAGTTGTTGGTTAGCAAAATTCAGGAGGTGTTAAATTGGGGATGAGTAATGTTGTAGGAATGTTGGAGATTGGCTATAACATAAACTAAAGGGTAATTTATAATATTAGGGTGATGGTACTACAAGCATGGGCATGCTCTTGTGCTAAGGGTAAACAAGATGATGTGTTAAATGGGAGAACGTTCGTCCTCAATCTCTTCTTTAATAGGAGACGGGTTGAATGGAGATTTGGTAGAGGAATCCTAAGGGTATTAAGATGGTGTGGCTGCCGTGGTAAACTGGAAGCTATTGGGGGAATACTATATAGAAACCAAGTAGAAAACTTGGATATTGAGAAATTAACCAAACTATTAAATCACATTATATATATAAAAAACTCTCCCTCCATAAAGTTGTTATTAGTTATTTAGTAGTATTAAAACTCATGTGTATTATTTGTATTGTTTAAGAGTAAACATTTGTTTAGCAATCTGTGTGTTTGCGTAGTAAAATTGGTGTTAGGAGGGGGCGTTGGGAAGCCTCCACACTTTGTGTTAATAACCAAGTTACTCTTTGGCCTGTGTGGCATCCTTTAAGTTGTTATATACCCTCATTAGATTATTAGTATAGGCATTTGAAAAATTGATAAGCATTATATTAGTTATTGGTACTATTTTAAACCTTGATAAAGGGGAGGTAATTATTACCTCTTAAAAAGATGCGCCCCTGGAGAAAACATCCTTCATGTAAGTATAACATCATATCCAGCATTTCTGTTTAGCTTTTCTCTTCTTCAGTATCATCCTCTAATTACTTGCCATTAGCCCAATAAGTATAGTTTAAAGAGAGCTTTGATTATATTCTATTCGTGTGCAGAAACGAAGCAATTTATTTTTTGAATGTAACTAAGTGATGCAAGGATTCTTGCTTTAAGATGTTACCAATAATCATCCCATAGTATTTGTTGAAAAGCTTAAATAACTTTCTACCAGAAATAAGATTGGATAATACTTGGTGTAGATTAAAGCCGTTTATAATAACCTGGTGGTAATTTGATTATCTTTTCTTTAGAAAACTTATAAAATTGTTGAATGTTCCTCACTATTACAAGCAGGTTTTAGCCCTATGAAAACCTAATTATTTATTTACTTTTTCCCATGTTTTTAAATATTCGTTATGCAAATATAAGTATTTTTTCTTATATAAAATAATAATATTAAATAACCCTAGGCTTAAGGTAGTGGATTGGTAGTTTAGATAGATGTACTCTTAAAACTATCTCAGTAACTATCAAAATCTATTAGTTTATATAATATTGCAATATAGATATGAAGAAATTTAAAAACTGCTAAATTAGTTTTTGAGTTTGAGTTGAATAACTAGGTTTGTTTTAAAAAGATAAGGAAGGAGGATTAGTACTCAAAAGTAAATCCAATTACCTGGTTCTCATAGAACACTCCCTTATCTTCGAGGGTATATCAAAATATTTTAAGAAGCAAGGCAGAATGTACTGAGAATATAAAGGAAGTATTAAAGAGTTAACTAGGGCCCTAAAACCTATGTGGATTTGGTAACTAAAGATGATGACCTTAATAGCAACAAAGCTAATAAGTAATCCCTATATATCCCCAGTTGATTGCTCAAAGAAAGATATATGTAATTTAACCCATGTTGAGATGAAGAAACAAATGATTACTGATTTGGATAAACAAGCTTAATATGAAGAATATTCAAGGAAGATTGAAAAGGTAACAAAAAAAGTAAAAACTAAGAAGAGGATGAAACCCTTATATATGATTGAGGATATTAACTGAGGAGTTTGAAAGGCAATCAAAGCTTCCAGTTATAACCTTACCATTTTAGGCAGTTGAATGAAACTAACTAATGCAGGAGGTTGCCCAGGCATTGTTAATGTGATAACTAGATAAAAGCTAAGGCAAAAAGAAAAGCCTACTTTTATGGTAAAACCTTGCAGAGGTTGCCCCTAGAATGAAAAAGTAGTATTATATATTGATAGGAAAATGGTAGAAGCAGGCCATGGAGCCCGTTTATTAACTAGTATTAATAAAACCAAGAAGGAATTATAACTGGTGAATATGATAAACTTGGGCAAAGCATTTAAGGAAAACTTAAAGGTTTGGAGTTGAATTAGTTTGGCTGATATAGCCAACAATGATTAACTAATATATAAGGGGGAAAGATAATTACTCATAATAGGGAATGATATTAAAGTTACCCATGGTTGAAACTACTGTGGTAAAAACTGCATATAGAGGTGATAGAGAAGATTTCGAAAGGATATCTAATGTATAACATAAAATTGCAAAGCAAATCGAGGAAGCGGCCAGATATTATGGGCCTAACCATACATCAATGAAGGTAAAAAGCATGAAACAACTGGTATGATGAGAATGACCACCCCCAGTTTGAAGTAACCATTGTTCATGTGCGGTTATCATGGGTATAGCAGAGCAGAGAAGAAGAGATATTACCAATGAGATAGTAGTACTAAGGGATGTACTGGTAGAGCATTATTAAATCTTGATAATGTGAAGGCAAGATGTAGCAGATTTTGGGGAGCACGTAAGCATGTGATGAAGTGTATTCCCTGGGTATTAGTCCCTATGATGAGAAGAGTTAAAGATAGCCAAATAAAGAAAGTATGAGAAGAAATAGGTGATATACAAAAGAAAGTTAATAATATAGTAGGGTGGAGATTGTGTATTTAAGAGAGTAGGTTATATAGATAACTAACTAAAAGAAAGTATGGATGTTGTAAAAGGTATAATGAGGGGTAGGATATATATATATTGAGATGGTAATAAAAGGGATTAAAACTCCTAGATTGGTAAAAACTTGAGTAACTATTCAGAGTAAAACCATGTATGTAGCCTAAAGATAATAAACATGCTTGCAGCCAATATAATATTCTTTTTTGGGGGTAACACTAAGAAAGAAAATATATACTAGTGTACTTAAGGATAATAGATTTGAAACTAAAATAAAAGCCTTCCTAGAAGGATATAATAATATAATAAAAAGATTATTTAAAAACAAGTGTTAACTATAAAAGGGAAACTAAAAAAGAAAATATATATAAAACCATATTATAGATAACGTTAAAAGAAAACTAAAAGAGATATGGGTAGGGAGGCATATTAGGGTTGCAGTTGAGTAGGGATAAAAAATAAGGGTTAACTAATAAATTGGGAGAAAAGTATAAAAAACAAGTAAAAACTAGTATTGGCCCTAATAAATAGAAGTTTTATGAAAATATTTAAATCAGTTTAAACTAAAACTAAAACTTATTTCATTAAAGACTTGGGCTTTGAATATCGACTGAATGCGTATAATAAAAATAACCATATTGTGGGAGAGAGCAGAAGTTGGGAGTTAATACCCCATGTATGAAAGCTAATTGTTTTTGATGTAATGTACCCTTAATTAATAATGGAGCATAAGAGTTTGCAGAGTAACCCTTGAATTAATTGACACACAGGCAATGGGCAATGGTGAGTGAAGCAATTTGGGAGAGAGAGCCGAAACTCTAGACAGTAAGACAGTATATACAGGGGATTTGAAGATATTTTGGAACTCAACTGCAAGCATTGGTGGAGAAGCTGAGCTTTGAAAGCCAGTTTTAAGGTAGCGGTATGTGCATGTGAAGGTAACTCGCTGTTGCATATAAAAAAAAAGGTGGTGTTTTTATGGAAATGGAAAAACGTAAATGATTTGGGGAGGCAAAAACTAGTAGGCAACAAGTTGGTATATGTATGAGGTAACCCAAAGTTATAGAATTGTAGCAAAGCTTCAATGAAATAGGGTTTTAGAATTTAGGGAGTTACAAGTTGGTATATTATAAAATAATATATTAATATGAATATAAAAATATAAAAAATTTAAGGTATATATAAATATAACTAAAACTATTAAAAACCATTGGTATTAAGATTACTAATTATTCAATTCCCTGGTAGAGTATTTTTTTTGAAAAGAAACTTGGGTGTTTGGTATGAAATAATACCTAAGATTAATAAAAGGTAGGTTAAAGCTCAACATTGAGGAAAAATTAAAACATATAGATTGTTAAACTTTAAACCTAGTTATAAAATAAAAACTAATGAGCATAATAACAGTTAGACATTTAGATGATAATAGCAAATAATAAATTATCTAATTTAAGATGGGGTAACTAAGATGAATAACTTCTGATTTGTATAGCATATTGGGAATTTGCACCTTCAAAAAGCTGTTGGGTAAAGAGAATAGCCTATATGGTAAAGAGGTTCATGTTGGTAGTTAACTAAAGTTACAAACTTGTGCCATGTATTTATGATTTGGGTTATAATAAAAGCAAGTTTAAGTATATCTTGTTGTGCTAAATAACCAGTAATAGAGTAACAATAAAACCTAAGTTATGAATACTAAAGCGTTCCCCACTATAATACTAAGAGGCTAATTTGAGGAAATATTAAATACCAGAGGTAGATAATTTGGTTGAAACTTTTTGTTATTAACGAGGAGGCAATAAATATAGAGCAGTACCAGTTTCTAACAGCAAGAATAACTAAAGAAAGTTTCTAAAATTTTTACTAACGCTAAAGGGGATGTAACCCTTGTTGCTGATATTTTATATGCAACTCGTATAAAGTTAAAGCATCGGGGAGTTCGGAAAATAAATGAAAGTAATTCTCGAGAATGGGCAAATTGTAAAAAGCTTGCAGAGATATGTAATACCTTCTGTGAAGATTTTAAATTTGATACTTGAAGGTTTTTATCAAGTATATAGAGACTGGATTAAAAGGATGAGCTGATTATAGGAATGTTGTGCAAAGGTTGTGCCTATGCGGGATAAATCAACTAATAAGTAGATGTGAGATAGGGTTTGCAAATTAGATTTAAAACAACAAAAGAGATATATGATTAACTTATAGGTAAGATTAACTAAGGCAAACTGGTATTTATGAACCTGTGAAAATATGAGAAGTATGTACACTTTGCAAAGGTTGGTGATTTCTTAAAAGAAGAAGGTTGGGATTATAAGGCATCTCCATGATAACTAGTTTGAATACCCTCTTGCATGGTGTAATGGATTTTAGATATTGCATGGAAATGTATAACAGATAAAGCAATTGAAAGATAACAATAAGTATTTATATAAGAATAAGAATAAAAAGCCTGGAAGAGGAACTGAAGTTGAAGTAGAGGGAAAAAATTAATAAAATAAAAGTAATATGAAGGTTTACAATTTTTGAAAGCTTAGAGTGGAGGATGCAAATAATACTTTTTATTGATGTAAGTATTAAACAATGATGGAGCTATCCAGATTTTAAGGATATTGAACCTTGGCCTGATGAGATAGTTAATATGTTTAAGATGCGGCTAAAGGATAAAAACTTTTTGAGATTGAGTACCTGATGTATAACTAAAGCAGCCCTAAGGTTTGAGCTAATTTGCCCAGGTTAATTTAATTGGTTTGGTAGAAATGAGCTATATGGTAGGATTATGATTTTACTAACAGAGGCGGAAACCCATAAACTTAGGATTGTTGTGGATGTAAAGTGGAATAGGATTTTAAATTATTTGAAGATTGGGAATTACTGAGATAGAAACCATTGGCAATTATAAAAGATTATGAATAACTAGCCTTGTATAGTGAAGCGTGTGATTATGATGATGTGATGTATTTGTTGAATAAAAACTGATTGACTGATGAAGAAACTTTTCAAGATTAATTCAGGGAGATATGGGGGAGTAGATAAGGTAACTAAAGGGGTAAACTGTGGCCAGCTAAAGTAATATGGTAAGTAGCAGTATATAAAAAGGCCAGAGCCAAAATCTTCCCTAACCAACATGTTAGGCAAAGAGGTATGGGCATGGGATGGTAAGGTCAAAGCTAAGATTTAAAATGAGTTTAGGGTATGGACTTTGTATTGAAATGGGGATGAAATGGAGGTAAAAACTAAAGTAGCTAAAATGATGGAAATATGGTAAATATGAAATTGAAACCTGGATTAAGCAGTTAAACTATAATGAGTTTTAACTTCATTGGTGTATTAAATTGCTTTAATAGCATGCAGTAGGCAAAGTAGGGTAACCTGCAGGGGATGGGATGGTAAAATTAAAGCCAATTTAAAACTGGGCAATTTAAAATAAGTTTAGTACCTAAGGTAAAGATATGTGTATTGAAATGGGATTATAATGAGATTAAGGTAGTAAAATAAAAACAACTAAAGTTATAAAGTAGTGCGGATATGGTAAATATAAATATATAACTATTAAGGAGATAATAGTTGGGTATATGTAGGATTTAAAGAAGGGATTGTTCCTTCTGCCCATATTGGTATATTCAGATTAAATGATTGTCTGGGTAAATAAACCCAGGGAGGTAACTAATATGAACTGAGGATGGGTTGTGCTATAGAAAAAATCGTTTCTGAAACAGGTAAGATAACGATATAAAGGGTAAAAGTACCAACTAAAGAGGTGTATTAGTAAGAAGCTTGCAGGAGTTTATAATGAGATTAAGGTAGTAAAGATAAAACTAATAAGGGTTATAACTAGCCTATTGGATATGAAAATACTAGATTATATAATTATTATGGAGATAATCTACAATGGGTATATGTCAAGGATTTAAAGAAAGGGGATTGTTTATTACTAACAGAATATATTCCTCCCTAAAAATAGCCCGTAGGTAAAAAGCTTAACTTTGGGGCTGCTTGAGATGGTATATTATAAGTTTAAAATAATAAAAGCTCTTACTCTTGGTAAGATATGAGAGTAGTAGTAGTTAAAAGTAACTATGGATTGAAGCCCTAGCTTCTGTAGAAATAAAAAACTAGCAAAAGATTTAAAGGTTTTACTGCTAAACTGATAATAATTTTTAATAAAGTAAGAGGCCAAATTGGTGGTAACTAACCATGAAAGTACTCTTCGATAAGATTACCAAGCTGCTTGATGAACAAGGAGGTATATAGCAGGTTTATTTGATAGCAGATGGGCAATTGCTATGGTGAGAAGGCCCTTTAGCTAACTGTGAAATGAAAATGTGTAAGAGTACTAAAACTTTCTTAGTAATAAAGCCTTTTTGGTAATTTTAACTAAAGAGGCTTGTGATAGCTTTATGGAAGAAAGGTAAGTTTAGAAAAAATTACTGAGGCCAGAGTTATGAAGAGTAACACAGGTAGTATAATGGAATTGAAGCTTTAAACTCTTTGTAATTAACAGTAAGTGCAAAACTAATAGCCCAGTAAAAATTTTTTTAACTAAATATTTTAGTAATTTTCTTGGGAAAAAAATAAGATAAAATTTAGAAAAACCCATGTTAGAGTTATGGAACTTAAGTATTAATTAACCCTAATGGATTAAGGCATTATGAATAAAGATAAAATTATATGTATAGGGAAGATAACTGATGAGGCGATTAATACTGATAGCAGCTATGAAGGATATGGGAATATTACAAATATCACATCAGGTATCTACTGCTGGATGTTATTAAAGAGCAAATAACAATATATAATGAAACTGATGAATTAAGAATATTAAATTGGATGAAATTAACTAGTAAGCTAAGCATGTATTGGTAGGGAGTTTGGCATGGGTAGCTATTAAGCTTCTGGAATATATGGATGTTTATATTCATTATTTAGTTTATGTTGGGGGACCCTGGTTGGGGTCAAATGCTAGCTAGATAACTAACTAATTCAGAGGCCTGTAGAGGGTGTACTAAAACTGAGGGAGCTGTTGTGTAAATAGTTTATTATAGTAAGCCCTAGATGATATTAACTATATACTTATAAGAGAAAAATGAGATGGCAGAAAAGCTCTAGATTTGCAAAAGCATGATGTGACTACCTTCGCAGATGTAGTGACTGGGGAGGCTAATGAGCAACGGTATTTGGTATGTTCTTAACTAAAAAGAATGGTAAGAGTATGTGAGTAGAAACTATGTGTAACGTTAGATGTTTAAAACAAACTTATGCTAGGAAAGGTAAACTTAGAAGAAGAATATCTTAACAAGATTTGGATGTATTAGAAGATATGATTGGTATAGAAATAGCACCAAAACGATGAAGGGAAAAGAAAAGAAATTATTATTAAAAGCAGTTGAGAAATTGGTAACCAAAAGCATGTTATTGAAAACTTAAAGAAGTGTAACTAAATAATGAAACAATAGAGATGATATAAGAAGTATGTTAGGTATAACCTTAACAAACTATTTTGTAAAGCAAGAAGATGTAATAACTTAATTTATGTATGGAGGTTCTTGATGTAATAGGATGTGTAATTTCGTGGGATACATGTTTCTAGACCGAGGGGTAAACAACTTTTACGTAAATGTAATATATTATGAACAGATTTAGATTTATCAAAGTAAGGGAGGTAGTATCTCCCAAGCAAGCAAAATAAATGATGCTGGGTTAGATTTTTGTACCAACCAATTTATATCCTGAGGATATTCATGACAAGAACGAATTTGATTCAAATGGGTATATTTTACCATCTAATGAAAATTTCGTAAGGCATATAAACTTTAAAAAACAGGTACTCCAATATAACCTTTGTAAAGGTTTGCTAGAAACCTCACAACTATGTTGTGGCGGCAAACAAAGCCCTAGTAAAAACTAACTAAGAAGGGTTGTACCCCAACTCTTGAGATGGTGGATTACTGTGTTGGAGAGATATATTTGGGATATATATATACTCCTAAATTGGGTTATGAGAAACTAATTTAAAAACTAATTGCTTTATTATCTTATTCATTTATATTAACAAAAACCAGAGGAGATTCAGCCAGAGGAGTTTTATACTGAATCACAAATGTGGGGAAGCAGAGGAGATAAAGGATTTGGTTCATCTCAAAACATAAAATAGTGGACATAAGGAATATAAATGAGCAAAGTAACTAGGTAGAAGAAAACTGAGGCAGCATATATTCTAGAAATGTATGATCTTGGGATAGAACAATTCTTTGGGTATAAAGAGATAGAAAGGTTACCAGATTATCCTTTAGATATAAATAACCCAAAGAACCAAGTTATCCTAAAGGATTTTATTGGTAGGGTTATTGAGGAATTAACCGAAGGATTCGAATCTACCGATGAAGTAGTATCTATATATCGTGATTATGGATGGAATAATGATTAACAAACTAGAAGAATAACATAGGTATTAAGCCACTAGCAAATGCAAATGAGGAGCTAAGCAGATGTACCAGGATTATACTAACTTCTTTGTATTAATATATTGCCAGAAGATATATTAAAATATAAGATGCCAAAGAGTTTATTTGAGGTAATGGCAATTGGGTAAAAACTATATAAGTAATCAGATATCGAAGTGTAAGGAAATATCCTATATTAAGTTCAACTGATTGGGCAAGAGAGGATAGAGCAGAGTATGATAAGATAGTTTCTTATACCCCAGGTTTTCATGAAATGAGCGAGATATCTCATGAAAATGAGAAGCTATATTTATGGGAAGTAATATATGAACTTAATAAAGCAGGAAACCAAATGTAAGCCTGGAAAGCAAAACTAAGTAATAATTAAAGAAATAGATTTTGGAATAAATGGTAAAAACTTTCTATCTCTATGTGGATTATAAACCATGAATGGGTTTAACTATATAGTTATTTAGTTTATTCTTTAAAAAAATTTAAAAGCAGCCTTCAATTTATGGAAGCAAAAAGCCAAATTATTAGTAAAAACAATTGAAGCCAAAAATAATTATATGTAGAGTTGGGATAAGCTTGGGCTTTAAAAGATTAAAATTTTTTGATAAGAATTATATGCAAATAGTGGAGTTGCAGTAGCTGCTTGTTTATTATGGGTAGAGCCAGTTTTGATTATGGTAGGTGTTTGAAAAGAATTTCTGCTTGAATAAACATGGGAGAAACTTGAACTTGTTGCGTAAAGATTGAGGGAAAAGCGCAGACGATAAGGTATATATGTTTGCTGGCAATTTGGGGAGGTTGAATATGAAGATATAGAATATCCAGAAAATGTGATATCCTATTCTCAACGTAAAGCATATAAGAAGAAACTTTTAAAACAACAAAAGAAATGAGGATATACAGCAATTCGTTTGAGTTAATGTCCGAAATGGGCAGAGAAACTACTTGAATTATTTAAAACTGTAAAAAATAAAACTAAAATAAAGTGATTGAAGGTAATGAGGGATTTTGTGCTAAAAGAAACTCATTTATAAGCTATATTGTTTTTAAAAACTTTCTGGAGAATTCAGTATGGTTATTCATATTCTCTCATTCAAAGGAATGGGCAGATGCAGAGTTCCAAGAAAGAATATCCCCTAATGATATAAATCCAGGAGAAGCTTGGAAATTAAGAAAAGATTTATGGGAACAATTCCTTGATGAAAAGGGTATGTTGATGCCCCTCTTAATGAGAGAATGGGTGAAGTATTAATAAAAGATTTAGTTATCTTTTTAAAGAGAAAAACTGAATGTAGAAAAGCAATTATACCAATATTTGATCATTATGATACCTTATAACTATGGTGGTAGAAAAGCGTATTATAATATGTATTATGATTTACTGCCATTAGAATGGTAAAGGAGAGAAGGTATTACTTTTAACTATATAAAAAGTTGAATTTTATGGCATTGACCTGATATTTATTTAAACTGGAGATTAATGGAATAAAAAAAGAAGTAGGTGTAAAAACCCCTGGTTGCCTATATCAACCAACATAGATTATTGCATATATAGCAAAAGATTGGCATTTACTTATCTTGTAATTTAGAGATTTGAAAGATGAATAACTAAATATTAAATATAAAAGGGTACCCTGGATATTATATATCTAAAAGGGGTACCCTTTTTACTTCTCTTAAAAGGGTAGGAGTTAAAGGGAAAGGACCATGGTAGGAAAGGTAACTAACTAACTGTGATTTAATAACTGGAGAAAGAGGTTGGTATAAATAAAACCAATGGGTATTTATATAACTTGTTTAGAAAGAGGTTTTATATATAAGGTTGGTATATGAAACTTAGTTGGTAATATACCAAATGGGTATGATATTGACCATATAAATGGTATAAAAAGCTGATAATGATACTAATCTAAGAGCAGTTAAGGTAGAAAATTTGAAACATTCAAACTATGAGTTAGGTTTTGGGGGTTAATTATATAACTCAACTTTTTATAAAGAAAGGAATTTAATAATGATAGAGTATAAAGAAAGGGTATAGTATAAAAGAAAATATACTCTTAGTATGGATATTCCCTAGGTGACTTTATTATAGGTATTGAAAGGAATTAGATAATGGAAGCTTAAGATATACCCTGTGAAAAGCAAAAAGAGAGTTAAAAGAAACTACCAACCTGTTGTAAAGCAGGCTGGTTATGTTTCTGTGAATTCTGAAACTGATGTTTACTCATCATATATAATAAGAGTTTAAAATAATTTCTGTATTGGATGTAGGATTTGGTAACCATTACTTTAGACCATTTAACAAAAAAGATTATAACTCTTCAGTTTGGAATTGGAAAAGATGTAAGGGAAATTTGGGGAAGAGGTAATGAGGTATGGCATGTAAGGTGGCATGGAAGCTGGAAGTTTGATGACCAGATAAAATAAAGTATGAATATTCTATAGAGGTACTTGTTTAGATGGTATGCTTGCAAAATATCTACTAAACGAGGAAAAACCTAATGATTTAAAATCAATGGTAAGAAGGTATTTACCAGAGTATGGTAATTATGAGAAGCAAGATAACTTTGATAAAATAACACTGGATAAAAAAAGAGTTAAAATTCAACTTGCCATTATGGATGTTAGATAGCAGATTATAACTAGGGTTAATGATATTACTGAAAAAAACTGATTGAGCACTGGTTTTGTAACAATAACCTTCAGGAATTTAGTATGCTTACATAGGGTAACTCACTTCAGTAGAGAAGAATGGTTTGTATCTAGATAGAGAGTTCAATAATCAACTACTGGAAACATATAAACCAAAAATAGATGCGGCTAGACAAGCTATATATGATTTGTAAAGGTAAAGAAATTGAAAAGTATAAATAAGAAAGGTTGATAAGTATATAAATCCTATGAGCCAAAACAGAAGGAGTTGGATTATAATGACTAAAGGATAAACGTAAAAGATTGCATAGAGAGGCTTAAAATTTAAATATTAAAGGCAGGTATATTACAAACTAAAAGGAAGCTTAGAATTGTAAAATTCATTAATTTGGGTAGTTGTTGATTTAACCTAGGTGATGTATTCGGAAGAAGGTTTTCATTTTGAGGTAATTAAGAATAATGAATCCGGTAAACCAAGTACTGATGAAGAAACTCTTACTAACCTTAGGTTAACGATTAAAAAAAAACAGATTATAAAGGCAATATTATGATAAAACTTTCTGAATTAACGAGGGTTAGAGAAAATGTATAAGACCTATATAGAGGGTTGGAATGAAAAAGTTCAAGATGATGATAGATTACATGGAAGATTTAATCCCATAAGGGACTAAGGTAGGAGATTATACAGAAACTGGTTCTCAAATTTCCCAAGACATCCGTAGACCCCAATATTAAATTACAATTAAAAGCTCCTAAAGGAACCTTATATATTGCTAGTGATTTTAGCCAGGCAGAATTAAGAATTATGGCTCATCTATCTGGAGATGAAACTTGTCTTTGAAACTAATTAAGACCCCACCTTGCAACCTAGCTAACTAAATAAATAACCTTATATTCTAACTATTAAGATATGAGGATGAAAATACCAAGCTCAAGATATGGAAGGTGAGAAAGAAAGCAAAACTAAATAAAATTAACTTTGGGCTATTTATGGAATTGGTGCAAAATTACTAGCAGTAAAAAACCCTAATTCAAAGCCCTGGTATTATAGTTACCTGAAAAAAAGGAAATGGGCACATATTAATTGCCTCTAAGTTGAAAAAACCTCCCTGAAGAAAGCAAGAGAAATTACCAGAAAGAATGGGCGCCCCTAATTATAAATATTTGGGAGGAAAAGAAGATTACCCCAAATATATTCAAATGATAAGGGAGAAGAAGCTTATGCTTTGAGATTAGCATTAAATTTCCCATGTCAATCAGCAGCATCTGATATGTGTTTATTTGGAAGTATTCTCATATACTACTTAATGAGACAAGGTAAATTACCCTCTACTAAGTCTGTATGTTTGGTACATGATGCTAATTATCAGATTACTAAACCAGAGAATATTAATATTTGGAGTATATATGAGATGTGGCAAATTTATAGGAACCCATTAAAAACTAAGCCATACTTCGTTCAGATAGATGATGTACAATGGACATGGGTTTGTTATTGGTAGGTATGGCAGAAGAGTTAACACATTGGGTTATGATTATAAGAAAATGTTAGAAACTGATTTAGTAGAAGAATATGGGAAGAAACTCAAAAAAATATAAACTTCCTAACTATTTAGAGTATAAGAAACGTTTTAACAAACAAATGAAGCAATATGAAAAAGATTTTGAAACGAATTCCCTTGTATGGAGAGGCTAAATGTAGTATGTGATTGCTAATTTGAATATGATAACCAGTGAAAACTTTGGGGTTTATAATAAGCCTAGGGTTATTTTAGGATAGTAAATAACTAATTGTAAAAACTAATATAAAGCATTAGATTCAGTATCTTTCCATTAGGAGTGAAAAGAGAGATAACTATGTATATAAATAATATAAATTTGTGGAATTGTGGCAACACAAAAAAGATTGATAATGCAAGTAAGTTAAAACTCTTGTAACCTATGGTTTGCAGGTTAACAGGTTTATTATGAAATTTAACAAGTAACAGATGTGGTTAGCCTAAGGTTGAGTGGGTAGAAAAATGTTAATAAACCCGATTAAAAATAGTTACTAAGTAAAAAATATAACAACTTTTAGAGGATTACTTTAAAAAATAAATGGCTGCAGATGAGGATGGTAAAACTTGCTTATGAAGATGCCACCCATATTTATTGGGCTGCATTTTTAGCATTACTCGATAGAGGTGGTACTGATAACTTATAACAAGATTAATAAAACTTTGGTAGATAAGATAAGGCCCCTATAAATCTTCTTATAATTTGTAGGTATGAAAACTTCTAAAGGCTTAAATAAACTTTAACTAAGTAAACTAAAGCAATAAGTAAGGGAATTTAGTAAAGAAGACTTTAAAAAAATAATTAAGAAACTATTGCAGAAGTTTATGAAGGGGATATTAGGGAGAAAACATTAGCTGAAAAAAATGTAAAGGTTAAATTTGAAGGTAAAAAAGAAATAGCTTAATTGAAGATTTGATACTTAAAAAAGGGATGTACCAATTACTTGAAATAAAAACTATTAATGTAGTAAGAAATAAAACTTAATTAGAATATGAATTATTAATGAAATTTAGCCAAATTATTAGAATGTGACAACCTTTGGGAGATAAGTATAAAATTAAAGAGTTTGATGTCGCTTAAGGAAAGGAGAAATAAAACTTGTATTGAATAACCTAGTTTATATTATAAGGATGTTAACTGAAGAATGGAATAATTTGATATGCAGGTAAAAACAATTGAAACGGACAAACTATCTCCTGCTCTCAAACAACTTTTAGAGAAAAACGTTCTTACCGTATTGAGTATGAACGAAATAGTTTACTCAGAACCGAATAATTAAAACTAATCATTATGATAGAAAGACGAGAAGAAAAAGAAAGTTTCATCAGAGGGACTTTCTACAAAAGAAAAGATGCTAGCTAGAAAGAAACAGCTAGAATCCAAGGGAAATGGTAGTGGAATTTGAAGTATACTTAAAGAGGAAACTGAGGATGAGGTAAACCAGGTGATGAAAAGGTGGGTATGGTATTAACCCCTGGGTGGCAATTTGGGAGGTGCGCAGTAACTTTGATGAACCTATTATGGAGAAATACCAAGAATTGAAAAACTCCAAGGATGAAGATGACAAGGAACTTGCCAAGAACCTGGTACCAAGAAGAAGATATGTTATCGGTGGTATCATTTACTCAGATGAAAAGGGTAGTAAGGTAGATTACGAAGGCAAAGATAAGGGGAGTTTTTGAATTTAACAGTATAAGGATATAAATGGTTTTGCACTGATGAAGATGAGGCGGGTGATATGACATGGATCCAAAAACTGGATACGATATCAAGGTAATTCGTTCCGGGTCTGGTAAACTAGATAACAACTTATTCCCTAACAAATGCTTGCAAAACCAAACTAAGTTGGGCCAGAAATATAGGTACAGTGGTACCAGGGGGATGGTTAAATCTAAGCCATGATGAGTTGGAAGATTTAACTTTCACTAGTATCTAAACGCGAAAGACCATGGAGATGATGATGAGGATGATAAATCCAAGAAGAAAAAGAAAAAGGGAGTTCACAAAGACCATTACATGGAAGATGATGAAAAGAAAAAGAAAAAATACAAAGGATATTTAAGGGTTAGTAATATGGTTTCATTCGAAGGTGGTAATTAGATTCGTTCTGTTATCACCTTCTTTAGTTTAAAGACATTACATTATGGCAAAGAAATCTAAGGTTGGTTTAAAAGTACCAACAGCAAATGAGATGGCAAAGAAATATGGGGTATGATTAGGGTAAGCTCAAAGTAAACTGATAACTGATTTATATATAACCCTAACTACTACTTTGAAATCTATTGACAGGGGTATTACTGTGGTAAAATCGTTGAGATTAGCTGGAGAGAGCCCTGGTAAATACTGAGTGAAAGCTTATAAAACTGACTTATGACTAACTAGGAGGTATGTGATATGGGTAGATGTGAGCAACCCTGGATGGATCCATAAATGTGAAGCCAATGGGTAAAAGCTGCAAGGTAAACTATTGTTGTGATACTCGTATTGAATATGTTGCAGGCGTAGTGGCAGAACAGCAATTTATAGAAGATGTATTGGTAGATACCGATGTAATCGAAAAAACTACTGGTGGGTATAAATTGAAAGGGAAAACTCTTGCAAGAGGAGAAGAGAAATTCCAAAAGCTTCTGGAAGAAGACGATGAACTTCGTAGAAAAAGCTTACAGCAGGAAAACAGATGTAAATAACCAGGTAATATTCTAAAAGCAAACTGGAGAAAATAAGCTTCATTCAATTGATGGTGTGGAATATGAAAATATTAGGTCTAGAAGAGGAGGGAGGAAGGAAGCGATGAATAAGAAAGAGGTAGAAGGTATAGAGAAAGTAATTAAAAAGTAACCTGAAAAAAACCTGAGAATGGAGACCCTAGGGTTGGGTACTTCTAGATGTATAAATAAAGAGAATTATTTAGATGTATATCTTGGAGAGGAAAAGATTCAAGAAGTTTCACTTTATGAATTAGATTTTGGACGATGAGCAAGAAAAACAATTTGCTGAAATTTAAAGGAATAAGATGGGTAGGCCTAATAGCCTTGAGACCTAATATATTCTCATGGAAGGTAGAGTATAGAATAAAAAATAACCATGATAATACTTAGGATATAAGGATATGCATCTCTAAGAGGTAAAATATATTCAAGGTGGGATGTTAATGGTAAGGGTATATTAAGTAAACGATAAAAACAAAAACTAAAATAAGAATGGGAGGTATATGTAGGATTACTAATGGTATGGGTAACTAAAATGGTTGTGCTAGATTGGTAAAACTTTGGTTTATATATTCTTCGAAAATTTACCTATGTTTATATATAAAGATAATGTAACTAACTAATAATTGGTTGGGACACTTTTATTGGGGTAACAAAAAAAAAATAATGCTAAACTAGGGATGGGAGGATGGTAAACAATTAAATTAAAAGGTAAATGTATAAGGTAGCAAAGATTAAAAGGTATATATAACTAAGTTGATAGGTATGGGGTTTAACTAGAAAAGAGGTATAGAGATAAGCAAACTAAGGGCTCAAACTAATATCAGATTATTATATTAAATATAAAAATAAATATGAAAAATAAAAAATTAATATTATTAGTTGACGGCGAAAATATTTTACACCAAAGTTTTCACAAATTTGAAAAACAAACTAACTGGCAAAAAGCAAGTGGGGCAATATTGAATTTTTTAAACCTATATGTATAGCTTACAGGTTTAACGGATGAGGTTTATATTTAAATTGATAATGGTAAATCCATATTAAGGGCTTGAGTTGTTAACCAATTATAAGGGGCATAGAAAAATATATATAGAGAGATTGAAGCCATGCAAAAGCAAAAGGCAATTATAATGAAAATGTGGGTATGTTTAAAATTGGTATATATGATAAAAAAGCCTAACAGTATATGAAGGAGATGACTTCTTAGCATACCTTGCAATTAAAAAATTCCAATCCGAGAAAATGATACTCATATCTTCGGATAAGGACTTTAATCAGTTGCTTACAAATAATCTAAGGATATACAATCCGAGAAAAGATGAGATGATAAGAATGGATAAACTCACAAAAATTATTGATTATATCCATCATGAAAACTGTTAGAAATAGCTGCAATGGTTGGAGATAACTTATATAACCAGGGTTGGGTATAGAGCCAGTAAAAGCAAGGAAAATCCTTGATGAGGGTAGAATTGAGGAGTTTATTAACCAAGGTAAGAAGCAAAAGAATATACATAAATATGGAAAAGGAATGAACAGTTAATCGACCTTTTCTGGTTTGTAAGACATAATCCATTGGATAAGTTACCAATTAAGTCAAAGAAGAAGTTTAAGTATGAAATTAAAAAACTTGTATGAATATTTACAACGCTTTATTTTTTGTAAATGAATTTATAAAAAACCATTTAAAAGCATTATATAATAGAGATGTTTTGTGGGCCCTGGTATAGGGAAAAAACTTTAAACTAAGTATGTAAAACTAAGAAGATATGCACATTTTTATTTCTGGTAGTATGTCAGATTTATTACCTGCTACTGAAGGGGTATCACATAATGAAATATTATCCCTCGGTTCGGAGGCAATGTATAAAGCAGATTTTCAACTTCTGAACAAAAGGAATAGGTTATTCAAGGATAGAGAATATTTCGTAACTGATAGGAGTTATGCAGATTTGGCTGCTTATTTTTGGTATAAGCAATCAAGAACTTTACCAGAATGTGAAATGGAACATTTTTTTCTGTAATGTAAAACTGTGGAAGATATGTGATGGCAGCAGCCTGCCAACCATTAAACTAGATAACAAAGCATTGGTCAATGGAAGATAATGGTAAGAGAATGACAAGGTCTAAGTTAAACCACTACTGGGAATGGCTTTGCAAATTGGGAATATTCCCGGCTATTTGTATATAGTAAATTTAGGTATGAAGCCCAGAGCAAATAATGTATTTAGATAGGATATGGGGAAAGAAGTAATAGCAATAAACTTTTTGATTTATATAAAAATATAGAGGCTAAGTTTAATGAGAGCATACTAAGACCTGAATAGTTTAGGGTTTTGTGATATAACGAAATTATGTAGAAGGTTTAAAACTTCTTCATTATTTTGTGGAGGCTTATTTATAAAAAAGAGCAATAGATAAGGTTGGCAGAGATATGTTATAACGAAACTAATGAGGATTTTGGATATATGCACATATCTGGAAATATGATATTAAGAAAATAAGTAAGGTTGGTAACTAAAGCTAAAACTAAACTTTTATAGTAGAGAAGTATGGTATATGATATTGGGTGTGAAAAAAAAAACTAAACTACCTAAAAGATATTATGGTATATGGGGTTCCTTATATTGATAATAATGTGGGTCTAAGTGAATACTTAAAGAAGTTAGAATTAGATAAAAGTAAAAGAATATTATCCCTTTTAACTACTATTGATTATAGTTGCAAAAGATAGCAGATGGTAGGGAAATAGATTAATGAAAACAAATGTAAATGTTCCAATAAGTTGATTTAGTATTATGTGGGCATATAAAAAGCAAAAACAAAACTAAGAAGGTTTATATGATTGGAAATAAACTAGAGAATGATAGGGGGATGTGAATTGGGATATTGGAAAATCTATGAAGATTTGTCTCTGAAGTTTGTACCTTTGAAAAATTTCCCAAAGTTCATCGATGTAGAAAGGGAAGAGGATATTAATGATGATGGCAATTATTATATGACCAAAAAAAAACTTCAGTTAATACTTAAAAAAAAGATTAACTAAGCAGAGCTTCTAAAATTAGCAAGAGATACCTAAGAGAGAAAGGTATTAAAGATGAGGTTAAAACTAATCTATTAGTGAAAAGCGGCACAAAAATTAATTATGTTAAGCAGTCCCATAAAACAGAGGCAGAAGGATTTTGTTAATAGAACCTGCCTGCGACCAAAATAAACCCTGTAAACCATGGGCATTAAATGGGAAGGGAAATAGCTATTCTTGGTTGGTATGGGCAATATATGGGAAAAACCTAAAGGGGTTTCTGAGGTAAATACTTGGAAGCAAGTAAGGCACTAAAGATTAGGGTACTAAGGTACAAGTATATTTTCAGAAAGATTCTCATACATATAAGATAGTTAGATGTCAAAAGTATGATGAAGTAACAAGGATGAGTGTAAAGGTAAAAGACTGAAACTTATATGAAAGATGGGGATATAGTTGATATAAAGGGAAGGGAAGATAGATTTTATAAAGCCAAGAGAGATAGGTTTGCCATATAACTGTTTATGAAGCTAACCATGTTTGGTAGGGTATAAAAACTTCCTCTTAGAAACTAATTCCCTATAAGAAAAGATATTGAAAGTATTTGAACAGAGTTATAAAACACAACTAAAGGCATTGCATTACAAGATAAAAATAACTTGATATCTCAAATAAATGAGGTAGAGCATGAGCTAAATAACAAGAAAGAATTAGAGAAATACTTTAGGAAAACAATTATATGAGAGATAGAGAAAAATCCTTCAAGCAAAAAATCAAAGAAGAAAGAAGAGAGTTAAAGCAAGATAGAGAAAAGCTAACTAAGCTACTAATTGAAAAACAAAAACAAATCAAGGATGAAGTAGATGCTTCGCTTCAGATAAAGATTAAAAAACAAAATGAACTAATCCTTGATTTGAGGGGTAAGATAAAAGATGCAAAGAACAAGGTATCTTCTAAAGTATATAAACAAAAACTTAAGGAGATTAGGAAGAATTTACGGAAGGTTGATGAAGACTAATAAAGAGTTAGAGTTAGAGGGTATAAACTGGTTGAGTGTGATTCATTGGGTAATAATGGGATTAAAAAACCTATTTGATTACTGCTTGAGTTATAAATAAATGTACCATAAGTATTAGAGGTATTGGGATTTAGGATTGAATTTAATATTGATTTGGGTAACTCTGTAGAAAAGAATTTGTTACTCTTATTGAAAGAGATGGGCAAATAATTGATTATGATGAACTTAGCGGTGGAGAAAAACAATTATGTAATGTTGCAATGGCATTTGCAATGAATGAAATGAAACTCTTCTAAAGGGGATTAAACAGCATTTATTGAGGTATTTGAATACCCAAGTTGGAATAATAAAAGTAGTTAACTAATAACATATATTAAAGAGAAAAACTATTATGATAAAACTTCAACAGATTACTATGGTAATAAAAATTACAAGTGGAAAGAAAAAGGAAACTAGTAGGTAACAATTAACTATAATGGTATATAAAATATATCTCATTATATTATGAAACTAAGAATAAAGGGAATGATTGAAAAATTAACTGGGTTTTTGAAATGGGTGTATTAGTTTTGAAAGGAATAGAGCAGGGGTGGGCTGGCATTAGGAGGAGCTTCCGATTTATATAACTGATGAAGGCATGTATAGATGTAAGATATATGATGCAAGGATTATAAAGAGATTAAGTTTGAGCATCTAACTAGGTAATAAGGGTTGTGATATATTAAAAATCCCTAAGGGCTTAAACTAAGGATGCAAAAGAGCAAATAAAATTCCTAACTATTATGAGATATAATTATGTCTTAGAAAATTTTTTTGCCAGTTGGAAAATTTCTACCGTATTATATAAAACTATTGATAAAAATAATATTATGGTAATGATAGCAACTAAAGATAGATGAGATTACTTTATGTGACCATAAAACTAGTGATATAACTGAAGAATGTAAAACTATAAGTTGAAAATGCTAAAAAAGCAAGTTAATTATAAAAATTGGTAAAAAGCATGAAGAAGCATAACTAACTATATTGTATATTTTAACACCAAAGGAAGTAACTGTGATAAAATAAAAAGAACTAAAGAAAGGGGTATGAATGAAAATAGGCAATTATTATGGTAAAAAGCATATTAAGAAAAAACAACAAAAGGGTAAGATGGTATTGAAATAATAGTATTATTAATTATGGTTTTTTATGAGAATGTAAATAAATTAGCATTAAATAACCTTTCTTAATAAGTTACGTAGGAATATATCTAATAGAAACAGTTGCTTTTTGTAATAACCAGACAATACATTAAAGAAGAAAAGGTAAGGATTGACAATGCAGAAGACTTTGATGATTTTTCTTTAGTGGCTACTTGTAGTAGAAAAGAAGTAAGGCGATTTAAACGTATTGACTAGAGAGAATAAGAAGTTTTAGTAGATGATTTAGTAATGTAAAAATGGAGATTCATAGTATTAACGAGGTTATACCATGAGGGGAGTAGATGCTTTGTATTAGAGGTTGAAATGTCTTTGGCAAAAAGTAAAAGTTCTTATATACCCTGAAATGGGAAGAATGGAAGTATGGTTACCTTTTGACAACGTTATCTATAGTGTATATTTAAATCATGATTTGATATACTTTAAATTTACTAGGGAATATAAATCAGATAACCAATGAAGCAATTGATAGTATAATGAGATACAGGAGAATTTAATGTGTTATGAGCTTGAAAATAACTAAAAAACCTAGATTTATTTGGTGATAAAAACACTTTAACCAATATTAACTATAAGTAAGCCATGGGAGCTGGTGAAATTTTAAAATTATATGAAGCTGGGAAGCAGTGAGAGTACTGAAATAATCTAAGTTTTTTTTTTTGAAGCCTCTTTTTAATAGATTAGCCCTGTGAGGAGGAATTTAAGATTATATGGAGGGATGTTTAGAGAAACGATTAAAAGAAAAGCAGCAAAACATTACTAGGAGAGCTAACAATAACTAAAGGTAAAACTAAAAATATGAGAGAGAAAGCATAAGAGAGGTTAAAGGAGTCTGATGATGAATGGGACATAGATACTCTAAGATTAATTCTTGAATTTGATAGGTGGAATAACCTTAGAATAACAAAGGATGTACTGTATCCATCTGCATTAAAAAAAGTGAATAAGAAGGATAAGATATATATATAAATATATATAATAGAGTAACCAGTTGGATGCACACTAAAACTAGGAAGGTTTAGGTATAAAGTAAAACCAGGAAAGAAAAAGTATTGGGTAGCTTTAATATCTGAGGACCTATATACTGATGGTTATCTATTGTTACCAGTAAGACCTTTGGATGAAGTAGTAGATGAATTTAGTAGATTCTACATGTATGTATTTAAAACTAAAGATGATGCTGATACCTTTGGTTTTATGGTATCTAAGTTCATGATTAAAAACAGACCCTGTTAAAAACTGGGCCAAAATTCCCTAAAAGGTAACCGTTAACTGTGTGGAAAAAAGCAGTAAAACTATAATAAGTGAAACTGCCTAAATTAATATTAAGAAATTGGATATGGCTTATAACTTTCTCTTAGAGAAAGCATAAAAAACTAAATAACTCTTCTTAAATGAGCAAAAAACCTCAGTTTTTATAAAAATAAATAGAAAATAAGATAAGATTAAATTATTTATTCTTATATTTGCAAAGAAAATAAATGAATATTTAAAAATATTGATGATATGGCAAAAAGTAGAAAAACATGAAAATACTTAAAGGAGAAATAAATTTACCAGTGGCTCCCTAGGAGAAAGCATGAACATAAGGATTTAAAGAGAAAAACTATATATTGGGGATGTACCCCCCCCCTGATGTGTTCCCTTGGGGTATTTGAACAATGCATATATATGTATAGAAAAAAAACCGATAAATCGTTAATTGATAAATATGACGATTGGATGGATAAGCAATTAGAAAATATTGGGTATTCGAAAGATGACCCATTAAGAAATTCTCGATTAAAGAAACAGGTTTGGAAAGAAGGGAAAATGGGCAAAAAGAACCAAACGCAGTTCCTGGGATAAAGAAACCTCGAGAAAAGAAACCACCAAGAGAGAGGGATGAATTTAATCTTATCAAGGGTACAAAGAAATCTTATGTATTCGAATTAACTGCAAAAGGTTTTGAAACAGTAGAGTTATTCGGAGAATGAAAAAGAAATTCCCCGAAGCAAATGAGAAATCTATCAATCTTTGGTATAGAATGGCAAAGAGGAATATAAATGGTAAAACTAAAGGAAAGTAACAACGGACCCATACGACCAGATAGGTATTATATATGGACTTGGAGACCAGATACCACCAATAAGATTGTTACTGAAAAGAAATTATATAGGAAACATCTAACTGGTATACCTTACTTTAACTAGACAAAGTAAAGGTTACCTCTAGTTTATACTATGGTGTAGATGTTCTATATATCCATATAATATCTGGGAGGAAAACAAAAACAAGGCATTAGAGGGTATGATATGAATGGTAAACTTCTTAAAAGGGTAGTAACTAGATTTGGTTGAAGGGTAAATTCGTAAAGGGAAGGAAGTTATAATACTTGATGAATATATAGATACCGACAGAAAGAAGATTTATGGTAGTATAGAAATACATGGTACTGAAGCTAAAGGAAAAAGGAATTAATGAAGGTAACTAATAAAAACTATAGATATGACTTGAGGCATATGAAGTATAGGCAAAAGAGATTAACTAATTCCGCCAATAAAGTTTGGATTTAAAAAAGGCTAATTTAAAAGGAGGAAGCTTAAATTATGTTATTACAAGTATATTGGTAAGTTAATGGCATGTTTAAGAAGAAGATGAGCACCAATACAAAAGGTACTATTTATCAAAGCACAAGGGATATGTGAAATATTGATGAGGCATCACTTAAATTTTAGGGTATTTAATAAAGAAAGGTTTATTAAGTATTATTTAGGGTTTGTTATTAGAGTATTAAAACAGAAGGTATTATGCTTATATAATGGTAAATAGGATGATAGAAAATAAAATATGGAAAATTATAAATTGATTATAATAAACTATAAAACAATGATAAAAGGGAAATAAAATATAATGAAGTATTTGGGAAGGTGGGTATTAGGATAAACTAAAATTAAATATAGCAATGAATAATAACGAGGTTTTAAAATACTAACTGCAAAACCATTTGCAGGTAAGAAGTGAAAGACTGAAAAGGAAGCAAAAAGCATAAAAGCTATAGAGAAACTGAGCAAAAGCTAACTGAGCTGCTAGCTAACGTAAGCAAATTGGCTCATGCAATAGCTGCTAAATAAGGTAATGAAACTTGGTTTATGTCGTAAAGAAACTAGGGAGAAATGGGGTAGTAGTTAACTTAGTTTTGGTTAACTGAGGGTAAAAAGCCAGTACTCTCCAGGTTGGCAATTGGGCAACCTGTGTGGAAAATGAAGGAGCCTCAGGTTATTTTGACCCAAACTTAAGAAGGAAAAAATTGGCACAAGAAAGATGGTACGGCGCTTTAAAAAAATAAATGGTTAATCTCATAATAAAAGAAAGGTAAAAGCAACCTGCTGTAGGGCGTTGTTATAAAAATAACCCTTGAGGTGGTGGTAATTTTTATACCCATGGAAGAAGAGAAATTAGCAATTCGAAAGAATATTCGAATACTTGCATTGGATAATCTAATAAATACTTATACTGATGTACTAGAAGATAAAGAATTAAACCTGGGACAGATGAATGAAAGGGAACTTCATCAATATAATAAATGAGGCAAGAGAAATATTATAGAAAACTAAGTATAAACAAGTAATGCAAAAATAAATGGAAAAACAAGATTATTAGTGGGA
>VOFC01000880.1_pt1 | contig 28001 bp, 57 predicted proteins | sample 5384161 | NCBI WGS metagenome assembly VOFC01 (sample SAMN12384722, study PRJNA508395) | human gut metagenome | isolation source: healthy gut B | host: Homo sapiens | reverse complement strand
GAAAAATCATTATGAGTAAAGCGAGTGATGATTTTTCCGAGTTTGGGCGACTGCTGGTTAATAAGCTGGTCGAACCGAGTAGTAAAATTCACGTGTATGGCTATACATTTATATGTGAATGTGGAAATATACATTTTGTTTCAAAATTTCCAAGTACCTATTTAATTCTCTCTGAAATAAGATCACCCATCTCGGAGCAGCTTACAAGAGTTGTTCCTTCTGAATGAATATCTATAGTTCTGTAGCCGTCTTTAAGTACCTGCTTTACTGCTGCCTCAATGGCGTCAGCCTCTTTATCAAGGTCAAATGTATATCTGAGCATCATAGCTGCCGAAAGGATGGTGGCGATAGGATTTGCCTTGTCCATGCCTGCTATGTCAGGGGCTGATCCGCCTGATGGTTCGTACATTCCGAATTTTGTCTCATTAAGAGACGCTGACGACAACATTCCGATAGATCCTGAGATCATAGAAGCCTCGTCTGAAAGGATATCTCCGAACATATTCTCTGTAAGTACTACATCAAACTGTGCAGGATCCTTTACAAGCTGCATTGCACAGTTGTCAACCAGCATGTGCTCGAGTGTTACCTCAGGATAATCGGCTGCCACTTCATTTACAACCTTTCTCCAGAGTCTTGATGAATCAAGTGCTTGTGCAGTCTCAATCGCCTCATCTGTCAGGGGGAACACCTGTCGCATCGATCGAGCATCCTCCCATAAGTATTTCAGTATAGTTAAATTTATGACCATACTTATCTGCAATTTTATCTAATACTTTCTTTGCCTCTGTAACGATCTCCGGTCCGATCCATCTCCGGAAATAACTCCAACTTTATATTCCATTATCAATTACCTCGTTTTCAAATAATACTAATTAATATATTAAAGCAATAAAGTATATATTTCAATACGATTTATATTGTAGTTTTTCATAAATGCCATAACTAATAATTATAATGAATGTTTATATTATTCTTTTAATATATAAATAAAGTATTCGCCTCTGAATCCTGAAAAGATTCGTCGCGAATACAGATAATGCGATAGAAGTCAACTGCATTTCTTCCAGTTTTTGTGGTAATGCAGCTCATACCATAACAGCGTTTGCTCAGGCTGAAGGTGCTCTCGACGGTGCTTTCTTTTCCAACAAAATTTCTGTGTCTCCCTATCTCCAAAATACACCGGGAAACAGAACTTTATGTGCTTCAGGAATCTGCCATCTACCTGCATGTTTGTGGATGCTCTGGTATATATATCGCATTTAATCTTTTTTATTTTTATATCAGTTCCGAGACCAGTAAAATGAAGTTGAAATCATCCGCTGATTGTGATATATTAAGCATAAAGAAAGGCACCTGCTCGAACAGATGCCTCTTAGAGCCCCACTCCAAAAGGTGGAGTTTCCCGAGCGAGCTTATTTCTCTAATAAATAGAGACGCCTACTCTGGTTGCGACAGAGTAGGCATTTTATTTGCGCTTGTTTCTCTTATCGAGAAAGGCAAGCAACGCAATAACTAAGCTGCCAAAGGACATCAGCAGAGCTAATATCCCAATGAAAATCGAAATGATCTCATAAGCTGTCATCGGCGCCACCTCCCTTCCTATGTATTCCGGAAAACCGGTCCATTGGCTCGGGAGGCTACTACCCCCTGTCGTGGGTTCCATGGCTGTCATTTTATCACACATCACGACAATTTTCAATCCAGTATAATATGCGTAATGTTCTATAATAAAAATTTCCGCTGTTACAGGCAACATCGAAAGGAGGTGCCAGTTATGGCAATTTATCATATGCAAACTAAAGTCGTCAGTAGTGATTCCGGTCGGTCTGCTGTTGCTGCTTCTGCTTGTATGAGCTGTAGCCGGACGTACAAGAGTTACAGTGCAAATTTTTATACAGTAAAAAAAGGAACCATCACACGGATAGTTCCTCAAAAATTTTATTCAGCTGCATCCTCAGCCTTCTCAACATCAGCAATGGCTGCTTTCTGCATTGGAATACGGCAGTTTTTGTTATTTCCAAACTCAACGATTACAGTATCATCCTGAATATCAATGATAGTTCCATAAAAACCGCTTGTAGTAAGAACTGTATCGCCAGTTGCCACTTCACTGAGCATCAGCTCTTTTTTCTTCTGCTCCTTTCTTCTGTGGACGGATCATAAGGAAATACATAATACCAAATAAAACAACAAGCCATACCAGCATTCCAACTGTTCCGCCAACATTTGCATTTGCTAAAATTGATGTCATCAATTTTTTCCTCCTAAAATAAATATTCGTAATTAAAATCTAAAATTACAACTATTATCCATTCTACACAACAAGTCCTTGTTTAGCAAGGAATTTTGAGAATTTTAGTCTTTTTAATGTTTTCTCCCTGTGTCATTCCATATAATTTATCTGCTTTATATGAAGCAAATCTGTCATTGTCAAGGCATCACGTATTTCTTCCATCATATTGTTGTAAAAATAAAGATTATGCAGTACACACAGTCTCATACCAAGCATTTCCTTTGCCTTGAGCAGATGGCGGATGTATGCCCTGCTGAATACTTCGGCATGCCGGGCAGCCACAGCCTTCCTCGATTGGCCGCATATCTTTTTGGTATTTCTGATTAAAAAGATTAAGTTTGCCCTGATTTGTATAAACATGTCCATGGCGCCCATTCCTGCTAGGATATACACAATCAAAGAAATCTATTCCTCTCTCAACCCCTCAAGGATATTTGCAGGTGTCCCTACCCCATAAGATATGTAGGCTTGTCTGTCGGAAGATACGGTACGGTTTCATCAAGTATATGGTACATTTCCTCATGTGTCTCACCTACTGCAAGTCCGCCTACTGCATATCCGTCAAGATCCATTTCTGAGATTCTCTTTGCATGGTCTATTCTTATATCCTTATAAATAGCCCCCTGATTAATTCCAAAAAGAAGCTGCTCTTTGTTTATTGTATCCGGCAGGCTGTTAAGACGTGCCATTTCGTTTTTACAGCGCATAAGCCAGCGTGTTGTACGGTTTACTGAATTTTCTACATACTGTCTGTCAGCAACACTTGAAGGACATTCATCAAATGCCATCGCTATAGTCGAACCGAGGTTTGATTGTATCTGCACGCTTTCCTCAGGTCCCATAAAAATTTTGGCTCCATCTATATGAGAATTAAAATAAACTCCCTCTTCTTTTTGATTTTCCTTAGCCCTGCAAGGGAAAACACCTGAAATCCACCGGAATCTGTAAGGATCGGACGATCCCAGACCATAAATTTATGAAGTCCGCCTAGCTCCTTTTTATGATTTTATCTCCGGTTCTGACGTGCAGATGATAAGTGTTTGAAAGCTCCCACCTGACTCTTTATTTCTTTAAGTTCTTCTGTTGAAACAGCTCCTTTTATTGCGCCAACTGTTCCCACATTCATAAATACCGGTGTCTGTATATCACCATGCACAGTATGGAATACGCCTCTTTAGCACGTCCCTCATGTTTTAAAAAAGTTCATATTTTGCCATAGTTCTCTTTTTCTTCTTTTATAAATTTTTTTAACAGATCACAAAGTGATCTGATCTTATTTGTTTTTAAGATCTTCCTTCTATTTTCCGGATAAGTATGCCATTTTGCAGCAACGTCGTGTCAATACAGTGTCTCTCAAACAGTATCTGACCATCTTTAGGAACCTCGATATCTTCTTCTGAACAGTTTATTATGACCTCAACATATGTATCTACCCAGCCCATTTTTCTAAACTGTATAACTCTCGGATTATCTGAAAATCATCCGGAAAATGAAAGTTCCTGCTCTTTAACAGCGGTTCATTTATCCGAAGATGTATAAGCTGTGATACCATATTTATGCGTTCTTTATATCTGCCTGATTCAATATCATCCCACGGCATACATCTACGGCAGTCAGGATCGAAGCTTCCCTCCATTGCAATTTCCGTTCCATAGTATATACAAGGGCTTCCCGGCATTGCAAAAAGTACTGCAAGCTGTGCAAAATACTCATCAAGATTTTTTACATCTGAGCGCAGGCGCTTTGTATCATGTGAATCCAAAAGATTAAAAAGCACGTCATTTGTCTGCTGCATATAATTGGTATAACATCTGTTTATAGTATATTCAAAATCTCTGTTTGTAAGGCTTTTATCAATCCAGAAATCTTTTATACTCTCTCCAAGCGGGTAATTCATCACAGCATCAAACTCATCTCCACGAAGCCATGGAAGAGCATTATGCCATATTTCCCCGAGAATATAAATATCAGGATTAATGTCCTTTAATCTGGCATGAAGTTCTTTGCAGAATCTGTGTGAAACTTCATTTGCCACATCAAGTCTTAAACCATCTATTCCATAATTTTCAACCCAGTTAGCACATATATCAATAAAATATTTCCGTACATCCGGATTGTTTGTATTAAGCTTTGGCATATTGTCAAAAAACGCAAATGTATAAAACTGCCCTTTTTTGCTGCTCCATGTTTAAAATCGAGCGGCCACTCATTTATCATGAACCAGTCATAATACTGTGAGTCCTGCCCTTTTTCCAAAACATCCTGCCATGGTTTAAAATAATAGCCACAATGATTAAACACACCGTCAAGCATAATTTTCATGTCTCTGTCATGCGCTTCTTTTACAAGAGTCTTAAATGTCTCTTCATCCCCAAATCCCAGGTCAATCTTTGAATAATCTGTAGTATCATATTTATGATTACTCGGAGACTCATTTATAGGAGTAAGATATATTCCGCTTATTCCCAGCTCTTTAAGGTAATCAAGTTTATTTATGATCCCGCAAAATCGCCGCCAAAACATTCCTCGTTTTTAACTTTTCCTTTATTTCTCCATGGAACAACATCCTCTGGATCGATTGAATGATCCCCATTACAGAATCTGTCCGGAAATATCTGATACCATATAGTATCGTTTACCCATTTCAGCGTGACCGGGATATCACATGGATTCATCCACGGGAAAACAAAGCATTGACGGCTTCTGCCCTCAAGCGCCATCTGCTCTGCACTGACAAAGCCGTCCTCAAAAATAAAAACCATCTTTCATCCTCTGTTATCAATTCAAAATAATATTTAAGTCTTTTGTATGGTGTCTTTACGGTTGTTGTCCACCATATCTGGTTCTTTAGTTTTTTCTTACAAATAACCGGCTGTTTATCGCCAGTCCAATTTTCTCCACCGCCGAGTATGCCTGCGGCAAATGGATCACCAAGTATTATGTTTACTTCTTTTACATCATAGCCTGTCTTTATATTTATGATAAGCTCATCCTCATTTATCGGATAGCAGTAATTATCATATGCCTGATGAAATACCCCATTGAATTCCATATCTGCTCTCTTTCATATAATATGATTATTTGTAATTATCCAACACAGAAATATACGTTGCCGCATATTTGATAACAATTGATTATATAAAATAATATCATAGTTTTCTTGACTATTCAACTTTGCTTTATTTATAATAAATAGTAATTATGTATTTCAGGAGTTACTGTTCACACTGTTAGGTGTGAACAGTAACTTTCAGGAAAAGAAAAACGAAAAGGAGACATATTATGTCAGGTTCATCATATGGTAAAATATTTAAAGTTACAACATGGGGCGAATCCCACGGAAAAGGACTTGGTGTTGTGGTAGACGGAGTTCCGGCCGGTATAGAACTTTCAGAGAATGATATCCAGCTATTTTTAAACAGAAGAAAACCCGGTCAGTCCAAATTCACCACACCTCGTAAAGAGGACGATACCGTAGAAATCTTATCAGGTGTCTTTGAAGGTAAAACAACAGGCACACCTGTTTCAATGATCGTCTGGAACAAAAAACCAGAATTCAAAAAGACTATAGTGAGATCGCATCTTATTACAGACCAGGTCATGCTGATTTCTGCTTTGATGAAAAATATGGTTTCAGGGATTACCGGGGTGGTGGACGTTCATCCGGCCGTGAGACGATCGGCCGTGTGGCAGCAGGTGCTATCGCAGTAAAAAAATGCTGTCCTCACTGAAGTCAGTTTTCTTACATACACAAAATCTATAGGATGCATTGAAATTGCTCCTGAAAATTTTAAAGTTGATGAGATAGATAATAATCCGCTTTATATGCCGGATGCTGCAGCAGCAAAAAAAGCCGGAATATATCTCGAAGAATGTATTAAAAACCAGAATTCTTCAGGTGGCGTATGTGAGTGCATCATCACAGGCCTTCCTGTCGGACTTGGAGATCCTGTATTTGAAAAAATAGACGCAAATCTTGCCAAAGCAATTATGTCAATCGGAGCAGTTAAAGGTTTTGAGATCGGTGATGGTTTTGAAGCTGCAAAAAGCGACCGGACTTACAAACAATGATGCATTCATTATAGAAGATGGCATTGTCAAAAAACAACAAATCATTCCGGTGGAACACTCGGAGGCATGACAGATGGTTCGCCACTGATACTCAGGGCTGCAATAAAGCCCACCCTTCTATTGCAAGCACACAGCATACAGTAAATAAATCCGGCGAAAACATTGATATCTCGATAAAAAAGGCCGTCATGATCCTATAATCGTACCAAGAGCCGTTGTCGTTGTAGAATCAATGGCAGCCATCACAATCGCAGATGCCCTGCTTATCAATATGGCATCACGCATGGATAAAATAATAGATTTTTATAAATAAACATAAATAAGACCGGACTTCATTCAATAGTCCGGTCTTACTTTATATTCTTTTTTAGTCTGGCTGATCTAATCAAGTGCTATTGCCTCATTTTCCTGACGCCCGTAATATATCAAACTCTTGTGGTTTTTCACTAAGTTCGACATAAAAAACCTGCTGTGGATGTGGACATGATTCCATCTCATTTCCTTCTTCATCATACATAGCAGTTACTGATGCAGTTACATTGTCCCCATCCGGCTTCATAATCTCAATTTCTTCACCAACTGAGAACTTATTTCTCTGTTCCATGCGGTACTGGCCTTTTTCGTTCGGCTCACCCACAATACCGAGGTAGGTATAGCCTTTCTCATAAGTATTATTATCGTATATCTGTGTCTCTTCAGAAGGTTTTCCATAGAAAAAACCTGTTGTAAACTGTCTGTAAGTACAGCTTTTTTATCTGTTCAAGATACCATGGCATATTTTTCTTGTATTTATCCGGCGATTCAAGATAATCATCAATAGCTTTTCTGTATGTTCTTGCCACTGTAGCTACATAAAGGGCTGTCTTCATACGACCTTCAATCTTATAGCTGTCTATTCCAGCATCAATAAGATCTGGTATGTGTTCTATCATGCAAAGATCCTTTGAGTTAAATATATATGTGCCTCTCTCATTCTCATATACAGGCATATATTCACCTGGTCTGTTTTCTTCAACTACAGCATATTTCCATCTGCATGGATGTGTACATGCGCCCTTATTCGCATCTCTTCCCGTAAAATAATTTGAAAGAAGACATCTTCCTGAATATGATATGCACATAGCACCGTGAATAAATGTTTCTATTTCCATTTTATCATCTATATTCGCACGGATTTCTTTTTTTTTCATTGAGTGACAGCTCACGCGCTGTTACAACACGGCTTGCGCCAAGATCCCACCAGAACTGGTATGGTCCAGAATTTGTATTGTTATCCTGTGTGCTTACATGACGTTCAATGTCAGGACAGATTTCTTTTGCGATAATAAATACAGCCGGATCCGCAATTATAAGTGCATCAGGCTTTTCGGGTTTCATTTCATTTAATTCTTTAAAATACTGGCGCACTCCGTCAAGATCATAGTTGTGTGCCAGGGATATTTGCTGTCACATAAACTTTTACACCATGCGAATGCGCAAACGCAATGCCCTCAGCCATATCTTCCATTGAAAAGTTTTTAGCCTTTGCCCTCAGTCCAAAAGCCTCACCACCAATATATACAGCATCTGCTCCATATATAACTGCAATTTTAAGCACTTCAAGACTGCTTGCAGGACACAGCAATTCTATTTTTCTCATTCTTATTCTCCATCCAGTATATTTTAATATTATAGTATTTTATTTTTTGCTGATACAGTGATTCCATCACCAACCGGAAGAACCGCTGTTACAAGTCCTTCATTGTGCGTAAGTTCATACATATATTCTCTCATGCGCTTATATATTGTACGGTTCCGGCGCTCCACAACGTAATGGGATTCAATGATATCTCCATCCTGCAGCACATTATCTGATACAAGAACGCCGCCACTTTTCAGCAGCCTGAGAATATCCGGCATAAAATTAATATATTGCCCCTTTGCAGCATCCATAAATATCATATCAAATTCTCCTGATAGTGTAGGAAGAATCTGCATTGCATCGCCCTCAATCAAAATGTAATCTGTTCGTCTTTGCCTGCTCTTTTAAAAAGTTTTCCTTTGCTACAGGTATTCTTTTTCATAATTTTCTATTGTGACTATTTTACAGTCTGCCGGAGCATACTGTGCCATTAAAATGCAGAAAAACCAACCGCAGTTCCCACCTCGAGAATGCGCATTGGTTTTTGCATTGCAAATAATAATTTCAGGAAACTCTGCATTTCTTTTCGTATGATAGGAACATACGCCGCAATGGCCTCTTTTTCTATCTGGTCAAGAATTTCCGTATTGCCTGTGTCAAGCGAATTAATGTACGTCACAAGTCTTTCGTCAACTATCATTATTACTGTTGTACCTCTGCCGTTCCTTCTTCATCCACAGCAGACCTGTCGTCTGCCTGTGGCTTATTGACAGAATCCGGCTCTTCCTTCTTTTTTACCAGCCATGACAACCATCATTTCTTTTTGCTGTCATCGATGTATTTAAAGTATATATTCCAGGAACAAGTTTTTTTGAATATGCAGACAATTTAAGCTGCAGATAAAAAAAGATTTCCATCCTTCACAAGTCCCTTATCTTCTAACAGCTGACCGATCTCCTTTTCTGACATCTTATCTGTTACATCAACAAGAATATCGGTTCCAGGCTGTTTGGATATAGCAGGTTCCGTAAATACACGATATCCAAAATCATATCCGACAGAACAGATTTTTACTGCACCGAATACGATAAGCAATATAACCATTATAGTAAAAGCGACCTTAATAAATCCAAACAAAGCCTTGTTAAAATCCATTTAATCTACCTACACTTCCATAATAATCGGCATGATCATCGGACGGCGTTTTGTCTCTTTCCATACAAAATCACCGAGAGCATCCTTTACCTCATTTTTGATCTTGCCCCAGTCAGTTATATTGTTGTCCATAAGACGTGCCATAGTATCATCCAGCACATTTTTGCTTCATCCATAAGGCTCTCGGAGTTACGTACATATACAAATCCACGAGCTACAATATCCGGGCCTGCAAGTACCTGCCCCGAACCACTCTCAAGTGTCATGACAACAATTATTATTCCGTCTTCAGCAAGTCTTTGTCTGTCTCTTAAGACAATGTTTCCGACATCACCTACGCCAAGACCATCTACCATAATATTTCCAACATGGACTTTTCCTGTTACGACTGCACTGTCCTCATCAATTTCTAAAACGTCTCCTGATGAAAGTATTCTGATATGATCAGAATCGTATCCCAGTTCCTCTGCTATCTTCGGCTGCGCCACAAGGTGTTTGTATTGACCGTGAACCGGAATTGAATATTTTGGATTGACCAGAGAGTATATAAGCTTTAATATCCTCCTGGCATGCATGTCCTGATACATGTACATCCTGGAATATAACATCTGCACCCTTCATCATAAGTTCATTTATTATGCCTGTTACAGATTTTCATTTCCCGGTATAGGATTTGAGCTGAAAACAATTGTATCATTTGGCTTTATCGAAACTTTTTCTATGAGTTCCGTTTGCCATGCGCGATAATGCCGCCATTGATTCTCCCTGACTTCCCGTTGTAATGATAACTGTCTGTTCATCCGGATAACTCTTTAACTGGTCAACATCAATAAGTATGTTGTCAGGCAGTGATAAATATCCAAGTTCTGATGCGATCGAGATTATTGTAACCATGCTTCGTCCCTCGATCGCAACTTTTCTTCCATATTTCTCAGCCGAATTGATAATCTGCTGTACCCTGTCAACGTTTGACGCAAATGTCGCTATAATGATACGTCCCTTTACATGATCCTCAAATATGTTGTCCAGTGTCTTTCCAACAGAACGCTCGGATTGTGTAAATCCAGGTCTTTCTGCGTTTGTACTATCACAAAGCAGTGCAAGAACACCTTTCTTGCCTATCTCGCCAAACCTTGCAAGATCTATAGCATCACCAAATACAGGTGTATAATCTACTTTAAAGTCTCCTGTATGGACAACTATTCCGGCAGGTGAATAGATTGCAAGTGCTGCAGCATCCTGGATACTATGGTTTGTTCTTATAAATTCTACCCTGAAGCATCCAAGATTTATATGCTGTCCATATTTAACGACCTTTCTCTTTACAGTCTTTAACATCCCGTGTTCTTCAAGTTTATGATCTATTATTCCTATTGTGAGTTTTGTTGCATAAATAGGAACATTGACTTCCTTTAATACGTAAGGGATGGCTCCGATATGGTCTTCATGTCCATGAGTGATAAAAAATCCCTTTACCCTGTCAATGTTATCCTTAAGATATGTCACATCCGGGATTACAAGATCAATTCCAAAGCACGTCATCCTCAGGGAATGATAATCCGCAATCCACCACAATAATACTGTCCTCGTATTCAAAGGCAGTAATATTCATTCCTATCTGCTCTAATCCGCCTAAAGGAATGATCTTAAGCTTACTATTCTTTTTTTTCATTTTTTTCAAAATATTACCTCCATCTTATATTTCACGTTCGGCACCTGTAAAATCTGTTAAAATTAATATTCTACAGCTGTGTCCTCATCGGTAAGCTCAGAAAACACTTTAGCAATAGCAGCGAATTCTACATCATCCTCTACCATCTGATAAAGTATCTCATCATCTTTTGTGCTTACTTCTTTTAATATATATGCTTCACAGTCTCCGCTTTCCTGCCCATCGGAAACTAAAAGATATTTAATACCATTAAGTTTTGTTTCTTCCTCTACTGCAAACTCAGTTTCTTCGTTTGTCTGTGGATCTATAAAAGTTATTTTTTCCATGATCATTTATTACTGTTCGAAAGGAAATCAAGATATCCCTGTAATATAAATATAGCCGCTATCTCATCAACATATTCCTTGCGGTTTTCACGTCTTATTCCCGATTCCATCATCGAACGGTCTGCTGCAACTGTTGTAAGACGTTCATCCCAATAGATGACTTCAAGTCCTGTACGCCTATTCAGCATGGCTCCAAACTCTTTGTCTTTTCGCAGCGCTCTCCTTCCGTATTATTCATATTTTTCGGATAACCCAGCACAATCTTTTCTACATTGTACTCTTTTATTATCTCTTCTATTCTTGCTAATGTCTGACGAAGCTTAGCAGGTGACTTTCTACGCACAATTTCAACACCTTGAGCTGTGATAAGTAATTCATCACTTACTGCGACACCCACGGTTTTTGATCCAAAATCTAATCCTAAAATCCTCATATCTAATTCCAATTGTTTTCTATATAGGTTTTTAAAACTTCTTCGACTAACTCGTCTCTTTCTACTTTCATAATAAGGCTTCTGGCATTATTATGACTTGTGATATATGTCGGATCTCCAGACATAATATATCCAACCATCTGATTAACCGGATTATATCCCTTCTCGGATAACGCATCATATACTATCTTCAGTACGTCCTTAACCTGAAGCTCTGGTTCCTTTTGTACTGTAAAAAATTGTGTGTTGTTAATATCATTTTTCATATTTATCACCCTGCTTTTGTTATTTAATACATAAGCCCTTGTCATTTTATTGTAAACGAAACAGACAAAAAAAACAACCTTTATCGCATAATATAGATATCATCCGTTAATCGTCCGGTAATTTTTCCTTCTATAATCTGATTCTCAAGTGTTTCTTCTGACTCTTTTGCTACTTTTACATATTCCTTTGTATATCCAGTATAATATGATTTTCCATTAATTTCCACTTTTTCTTCAAAAAGTACATCTTTTATTTTTCCTGTATAGTACATTCTAAATTCATCAGACATTTCATTTCCCAGAGAAATAAGTTCTGCACTGCGTCCTGTCTTTATCTGTTCTGCAACCTGATCCTGCATCACGGCTGCTCTAGTACCTTTTCTTTTGAATATTTAAATATATGCATTTCATAAAAATGTATTTTTTTAAGAAATTGTTTTGTTATTTCAAATTCTTCATCACTTTCCCCGGGAACCCCACTATAACATCTGTTGTTATCGCCGGATGTTTAAAATACTTTCTGAGCAATCGGCAGCCGGTTTCATATTCCTCTGCTGTATATCTGCGATTCATCCTCTTTAATGTCGCATCACAGCCACTTTGAAGTGACAGATGAAAATGCGGACAGACTTTAGGCATCTGTGACAATGCGCTTGCAAATTCTTCTGTAACGATCTTTGGCTCCAAAGAGCCAAGCCTTATTCTTTCGATACCATCCACTCTGTTTACAGCCTGTATAAGTGCAAGCAGATCTGTTTTATCCTCAAAATCAACTCCATATGAACTCAGGTGTATTCCAGTCAGGACAACCTCTTTATATCCGTTTGAAGCAAGGCGCATTACTTCATCTATGACATTTTCAAGCTTCCGGCTTCTTACACGCCCCCCTTGCATACGGAATTACACAGTAGCTGCAAAACTGATTGCAGCCATCCTGTACTTTTATGAAAGCCCTCGTATGCTCTGCTGTCTGTGATACAAATAATTCTTCAAACTCCTGTTTTTCATGATTTATATCCAAAACATTATCCTTAACGAATTCTTCTATGAGAGAAACAAGTTCATGCTTTCTGTTATTTCCTATCACAATATCAATGGAAAGATCTTCTAATGCTTCCTGTTCACTCGTCTGGACATAACAGCCTGTAGCCACAACAATCGAATCAGGGTTATTTTTTTTGCTTTATGAAGCATCTGACGTGATTTCCGGTCTGCCATATTCGTTACAGAGCATGTATTTACAACATATACATCCGCCGGTTCATTAAATGGTACTATTTCATAGCCTGCGGCCTCTAACATCTGCTGCATGGCCTCGGTTTCATATGCATTTACTTTGCATCCTAAATTATGTAAAGCTGCTTTTTTCATTTTTACTCCTAAATATATAATTGACTTTTCCATAAAAAACCATTACTATCTAAATATAGGTTAGTTAATAAGGGAGGTTTTCATATGAAAACAGTACAAATTTCATTAAATTCTATTGGAAAAGTTAAATCATTTGTTAATGCAATTACTCAATTTGATTTTGACTTTGATTTAATATCAGGCAGATATGTTATTGATGCAAAATCTATCATGGGTATTTTCAGTCTGGACTTATCAAAGCCAATCGAGTTGGCTATACATACAGAAACCGGACTCGATGAGATCATGGAAGTTTTAAAACCATACATTATTGAATGATCATCCATGTTTAAAAGACCTGTTTTATACAGGTCTTTTTTTCTTGCTTTTGGAATTCCTATCCGTTTTCCTATTCAGCATCAACCATAATGACTTCTGTTGTCTCAATAGCAGTCTTCATAAGTTCATCTATCGTGTCTTTTAAACGTTCCTCAGATTTTTTAATCCTGTTTATATTCGGCTTTGTCACCGGATGCTTTGCCACAAATATAGTGCAGCAGTCTTCAAACGGAAGAATAGATGTTTCATAAGTATCTATTTTGTTAGATATTTCTATTATATCATTTTTATCCATAGCTATAAGCGGTCTGTACACAGGCATATGGCAGACTTCATTTGTCGCAGCAAGCGACTGCATCGTCTGGCTTGCAACCTGTCCGATACTCTCTCCTGTGATAAGCCCGAGGCATTTATCCTCATTTGCAAAATGTTCTGCTATTTTCATCATATATCTTCTCATAATGATTGTAAGCTCATCATGTGGACATTTCTCATATATAGCCATCTGGATATCTGTGAAATTAACAACATGCAATTTTATTTTTCCAGAATACCTGGCCACTTTTTTTTGCAAGATCTACTACCTTTTGTTTTGCTCTTTCACTTGTATATGGAGGAGCATGGAAGTATGTCGCCTCAAAGTACAACACCTCGTTTTGCGATCATATATCCTGCAACAGGGCTGTCAATACCGCCTGATAATAAAAGCATAGCCTTTCCTGCTGTGCCAAGAGGCATTCCTCCAGGCCCTGCGATCTCCTCTGAATAAATATTTATCATAGGTCTTATTTCGATATTGATAAGTACCTGCGGATTGTGTACGTCTACCTTCGTCTGTGGAAAAGCTTCAAGGACTTTTTTCACCAACAGCCGCATTTATCTCCATGGAAGTCATAGGATAGTTTTTTACGTGCCCTTCTGGCGTTTATTTTGAACGTAAAGTTTTTATCTTTATATACGTTATTGATATGTGCTATAACATCCTGAGCAAGCTTATCAAAACCTTCGTCCTCATGCTGTTCAACAGGACATATCCCAACTATGCCAAACACTCTCGAAAGTGCAGCGACAGTCTCGTCATAATCATATTCACCATCTGTGTCTACATATACACGTCCGCTTTCTTTGTGGACTTCAAAATTCCCATCAACATCTTTTAATTGATATTTGATGTTTTTTACAAGTGCATCCTCAAATATGTATCTGTTTTTTCCTTTTATGGCAATCTCAGCATATTTAATCAAAAAGTTTTATACATGAATATCTCCTATCCTCTATCGTCTTGTATATTTTTGCAATTTTGGGATCACATCCCCTCATAACCGAAATGGCATAGTCTGCTTCTTCCATTGTTGTATTAACACAAAAGCTGAATCTGATCGTCGAATCAAGCAGGTTTTGTTTAACCCCTATGCTTTTAAGTGTAGAACTAATAGCAGGGTGATTTGATGAGCAGGCACTTCCGGCAGATACATATACATTTTTTTCTTCCAAAGTATGCAGCATTACTTCTGCCCTTATTCCTTCGATACTCACACTTACTACGTGGGGAGCATTTTCATGATCGCATCTTCCGTTTACTGTGACTCCATCAATCTGCAGTACTTCATCTATAAAATGATCTCTTATACTATACATATGTGCGATCTTTTTATCAAAATCCGTATATATTTCTTCTGCAGCAACGCCAAGACCTGCATATGCAGGTACATTTTCAGTACCTGAGCGCATTCCTTTCTGCTGTCCGCCACCATATATGATCGGTTTTATTCTAGTCTTATCCTTTATATACAAAAAGCCGCTGCCTTTAGGTCCATGTATCTTATGTCCACTTACAGATAACAGATCAATGTTCATTTTTTTAGGTCTGATCACAAATTTTCCATATGACTGTATTGCATCAACATGAAATATTGTTGAAGGATTTGCAGCCTTGATCGCAGCTCCCGCTTCCTCGATAGGCATGACTGCACCTATTTCGTTGTTTACATGCATCAAAGACACAAGTATCGTATCATCCCTTATGGCAGCTTTTAATTTTTCAACGCTTATCTGACCATCGCTGTTTACCGGCAGATATGTCACTTCAAATCCAAGTTCCTCCAGAAACTGCATCGGGGAATACACTGAAGCGTGTTCTACCGATGAAGTGATTATATGTTTTCCTGCTCTTTTTATTTGCAAGAGCACTTCCTATTATTGCAAGATTATTCGACTCTGTTCCACCAGATGTAAAAAGGATCTCTTTTTCCTGCACTTTTAATGTCTTCGCAATTTTCTCTTTAGCATCATTAATATAATTTTCAGCAATAACACCTTTCATGTGCAACGATGACGGATTGCCAAAATCTTCTGTCAATAATTTATATACCATATCCGCAGCTGCTTTTGAGCATCTCGTAGTTGCGGAATTATCCAAATATGCTTCCATTTCGCTAAAGCTCTAACTATCTAAATTAAAAACAAGCATAGCAAGTGTGGCAAGACCGGCTGTCTCCGTGCGCAGTATCCTCCTACCGAGACTTATGCGATGCATGTCATTATCATCTGCCAGTTTTATTTCTTCCCGGTGCAAATCCACCCTCCGGTCCTATAACTATTCCTATAGACTGTCCTTTTTAATCTGTCCCATAATCTGTCTTGTTGCATCCATTCCACGCTCGTTTTCATATGGGACAAGCGTAACATCAAGTTTACCGGCTTTTTCTAAAGCAAGCTTATACGGAACAGGCTTGTCTATTAACGGAATGATCGTTCTCTTTGACTGTTTTGCAGCACTTTCAGCGATTGCCTGCCAGCGTTCAACCTTTTTTGCAGCCTTTTTTTCATCAAGTTTTTACGACACAATTTTTCATTGAAACCGGAACGATCTTATATCGCCAAGTTCTACTGCCTTTTGAATGATAAGTTCCATTTTATCACCTTTAGGAAGTCCTTGAAATAAGGTTATCCTGTTGCCAAGCTCTGTTCCATTATCATCTTCACTATCTATTTCTGCCACAACCATATCTTCAGTTATAAGTGTGATATGGCAGAAATATGCCTTGCCCTGACATATTGCTTATTCTTATACGTTCGTCTATTTTCATCCGCAGAACATTTCTGATGTGATTTACGTCTGAGCCCTCTATCACGATCTCATGTTCATGTACCTGCGCATCATCTACAAAAAACTGATACATAGCTTTTTCCTGTTAAAGTTTCTGGGCTGTAATATTTACCCATTCGCCCTGATGATTGATCTCTATTACCTTAAGTCCTGTTTTTCTATTGCGTCCCTTACTTCATCCTCTTTAAAATCAATGATTCCAGAGGTTATAAAATAGCCGCCTTTCCTAAGCCTGTCAGGTATAACAGGAGCCATTGGGATAATAACATCAGCAAGGATATTTGCAACTACTATATCATATTCTTCTGTTCCTACCTGTTTTTGAAGATCTACATCATCGATCAGATTGCCAACATAGAATGTTCCCAGCTTTTCATCCAGATGATTTACTTTCATATTTTCATGCGTAGAGATCATGCAATCCGCATCAAGATCTGTTCCAACCACCTCAGATGCACCGAGTTTCAAAGCAACGATTGACAAGATTCCGCTTCCGCAGCCTACGTCAAGAACTTTTGGATGCCCATCTTTTATGTACTTTATAAGCTGTCTGATACAAAGCTGTGTTCTCATGTTTTCCTGTTCCAAATGATATTCATCGATTTCTATCATAAATTTGTCTTTATCTTCTGGTTTTACATCTTCCCATGTCGGTTTTATGAGAATATTTTCGATTGTGAATGAAGAGAAAAACTTTTTTCCAGTTATTTATCCAGTCAAGATCCTCTGTTTCAGATGATAAGATCATCCCACTTCCAACATCAACAGTATCTCTCAACTCCTCAAGGCCAATCTTTACTTTCTTTAATATTTCAGACTGATCCGTTCCATCATCTTCTATGTAGAAGCTAACATGGCTTTTTGCCCTCATCAGGTGGTAGTTCCGGCAGGAAATCTATAAACATATCTGCCTGATCTTCTTTTGTAAGCGGAATATTATCTTCGATTTCTATTCCCTCAATTCCAAGATCCATCAGCATACTGCTCATGAAATCCTCCGCAGCAGTGGTTGTTTCAATCGTGTATTTTTTCCACTTCATATATTTTCCTTTCATATATCAAGGCAGCCTTTCGACTGCCCGGTATTATTGTTTATTTATTTTTGCTTTTGCCCTTATGCTTAGGTTTGTTTCGTTCTTCCACAAGAAGCTCAAGGAGATGTTCTGTCACACGTCCCTCAGACAGATCTTCTTTTATCTGATCTACCCTTTTTTTGAACAGCAGCCTCCACCTCATTTCTTGGAGAGTTATCATTAGAAAATGCTCTTTGTAAATCCTGTATCAAATAATTTCTATTGTCCATTGTATTTCCTCTTGTGTCCAATCTAATAGCCTATATCTGCATTCTAACACAAAATATAATACATTTCCATAAAAACTATATATAAAATCAAAGCATAAAATAAAAAAAGCAGTATGTCATTTTAAAAATACTGCTTTTATTGTTCTGCAAATTAAATATTGTACATGGCACATAGCTTATTATATTCATCATTGATTTCCTGAATAGTCTCTGTGTCCCCATCTATATTATCAGGATGATATATTTTGATGAGATCCCTGTACCGCTTCTTTATGGATTGTTTGCTTCCAACTCCGAAAAAAAACATTTCTCCGCTGACTATAGAGCCATTATCCTTTGCATTGTATGTACTTTGTCTTTCGAATTCATTTACACGCCTGTAAAATTCTTTTTTTTTTTGCATATTCTGCTTTTCTGATGCCAATCTAAGCAATTCATCCTCGAGGATTTTAACTTTCATTTCAAAAAAAGCCTTTGTTGCTGCTGCAATCTTTTATCCTCTATCTCTACACGGCGTCTAAATTCTTTTCTTTCCCTTTCAAGTGCCTTTTTTTCCTCATCAAGGGGCTCTGCGTTCATCTTCAAGTGTCATAGAAAACTCCTATAAAATATCAAATAAAGATCATGCTGTTTCCAGTTCATAATACAACACTTGTTCCGATATTTCCATAGGCTGATTTTTCCTAAACAGTTCAAAATAGTGTCAATCAATCAAAAGACTCTTTTTAATTTGTCCATAAATCCTTTTTTCTTTGGGGTGGTAGGAGCGCCGCCCTCTTTTTGTGAGTGAACCACCTGAAAGCTCATCAAACTTCACAAGTGCCTCCTTAGCCTCTTTTGATAGACCTGTAGGTGTAGCCACTATAAGTGTTACATAGTGATCGCCTCTTACCGCTTTATTTCTAGTAGACGGGATTCCCTTTCCTTTTAATCTGATTCTCGTTCCAGTCTGTGTTCCAGGCGCAACATTATAAATTATATCCCCATCAACAGTCTTTATCCGAACCTCCCCACCAAGGGCTGCTATGGCAAATGATATCGACGCTTTAGAGAATATATTCATATCCTGTCTTTCAAATACATTACTTCCTGATACAATAACCTCGACAAGAAGATCTCCTCTTGGTCCGCCATTTATACCCGGTTCGCCATAATCACGGATTCTTACGCACTGGCCATTATCAATACCTGCCGGTATCTCAACATTCTTTCTTACTTTCTTTGTATTATAACCAGTTCCATGACAAACAGGACATTTTTCTTTTTACTACTTTTCCAGAACCACCACATGATGGACATGTGAAACATCCTGTACAACGCCAAAAAGAGACTGACGCTGACGTACGATCTTACCGGATCCCTGACACTGTGAACAAGTTTCCGGTGTAGTTCCCGGCTTTGCTCCATTACCATTACATGTGGACTACATGTTTCTTTATAATTAAATTCAAGCTCCTTTGTACATCCAAATACAGCTTCTTCAAATGAAATCCTGATACTCAGACGTATATTGGCTCCTTTGGCCGGGCCATTTCTTCTGGCATTAGATCTGCCTCCGCCAAAAAAGTCTCCAAAAATATCCCCGAAAATGTCTCCCATGTCCATTCCGGAAAAAATCAAATCCACCAGCTCCGCCTGTACCATCAAAAAGCTGCATGACCAAACTGATCATACTGTCTTCTTTTTTCTGCATCCGAAAGTACAGCATATGCTTCCTGTGCCTCTTTAAACTTTTCTTCGCATTCTTTGTCCCTGGATGACTGTCAGGATGATATTTTTTTTTGCCTGTTGTCTGAATGCCTTTTTTATTTCTGCATCTGTTGCAGTTTTTGATACACCCAGAACCTCATAGTAATCTTTTTTCTGCCATAATCTTAATCCTTTATAATTAGACGTTTTCTAAAATAAGCATTTGATAATTTAAGACGCAAGGTCAGCCTTATACAAGCTAACCTTGCGAATAAATTGAATATTTATTTAACAATAAAATCACATTTGATGAATGATGCCTGCTCATACATCTTTGCAAATACTTTCTGCGCACTCTGTGTGAGTTTCTCCTGAGCTGCTTTAAGTTCTGCAACATCTGCCTCTGTCATAGCCTCAGCCTCTTTGTGAGCATCAAGGAAAGATTTAACAGCGGCGATATCAGCTTCAACTGCTGACTTATCAGCTGCATCAACCTGATCTCCAACCTGTTTTAAAGCATCCTCTGTCTGGAATACAAAGCTCTCAGCTTCGTTTCTTGCATCGATGGCTTCTTTTCTCTTCTTGTCCTGTGTGCCTCAAACTCAGCAGCTTCTTTGACTGCCTTATCGATCTCATCATCAGACATGTTAGAGCCTGCTGTGATCGTAATATGCTGTTCCTTACCTGTACCAAGATCCTTAGCGGATACGTTTACAATACCGTTGGCATCAATATCGAATGTAACCTCGATCTGTGGAACTCCACGACGTGCTGGTGGGATACCATCAAGTCTGAACTGTCAAGTGATTTATTGTCACGGGCGAACTGTCTCTCACCCTGTACTACGTTGATATCAACGGCTGTCTGGTTATCAGCAGCTGTAGAGAAGATCTGGCTCTTTCTTGTAGGGATTGTTGTATTTCTCTCGATAAGTCTTGTAGCGATACCACCCATTGTTTCAATAGATAATGATAATGGTGTTACATCAAGAAGTAAGATATCACCGGCACCGGCGTCACCGGCTAGTTTACCACCCTGTACAGAAGCACCGATTGCCACGCACTCATCTGGATTAAGAGATTTGCTAGGTTCTTTTCCTGTCATCTGTTTTACTTTGTCCTGTACTGCCGGGATACGTGTAGATCCACCAACAAGGAGTACCTGTCCTAAATCTGCGTTTGTAAGTCCTGCATCCTTCATAGCGTTCTGAACAGGGATTGCTGTTCTCTCTACAAGCTCATGTGTCAGTTCATCAAACTTAGCTCTTGTAAGAGTCATATCAAAATGCTTTGGTCCCTCTGCTGTAGCAGTAATGAATGGAAGGTTGATGTTTGTATGTCGTAGCTGAAGACAACTCTTTCTTTTGCTTTTTCTGCTGCTTCTTTTAATCTCTGAAGTGCCATCTTATCTGTAGATAAATCAACACCTTCTGCTTTCTTGAATTCATCGATCATCCACTGTGTGATCTTGTTATCAAAATCATCACCACCAAGGTGTGTATCACCGTTTGTGGATAATACTTCGATAACACCGTCACCGATTTCAATGATAGATACATCGAATGTACCACCACCAAGGTCGTATACCATGATCTTCTGTTCTTTTTCATTATCAAGTCCATAAGCCAGTGCTGCTGCTGTAGGCTCGTTGATGATACGTTTTACATCAAGGCCTGCGATCTTACCTGCATCTTTGGTTGCCTGACGCTGTGCATCATTGAAATAAGCAGGTACTGTAATAACAGCCTCTGTAACCTTCTCACCAAGGTATCCCTCTGCGTCAGCTTTTAATTTCTGAAGCACCATAGCTGAAATCTGCTGTGGGCTGTAGCTTTTATCATCGATCTGTACCTTGTAATCTGTTCCCATATGTCTTTTGATAGAAGAAATTGTCTTCTCAGCGTTTGTAACAGCCTGACGTTTTGCAGGCTCACCGATAAGTCTCTCTCCTGTGTCTTTGTGAAAGGCTACTACTGAAGGAGTAGTTCTTGCACCTTCAATGATTTGCTATAACTTGTAATTTCCACCTTCCATAACAGCTTGATAGAAGAAATTGTTCCTAAATCAATTCCTCTATGATTTTGCCCATTTTTATTTCCTCCCGCTTTATAGGCTCACCTTAAAACTTATTTCACCTGTCCATTTGACGAAACCTACTATCTGAACATATAACCCTTTTTGAAGCTCCTGTGCGACCCTCTGTTCGTCATTTTCAACCTGCATAACCGCATTATGGCTTACCACCTTCCAACTGCACAAGCTCTGCCATCATCTGTTTGTAAATCTTATCCATACCTGTGATGAACGGATCATCTTTCTGATCCTCAGATACGGCTGCAAGTCCTCTCTCGAAATTATCGACTACCGGAAGCACTTTCTCAACAATTGTTTTTGCTCCCATATCAAACATCTGTGATTTTTCTTTCTCAGTACGTTTGCGGAAATTCTCAAATTCTGCCATCTGCCTTTTCAGACGATCATTTAATTCCTCTATCTGTTCGTCCTTTTTATCTTTTTCTTTTTCTTGAAAAGACCTTTCTTTTCATCTTTATCAGCCGGATCAGCATCGTCTGCCTCCTCGTCTGATGTTTCAGCCTTTGCTGTGTTTTCTGCAGCAACCTCTTTTTTCTGTATTTTCTGCTTCTGAAGTATTTTCCTCATCAGCTCCTTCGATTTCTATTTCTTCTGCTTTAGTTTCTGCAGTCTCATTGTCGATTGTTTCTTTTTGATTTCCTCTGGCATTTCTGACCACCTTTCTATGTTTCTTCATCCGACTTATTGTAAATTCCATCAAGCTGGGATTTCAAAGTCTTTAGATTGTCCATTACTTTTTTCATAATCCATACGCTTAGGTCCGACAATTCCTATCGTTCCTTTCACGCCCTCACCAAGATCATATGTGGCAGTGACAACACTGCAATCTTTCATGGTCTGGATCGGAGATTCATTTCCTATATAAACCTGAATACCTGTTCCGTTGTCTGTTTTTTCAGAATCGGAAAGTGATTCAGTAACAAGGCTCGCTAATTCTTCCTTTTCCTCGAACGCCGATAAAAGTGTTGCTGCGCTGTCGGAATCTGAAAGCTCCGGATACTTAAGTATATTTGTTGCTCCGCTGGTGTAGATCTTAAAGATCCTCACTCTCTGCGAATGTCTGTACCAAAGCATCAAGTACATCACTGACTATTCCCGAATGGATACCTGCCTGTTCTTTTAATCTGGCGATCGTTCCAAGGTTGATCTCGTTCATCGCAAGACCATTAAGTGATGTATTAAGCAGTATGTTGAGCTTTAGGATTGTCTCATTATCCAAAGCCTCATACAGATTTACCATCTTGTTTCTGACCATGTTGTTGTTCATAACAATTACTGCAAGTAAGTGCTGGTCATCAACCTGTGATAGCTGGATGAATTTCACTTTGTTGTGATTTACATCCGGTGCAGAAACGAGTGTTGCATAATTGGTCAACCGGCTCTACCATTGGACAGTAGGTTTTAATGAAAACCCTTAAATCTAGACAATGAGTTTACAGGGAACCCTTAAATTCGGACATGGTTTTGATGAACCCCTTCATTTTGGACAAAATCGCTTTTTTTGACTCCGATTCAGATTGATATTACAATAATAATGAATTGGAGGAAATTATGGCAAACAGAAAGTTTACAGAACAGGAAATGCTCACACTGAGAAATAGCAAATATGTGCTGGATGTATCACCGAGCATTGTACATTTCTCGGCAGAATTTAAAAAACTGTTTTGGGAGGAACTGTCAAAGGGCAGGCTTCCACGTGAGATTATTTCGACTCTTGGGATAGATCCAAATATCCTGGGGGATTCCAGAATAAATGGTCTGAAAACTATGATTGGAAATGAAGTAAAAAAGGGAAATGGTTTTCGTGATCTTAACACCTATGCACAGGGCTGCAACGGATATCTGTCGGCTGAAAATCGGATAAAGTATTTAGAAATGCAACTGGCATATAAAGATCAGGAGATTGAGTTTCTAAAAAAATTGTATCTTTAAATCCGGAGGCTCCGGAATAGTGAAAATACCAGCACATGCAAAAGTATCAGATTATTTATGATACCATGCAAAAAAACAATAATCTATTGAATGTAGTTGCCATGTGCGAAATTGCAGGAGTATCCCGTTCGGGATATTACCATTATCTCTCAACAGAAGACCAACGAATGGAAAGAGAGGAACAGGACAGACAGGATTTTCTTTTGATTCTGAAAGCATACCAGTATCGAGGATACCATAAAGGTGCCCGTAGCATATATATGAGGCTGTTACACATGGAACCGCCGATAGTGATGAATATCAAAAAAATCCGGCGGCTGATGAAGAAGTACAACTTACAGTGCCCTATCCGCAAGGCAAATCCCTATCGGAGAATGGCAAAAGCAATGGCAACTGCATATACCGCACCCAATATAGTAAACCGTGAATTCGAGGAACACGGACCAAGAAAAATTCTGTTAACGGATATCACGTATATTATAAATGGAAAAGCACCCCGGTGCTATATGTCAACAATTATAGATGCCTGTACCAAGGAACTGCTGTCATGGGTTCTCAGCGAATCACTAGAAATTGATTTTGTATTAGAAACAGTAAAGCAGTTAATAGAAAAACATGGAACTGATTTAAGCACAGAAACATTAATACATAGCGATCAGGGTTCCCACTATACCAGCATTAAATTTGTCCAATTATTAAAGGATAACGAACTGAGACAGTCTATGTCACGTAGTATGAAAGATGAATTGGATCTATCAGAGTGCTACGGCTATGAATTTAAACGCAGTTAGGGATTGGACAGAATATTATAATACAGAACGTTATCAATGGGACAATGTCACCTGTTGAATATTATCATATCTGACAACAGGAATTTATCCACTGATAATCCCTAAAGCAAAAGGTAAAAACAATCAATCAGAGGCATCACTTTGATGCCTCTACACAACAAACAAATATAAAATAGAAATCTGAAAAGGAAAAGTCATAGTGTCCTTGACAAAGGGTACACTTTAGACACCAATTTGACACCAATTTTTCTTTTTTGTGGTGTCAAGCATTTAACACCATACTATCTAGTCTTGCAATCTCATTTTCAATCCTTGTCAGCTCTCCAATATGGTTGTACACTTCTATTGTTACATCTATATGAGCGTGTCCCATAATATATTGAAGAGCTTTTACGTCCATACGGCACTCTGCCATTCTGGTACAAGCTGTGTGACGCATTACATGAGCTGAAAACTTTGGTAACAGCTCTGCTTTCCTATGCTCTTTTTTTGCTCTCTCTACTTCGGTTTTGTTATATGCGTCTACAATGTTATATAAAACACTATTTACGCCATTCGGCATAAGCGGTCTGCCCGATTTCGCTGTAAAGACAAACCCCGAATACCCGTCCACCTCAATGCTCTTATCCTTTGCAAGCATGAAATTGATTTTCCTTTGTTCCTCAAAGGCTTTTGCAACTTCTTGTGATTTGCTAAGTTGAAGATAAAAATTTTTGAAAATTTTTGAGTATAAAAAAAGCCCGCACAAAACTTGTTGTTTGCACGAGCTAAAATATTGATATATTCAATTATAAATTGTGTTTCGATAAATTGTATTTTGCTAAATAATCTTCTTAAAACGTTCTATAATGCAATCTTCCCTTAATGATAAAACATTGGTTATCAACAATTTTAATATATGTACGGAAAAAAGTTTGTATGTTTTTTCTCTATATAAGCTATATCCTTTAAAATATTTTTTTGTAAAACTGCTTCTTCAACATTTATTCTTATTTGGTAGCAAACAAAGCTACAAATAGCAACTATCAATATAGCTGGTATATTCTTTAATACAATGCTTACACCTAATAAGGACAAAATATACTTCCAGTGTAGGCAGGGTGGCGGACTAATTTATACATACCACTTGTTATTAGTTGTTGTTCTTTACTAATCTGAACATTTAATGTAAATGCCTTTTTTAAAGTTAAAACAGCTTTTATACGAATACAAATCCCGAATACTATAATTAGCATACCAATTTTAGCAGAGTAAGCAGGTAAAGTCATTCCTCTTATGTAAAATGGAGCTTTTTGACTGACACATAGAAAACTAATTATCAAGCAAAATACAAAGTTTAAGTATAACAACCATTTAGTTCCTAAATCTCTAGTATCAATTTTTTTCAGTTCTATTTTGTTTTGAACGTGTATAAAAAGAAAATAAATATTTCGGAAATAAGTAAACATATTAGCAACACATTAAATATATAATATTCAATAGCACTATTAAATTTTGTCATATCGCCCATTACTATTACCTCTTATTCCTTAATCTCAAAAAATTATTTATTTCATCAGCTTGCCTTTTGGAAATATGAGAAAAATAGCAATGAATGGCTATCATAATTAAAATATAGACACATGAATACCATGTAATGTTAATTGCACTAAATGCAAACCATTTGCCTATAAATGCCACACCAATGGTTATTGGATATAATATAATCATTTCAGCAATAAAATGATGTATATATTTGCTAAAATCTATAAATGATAGAAGCCAATCGACAATCACTGACACCATAAGATAAACAAACACCTGCAAAATAAAAAAAACCAAATCTGTCTTTAGAATATCCTACTATAATATTGCTTATTGTTGCATACAAAATAATAAATGTAAATGCCATAGAAAATGCAGGAAGATATGTCCTTAAAAATTTATTCATAATAGCCACTCCTTATCTTATCTCTTAGAATAGGAATATATTTTCTTGAAACAATCAGATTTTCTTCATTGTTAAGTTCTGCCAATAATCTGTGGTTAGGGTAAGGTTTAACACAGACCAGACAAGAAATATTCAATAAGGCTGTTTTGCTTATCCTTACAACATTTGACCTTATTAAATCTTGTTCAATAGCAGAAAGTGTCTTTTTTACATTCAAATATTTTGTGTTGAGTGTACATAAATGTTTTTTTTATCAACGGTTTCAAAATACAAGACTTCATTTAATTGTATCTGATACAGCTTTTTTTTCAAAAATTCCTTGTATAAGATATTCCTGTTGACGGATATATTGAACAATCCGATTTAAAGGTTGTGTCATACTTGAATATCGTATATCTATTTCCGTTTCAGTCAAATCTTTTTTTCCAATAGTTGCAGTTTCAATGTATTTCCCTCCATTACTTCGATAGAAGTTTAATATTTCTCTAAAGCAATTGCAAACACTTTAAGCTCAAATACCCTTAACAGCATTTAAAATACCCATCCCACTTTGTTCAGTTGCAGAGCATACACCGTATGACGCAAGCCTTATTCATTATCCCACTATCTTCCAGTTGCTATCTTTATGTAGCACAAGCTCATACCGCGATACCTGTGTCGCTTTTGTCTGATTATCAAGGAATTTCACAGCAACCTTGACTTTCACATTATCCCCGTCCTTTGTAAAGATAGGGTTTACCCATTCAGAATAAAGGTAGTCCCTGCCGATAGGTTCAATCACATTTCCCGATACATAGTATAAAGTGCTTCTAAATTCTGAAACACCGTAAGTAGTGATACATATTCTTCCTGCATATCACTTGAAAGCTGGCGATACATAAAATCTAATTCGTTGAGCTGATACACACTTGTATGTTCGTGGACTTCATCAGCAAAGGGCAGTACCTTTTCGGTAATGCGGTAATCTTGACTTTCTGCACCGATACCTAGCTTTTCTTCAAACTCGGCAACATCTATCGGCAGGTCGAACCAGTATGATGTTGTTTCTTTGCCAGTTGTTCCTCTCGTTTCCACCAGCACCCTTGTTTCCTGCATTGTTCTTCACGTCCTTTCTGTTGTTTCATCACATCTTGTATGCTCTGGTACGACATACCAAACACATACTTTGAAATATCTTCTAACTGTCTTTCTTCATAGTCGGCAAAGTTCAACCGTTTCATTTCATGCCACACCTTACGCTTGTAAGAGGGCAGGTCGGAAATGTATTCACAGCCGACTTTCTGCCTGCATATTCTTAAAATATCGTTCATGTAATCACTCCAATCTGAAATTTTGGTAAGAAAAAGCAGTCAATCCTAAGACTAAAACTTGCTTTTTTGCTTTCAATATATAAAGCCACAACGTTGCTCCTAATGCTAAAACAAGAAAAAATCAAGATAATAATTTGCTCATTCATACTATTTATCCTCCCTATGCTCGAAAACTTCATCAATAGAAACACCAAATACTTCTGCAATTTTAAATGCCAATTCTAATGACGGAGTATATTTATATTTTTCTATTGATATAACTGCTTGTCGTGAAATTCCAACTTTTTCAGCTAAATCTGCTTGTGTCCAGTCCCT
>VOFC01000870.1_pt1 | contig 28001 bp, 31 predicted proteins | sample 5384161 | NCBI WGS metagenome assembly VOFC01 (sample SAMN12384722, study PRJNA508395) | human gut metagenome | isolation source: healthy gut B | host: Homo sapiens | reverse complement strand
CCCGATGGAACGAAAGTCTGGTTAAATTCGGCTACTCATCTTTCTTATGATGCGGAGTACAACAAATCCGACCGGAAAATCTATTTGGACGGAGAAGCCTATTTCGAAGTGGCGAAAAACAAAGATAAACGTTTTATCGTCTGCTGCAATGATCTGGAGATAGAAGCGTTGGGAACCACCTTTGATGTGAAAGGCTATTGTGACGATCATTCTGTCACAACACTGCTGGCAGAAGGAAGCGTCAAGGTTTCTAATAAAACGGACGTAACCTTGTTGAAACCCGGGGAAAAGGTAGAATACCATAAGAGCAAGCAGACATTTACTAAATCGTAATCTCGGATATGCGTGAAATCGACTTTTGGCGGAACAATATGTTGATTTTTAATTCATCCTCTTTAGCGGAGATCGCGACTACGCTGGAGCGGATGTACGGAGTGAAAGTCGTGTTTGACTCCGAGAAACTGAAGAACGTGCTATTTTCCGGAACCATCCGGAACAGTAGCTTGCATAATGTATTTTACATTATAAGCCTTACTTATCCTTTAACCTATGAGTTAGAAGGAGATACGGTGAGAATAGGAAGTAGTATTAACTAAAAAGGACGATTTATGGAAGACACCTCATAATAAAATAAAGAGGGTAGAATTATGTAGCAGCATAATTCCACCCCGAAATCAAAGACGGTTTATACATGATAGTAAAAAGAAATTTTCCTTATGCGGATAAGGGAAAGGGAATCCTTTTTTGCTTCACGATTTTACAAAGATAATAAAAAGTCTAATTTTCAGACTTATATTTTAAAGAATTTAAAGCTAATTACTAATGAGAAAACAATTACATATCATATTCAGGCTTGTTATGTTCAGTTGTATCTTGTTGTTTGTGTCTCAAGAGGCAAGTGCGCAGATCACTTTCTCTGTGAAGAATCAGACGATACGCCAGACGATACGAGTGATTGAAAAGAAGGCTGATTACAGCTTTTTTATACGGATAAGCTTCCCGGATTAGATCAAAAAAATTTCATTGACAGTGAGTAATGAAAGTATTGATGCGGTTTTAGAAAAAAGTTTTCAAAGGATCATCTATTAGTTATAAAATAGAATCGGGTAAGCAAGTGGTGCTTACTCTGAAAAGTGAACAGAACGCCCCCCAGAAAGGCGATAAGAAAACAATCACCGGTGTTGTGGCCGACCGGAGGGGAGAACCCTTGATTGGTGTCACAGTGAGAGTGGAGGGAGAGAATATTGGAACCGCTACCGATATAGACGGTCGTTTCTCTTTGGAAGCTCCTGTGGGGGCAAAAAATCAGTTTCTCCTATATCGGTTATGTTTCCCCAATCTCATACGGTCAATAAGCAGAACATATACAATGTGTCATTGAGCGAAGATTCGCAGGTACTGGAAGAGGTAGTCGTAGTGGGATACGGTTTTATGAAACGGAAAGATATTACGACTGCGGTATCTGTCGTTTCCACGGCAGATATTGAAGAACGTCCGATTATGACAGCCGCACAGGCTATTCAGGGAAAGGCAGCCGGTATTCAGGTTGTACAGCCGTCGGTATGCCGGGTTCCGGAGTGACAATCCGGGTGAGAGGAGCCACTTCGGTACAGGCATCCAATGAACCGTTGTATGTGGTGGACGGTTTGCCGTCGGATGACATTTCGAATATCAGTCCGAATGATATTGAAAGCATGCAAATTCTGAAAGATGCCTCATCGGCAGCTATTTACGGAGCACGTGCGGCAAACGGAGTAGTGTTGATTACGACTAAAAGAGGAAAGATCGGTGCACCACAAGTGAAAATGAGTGCTTATGTGGGTTTCTCTAAATTAGGGAAAAAAAATAGATGCGTTGAATACAGAACAATATAAAGACTTGATGAAAGATTTGAAAGCAGTTTCGGATGTTGCCCCAATATCCCCGAAAGTGAAAACGCGCTATGTGGACTGGACTGATTTATTCTTCGGTACGGGTGTCAATCAGAACTATCAGTTGTCTGTGGCAAATGGGACCGAGAAACTGCAATATTTTGTTTCCGGAGGTTATTCCGATGAACAGGGTATCGTGGAGAAAGCACATTTCAATCGGTATAATTTCCGTGCAAACCTGGATAGTGAGCAGACCAAATGGCTAAAGATGGCACTCAATTTTGCATATTCGCATACAGGCGGACAATGGGTGAACGAAAGCCGTAGTTCTTTGCGTGCCGGTTCCATCTTATCCGTTGTGAATACTCCTCCGTTTATGCAGAAGCGGAATCCGTATGATCCGAACGAATATGATGAACAGGCTTACGGTGCACGTATTCTGAATCCGCTGGCTGCCAATGCCGCAGACAGTAACACGAATACAGACCATATAAATGGCTCACTCGGCTTCACGGTTGACATACTCAAAGGACTGAAGTTTAAAACCACTTTTGGCATTGAACTGACCAATGAACATTGGGACTACTATCTGGACCCGATTTCAACTTCGGACGGACGGGGGTACAAAAGGGCGTGTGGAAGAGAGTTTCTCACGAAACTTCGAATGGCTTTTTGAAAATTTGCTGACCTATGATTGTTCATTCAACAAACATAACCTTTTATTTTGGGAGGGGCTACCCAGCAGCGTGCACAATATAACGGTTCGTGGATGGCAGGTTTCGACCTGGCAGAGTCTTATCCCGATATTCATTCTATCAGTGCCGCCAATCAACTGGATAAGGACGCTTGCGGTTCTTCTGCTTCCGCATGGACGCTGGCCTCTTTTCTGGGTCGTGTAGCCTACAATTACGACAGCCGTTATTTGCTGACAGTTAACTTCCGTGCAGACGGTTCTTCTCGTTTTGCCCCGGGACATCGTTGGGGTACTTTCCCTTCTGTTTCTGCAGGTTGGAGAATTTCAGGCGAAAAGTTCATGCAACCTTTGCAAGACATTGTTACCGACTTGAAATTACGTGCCGGATGGGGTATGAATGGTAACCAAGGCGGTTTTGGAAACTACGCTTACATGGCTTCCATGAGCGTCAGTAAACTGCCCGTTTCGGAGGGAAACTTTATATCCGGGACTTGCCATTAAACCCGGCTCGGCAGCCAATAAAGAACTGACCTGGGAAAAAAACAAGCCAATGGAATCTGGGACTCGACCTGACTATGTTTGATTCCCGCTTATCCTTCTCGGTTGATGCTTACTACAAAAAGAACCACCGATTTACTATTGACAGTCAGCCTGCCGGAGAATGGGTGCCGAGCAGTGTGACAAGAAACGACGGTGAGATGGTGAATAAAGGTATGGAGTTCACTCTCTCTTCCCAGAATTTTAAAGGTAACTTTCAGTGGAATACCGATTTCAATATATCTTTCAACCGGAATAAGCTGACGAAGCTCGGTTTGAATAAAGTTTATTATTATGCTGAAATGTACGAATCCAAGGAGAAAGCCGTCATCCTGAAAGAAGGTCTTCCGTTAGGCACATTCTTTGGTTACATATCAGAAGGCGTTGATCCGGAAACCGGAGATATTATCTATCGTGACTTGAATGGTAACGGTTTTATCGATCCGGAAGATCGCACTACTTTGGGAAATGCCCAGCCCAAGTTCATTTACGGTATGACGAATACATTTTCGTATGCCGGTTTCGACCTGTCTGTATTCTTGCAGGGAAGTCAGGGCAATAAGATTTTTAATGCATCGCGTATTGATATGGAAGGCATGACAGACTTTAGAAACCAGTCGGTTCGTGTGTTGGATCGTTGGAAACGACCGGGTATGATTACCAATGTCCCCGCGTTGGTAATACAGAGAATAATCATAACTCCTCCCGTTTTGTAGAAGATGGATCTTACCTGCGCCTGAAAACAGTCACTTTATCCTATAATTTTCCTAAGAAATGGTTGAATAAGATACATCTGTCCAGATTGCAGGCTTACGTCACCGGACAGAATCTCTTCACACTGACTAAATACAAAGGATACGATCCTGAAGTAAATGCTTTTGGCGGAGACTCCGTTGCTCAAGGGGTGGACTATGGTACTTATCCTCAATCGAGGGCGGTAATTTTTGGTTTGAATATTGAATTTTAATAGCTGCAAAAATGAAAAACATAATAAAGTTAGCGTATGTCGTACTCTGTACATTAGTCGTTTCATGCAGTAGTTTCCTAGATGAGAAACCGCAATCGGATTTTATGCAGGAAGGTACCGGAACGGAAGATCAGGAGTCTAAATATGGAAGTCTGGCAGATGCACAGGCCGAGTTGCAGGGTGCGTATGAGAGTTTTAAAGCAGATATATTCCAGTCGGAAAATTATACTATTGGAGATGTGCAGTCCGATAATTGTTATATCGGCGGAGATGGTGTGGCCGAACAGGAGTTTGATTTGTTGAAACTGACCTCTACCAATTATAAAGTAGAACTGGTCTGGTCACAGTATTATTCGATGGCGGGCACTGCAACCAGTGTGATTGAAAATACGAAGATGATGGATCCTACTTCTACCGTAGCAGAAGAACGTAATCGTGTTATTGCAGAAGCCAAGTTCTTGCGGGCATGGGCGTATTTTGATATTGTCCGTTTATGGGGTGATGCCCCGATGGTGCTGGATTTGATTCCGACCATTACAGCCGAAAACCTCGATAAATGGTATCCGGTGATGTATCCGGAACGTTCTGCCACAGATAAAATATATGACCAGATCCTGGACGACCTGAATGAAGAAAAATACCATTCGTTACCTGGTAAGCAAGAATAAAGGAATTTTCCAGGCAACCAAGGGAGCAGCCTATGCTTTACGTGCCAAAGTGTTAGCAACGAGAGGGAGAAATCAACACGCGACTATACCAAAGTGGTTGAGGCTTGTGACAAAGTAATAGCAGAAGGCTATACGCTGGTCAGCAATTTTGACGAGTTGTGGCAACCCGATAAGAAATTTTCTTCAGAAAGCATCTTTGAAGTCTATTACACCTCCGATGCACCCAACTGGGCTTACTGGGTATTGCTGAAAGAAGATGACGGATCAGTAACCTGGCGACGTTATTGTACACCTACTCATGATCTGGTTGCTAAATTTGACAAAGAGAAAGATACCCGTTATGCATCCAGTATTCTTTGGAAATCAGTGCCTTATGATACCTATTGGCCGGCAGACAGTTACCCGTTGTCTTATAAGATTCGCGAGAAGACTTCCAATATCATTTTGATGCGGTTGGCAGATATACTGCTGTTGAAAGCCGAAGCACTGGTAGAGTTGGACCGCACCCCGGAAGCCATCCGGATTGTAAACAGCATTAGAGAGCGTGCCGGTTTTGCTCCTTCTTCTTTAGATGAAAATATGGGGCAGGCCAGAGGACGCCTGGCGGTAGAGAACGAACGCCAATTAGAGTTGTATATGGAAGGTCAGCGCTGGTTCGACCTGGTACGCAATAATCGTTTGCTGGAAGTGATGCAGAAGCATAAAGACAAAGACGGCAGATTGCTGTTTGCAGGTTTGCAGGCTTTTCGGCAGTTGTGGCCGATTTCTCAAGGAGAGAAAGATAAGAACACCAATCTGACTCAAAATGAAGGCTATTAATGAAAAAGAGGAACGTAAAACTTTAAAAGGAAAAAAAATGATGAAACACAATAATCTGTTTTTATGGCTGCTGGGGCTGACTGTTTGTTGGCTGGCTTCATGCAGCGAAGAAGATGGCCGGGTGACGTATCCATATTCGTGTCCCGAAATATCGGAACTGCAATTCTCAACTACCGATCAGACACCTGCTGCCGATTCTCTTTATTTTTCTGTGAAGATTCACGATCCGCAGACTCCTTTGTCTACGCTGGAAGTGAAATTGATGACAGGTGAAACTTTGGTCAGTTCGCAGTCGATCCGTACGAAAGGCACTGATGTCTCGATTGTTGAAAAAGGGATTTATATCCCGTTTGAAGCCGGACTTGAAGAGAATCAGGAAGCGAAGGTGATTCTGACAGCCATTAATGTGGAAGGTAGTGAAGTCACTCAAACATTTGATTTCCATATCACCCGTCCGCAGATTCCCGAAGTGCTTTATCTTCACTATAACGGTGAGGTGGTAGAAATGACCCGGAGTGAGGACAATCCTTACCTGTACCTTACGGAAGTTTCCGATTCGGAAGAGGGTTATCCGATGGAGCTATCCGGAAAGATCTCAACCACAGCATCATTGGATGATGCAAAACTGATTTGGGGAGCTGCCGAAGCAAGCAATACGGCAGTCCTTATTGAAGCGTCGGGCCCTAGCTTTGCTTTTGATTACCGGGATTGGTTTGTCGAACAAATCACTTTCAATGTGATGACTTTTGAACTGGGAGTAGTCGGCTACCAAAAGAACCTGAAAATTAAAGAAACCGAGTTGATAGCCAGTGAGGGATTTTTCCGTGCACAGATTAGCTTTTTTACGCAGGGGGAAGAGTTCGAAATGAGTGGATTTGAAGATGTGGAACACGCTTACAATCGCGACTTCTTTAGCTATAATCCGGATAATGGCAAGTTTACCTTCTTGCGCAAATCAGGAACCTGGGAGATCTATTATTCTTCTAAGTATAATTATATCTGGGTGGCACGGATGGGTGATACGGCTCCCACTTGCTTCTGGCTGGTAGGACACGGATTTACATGCGCACCCGTCTGGAATGAAGCATATAATAGTGGAGGCTGGAATTTGGAAGACATATCACAGTTAGATATATTGTGCCAATCGGTGAACAGAAATACCAGACCACCGTGTATTTGAGTAACACTCATGAATGGGAATCCTTCGAAATTGAAATTTACAGCGATTTGCAATGGAATAAAGATAAAGGCATGCTACTGCAAGAGGGTTCATTGTCCGGCGATACGGATGGAATTGAACTATCTGGTTCCAATGGAATAACGAGTGGCGACGGTTTCGTTCCCGGCTATTATCGTCTGACTTTCGACGCCTCGCAGGGAGTAGGCAAAGAAACTTTGCACATCGAACGATTGAGTGATTAATACCTAAAAAAGAATGATATATAGAAAAACAGGAAAGCCTATGAGAAATATGCTATATATAATATGGGGAAGTCTGTGCCTCCTGCTGGTCATTTCCGGTTGTAATCGACTGACGGGGCGAAAGCCCCGTGTCATTGACTTGGAAGATGGGAGCTGTGGAAGTACAGCCCGGTTACTATGAGAATTCATTTGTCCTGAAGAACATCTCAGATGTTCCTTTAGGAAAGGATTGGATCATCTATTATTCGCAGCTGCCTCGTGAGATTCTGCAGGAAGAGTCTGCTCCGGTCAAAGTGGAAGTGGTGAATGCGAACTTCTTCCGGATGTATCCGGCAGAAAATTTTCAACCACTGGCTCCGGGAGATTCGTTGACCGTCAAATTCTGTTGTACCAACGGATTGAAAAAAATGTCACATGCTCCCGAAGGCACTTACTGGGTGAGTCAGTCAGGCAGTAAGCAAGGTATTCCCTTGCCTGTCGGACTGACCATACAGCCGCTGAAAGGAATGGAGACAGAAGACTGGTATCCCGCACCTGATAAGATATATGCTTCGAATTTGGCGTTGGAGACTACAGCCCAGTTGCAGCAAACTGATATTTTTCCGTCAGTGAAAGAAGCGGTGCCGGCTACCGGCAAAGAGGGTTTTGCTATAGAAAATAAAGTAAAACTGACTTTCCATCCCGATTTTGCCAACGAAGCTGAATTACTGAAAGAAAAGCTGGCAACCATCCATGGCCTGGAAGTTGTATCCGAAGCACCGGTAACAGTTTATTTGGATTATTTGCCGGAACGGGAAACAGCAGTGAACGGCGAATATTATCGGATTGATACGGGAAACGGGCTGATAAATATTTCAGCTTCCACTTCACATGGCATATTCAATGGGACGCAAACCTTGCTCTCCCTGTTGAAAGGTCAGGAAAAGCCGTTTCGTTTGGAAGCTCTCTCCATCCGTGATTATCCCGATTTGCCGTATCGCGGGCAAATGCTCGATATTGCCAGGAACTTTACGACTGTTGAACATCTGAAAAAGCTGGTAGATGTAATATCTTCTTATAAACTGAACGTACTGCATTTCCATTTTTTTTCGGATGATGAAGGCTGGCGTCTGGAGATTCCCGGCTTGGAAGAATTGACCTCGGTTGGCGCACGCCGGGGACATACCACGGATGAACTGGAATGTTTATATCCGGGCTACGATGGCAACTATGATCCGTCTGCAGCTACCTCCGGCAACGGATATTACACCCGTGAAGAATTTATCGATTTATTGCGTTATGCAGCTCAAAGACATGTGCGTGTGATTCCGGAGATTGAGTCTCCGGGACATGCCCGTGCGGCAATCGTGTCCATGAAAGCGCGCTATCATAAGTATGTGAATACTGCCCCTGAAAAGGCCAACGAATATTTATTAAGTGACGCACAAGACACTTCCCGTTATGTTTCCGCGCAGTCTTATACGGATAATGTCATGAATGTAGCATTGCCTTCTACATACCGGTTTATGGAAAAAGTGATTCGTGAGTTGATAGCCATGTATGAGGAAGCGGAGGTACCTTTTGACTACGATTCATTTAGGTGGCGATGAAGTACCCGAAGGAGCCTGGATGGGTTCTCCTGTCTGCCGGACGTTTATGGATGAAAACGGGATGACAAGTGCCCACGAACTGTCTGAATACTATATTACGAAGATGGCAGACTATCTGCAACAATATCATTTGCAATTCAGCGGCTGGCAGGAAGTAGCGTTGGGACATCCGGAAACAACCGATCGTCATTTGAACCAACTTGCAGCAGGAGTGTATTGCTGGAATACGGTTCCTGAATGGGAAGCGGATGAAATACCTTACCAGATAGCTAACAAAGGATATCCGGTGATTCTCTGCAACGTGAACAATTTCTATCTGGATTTGGCCTATGACGCTCATCCCGACGAAAGAGGTCTCTCGTGGGCGGGATATGTCGACGAGTCCAAAGGTTTCTCCATGCTTCCATATAGCATTTATCGTTCTTCGCGTACCGATATGGCAGGCAATCCGGTCGATCCGGACATCGCAGGAAAGGGAAAAACGACTTTGACCGCTTCCGGAAAGGAACATATCCAGGGAGTGCAGGCACAATTATTTTGCTGAAACCATCCGTGATTTTGAATGGTGGAATATTACACCTTCCCCAAAATCCTCGGATTGGTGGAACGCGGTTGGAACGCTTTTCCCGCCTGGAGCACTTTAACAGGAGAGAAAGAACGTCAGGCTTTCAATAAAGAACTGGGCCTGTTCTACTCCAAAGTGAGTGAGAAAGAAATGCCTCACTGGGTGTCCCGAAGTATCAATTTCCGTTTACCTCATCCCGGACTTTGCATCAAAGAAGGGCAACTCCATGCCAGTACCCCTATCCGGGGAGGTGAAATACGCTATACGACCGATGGCACGGAACCGACCCTTCGTTCGGAACTTTGGAAAGCTCCGTAGCTTGTGATGCTTCCGTTGTGAAAGCGAAACTGTTTTATTTAAATAAAAGAGAGTGTAACAAGCACTCTCAAAGTAGATTAATCCACAAAAAGTAGATAAGTTATGAACTATGATAAGATAAAAAAGAACCGGAATATTATTCTTGTTGGGAATAGGTGCGATCACATCGTTGTCGTGCAATGATAATGATAACGCGAACTACCCGGAGCGAGTGCCCACCCGCCTGTCGGTGATGCCTTTGCCGGAAAGAGTCGATTATAAAGAATCGGTTGTCTCTCTCCCGCAGAATGTGACTGTCAGCCAGAACATTCCGGCTTCCACGTCGCAACTGTTGAAATCCACCCTGGAAGAGAAACTTTCTCTTTCCGTCAGTGATGCCTCCAACGATCGTGCCTTTATCCGTGTGAAACAGGAAGCGGATCTGGCTAAAGAGGCTTACCGGCTCACCGTTACCAAAGAGGGAGCCTGCGTCTATTATTCAACGGAAACCGGACTTCTCTGGGAATCAGACATTGAGACAAGCGCTCGAACAAGCAAATTTCTTCACTTCCGGAAGTGCTAAATATCTTCCGATGGTCGATATAAAAGATGCTCCCAAATATGATTGGCGCGGATTTCATATCGATGTAGTCCGCCACATGTTTACGGTTGATTATCTGAAAAAGGTGATAGACTGTTTGTCTTTCTACAAGATAAACAAGCTTCACTTGCATCTGACGGACGATCAGGGTTGGCGCATTGAAGTGAAAAAATATCCGTTGCTGACGCAGGAAGGCAGCTGGCGCGACTTTGACGAATATGACAAGAGATGCGTAGAACTTTCCCAACAGGATTATAACTATGAGATAGATCCCCGTTTCGTGAGAAACGGTTCTCAATATATGGCGGTCATTATACGCAGGAAGAGATGAAAGGTTTGGTAAGTTATGCGTTGGAAAGAGGGATCGATATTGTACCCGAAAATTGACATGCCAGGTCATTTCTCGGCGGCTATCAAAGTCTATCCCGAGTTGTCGTGCACGGGAGAAGCCGGATGGGGAGAAAGAATTCTCTTATCCTATCTGTCCCTCGCGCCCGGAGAACTATCAGTTCGTGCAGTCCATCATTGATGAGATGGTCGAGATTTTCCCTTCGGAATATTTCCATATCGGAGCAGATGAAGTGGAGAAAGATAACTGGGAACAGTGTGAAGTTTGTCAGCGATTGATGCAGCAGGAAGGTTATCAGAAAGTGGATGAACTGCAAAACCGTTTTGTGAAGATTATGACGAACTATGTGAAGGGTAAAGGCAAGAAAGTGATGGGATGGGACGATGCTTTTCTTGAAAAAGAGCCACAGGATTTGATTTATACTTATTGGCGTGACTGGCTGCCCGATCAGCCGGGAAAGATTACCCAGAAAGGGTATCCGATTATATTCATGGAATGGTCCGTTTCTATTTGAGTGCAACGCCTTCAGACGAAGGATTAAGCTCTTTGTATAACTTCGAGTTCGAACCCCAGTTTCCCGGCATCGTGAAGCAAAATGTGTTAGGCTTCCAGGCTTGTGTATGGACGGAGATGATTCCTAATGAACGGAAGTTTGGCCAGCACGTGTTTCCCTCTCTTCAAGCATTTTCGGAGTTGGCGTGGGGAAGTAGCCGTAACTGGATTGATTTTACCAATCGCCTGAAATGGCATGTTAAATGGTTGAATGCGAATGGATTCTATTTCACCAAACCGGGATTTTTTAATCCTGGTACACTAAGAACAATATGAAATCAGAACGTTTACTTTCATTAGATATACTCCGGAATCACCATTGTCGGAATGATTTTGGTGAACAACCCCGGAACATGGGAATCCATTTACGCACCCTTGCGACATGCCGAATGGAACGGACTGACTCCGACTGATTTGGTCTTCCCGTTCTTCATGTTTATAATGGGCGTTTCCATGAGTTTTGCCTTATCCCGGTTCGATCATCATTTCAGTCGCGGTTTTATCATCAAACTGGTACGGCGCACGGTGATCTTGTTTTTTTTGTTGGGACTTTTTCTTTCCTGGTTCTCGTTGGTGTGCACAGGAGTAGAACAACCTTTCTCGCACATACGTATTCTGGGAGTGTTGCAGCGGTTGGCATTGGCTTATTTCTTTGGTTCCTTGCTGATTGTGGGTGTCCGGCGTCCGGCAAATCTGGCATGGATCTCCGGGATCATTCTGGCAGGTTATTCCATCTTGCTGGCTTTGGGACACGGATTTGAACTTTCCGAACAGAATATTATTGCCGTTACAGATCGCACACTATTCGGAGAAGCCCATTTGTATCGGGAGTGGTTGCCGGATGGCGGACGTATCTTTTTCGACCCGGAAGGCCTGTTGAGTACCTTGCCGTGCATTGCGCAAGTGATTATCGGTTATTTCTGCGGAAATATTTTGCGGGAGAAGACTGAAATCCATCACCGGCTGTTGCAGATCTCCATACTGGGTATTGCTCTTTTTGTTTACAGGATGGTTGTTGAGTTACGGCTGCCCGTTGAATAAGAAAGTATGGAGTCCGACTTTGTGCTGGTGACTTGTGGTTTTGCTTCCTTGTTGCTTGTGTTTCTCACCTGGCTGATTGATATTCGTAAAAAGCAGAAATGGGGATATCCTTTCCATGTTTTTGGTACGAATCCATTGTTTATTTATATAGTGGCCGGTGTGTTAGCTACTTTGCTGGAGGTAATTACAGTTGGGGAGAGTAGCTTGCAGGAGAAGATTTACACTTCCATTTGGAGCGTTCTTCCCGATGCTCATCTGGCCTCTCTGATTTACGGCCTTCTGTTTATCGGATTCAATTATCTGATTGTATGGGGGCTGTACAAAAAGCAACTATTTATAAAGATATAGAAGGTAAGTGACTAGTTAGAAAAAGGTAGAGTTTATGCCGGATAGCTACGGCAGTTTGTTTTCGTAGCCGGATGGCATAAACTCTATTGATTATCAGTTCAATAAATATACAGGTAAACAGTCTTCCTATTTTTCTTTCTCCGACGGCGTGTGTGTTGTCCGCCAGAACGTATTTTTCACCTCCCTTGCCACCTCTTTCCAGCTTGGTATACTTTTTAGTGAGCGTCGAGCCGGGAAATCGTAAAAGCAATAACAATAGGAAGAGGAAAAATGCAGGCATAAGCCACCCAGCCGTAAATCTGCTTGATGCTTATCTCCATCATCTGACTGATAAATTCCTCCATATAATGACCGAGATTGAACGGATTGCTGCTGAAAGCTACATGATCGATGGCTGAACCGTAACGGGCCAGATTGTCGGGAACATAATACGCCAATCCCTGTGCATAGACTGCGGCTCCCACTACGCCGCCTACTACCATGTGCAGCATATTGAACACACTTAATCCCTGGAAGAAATGCTGGAAAGTCATGATTTCCTCCAGACACACCATAAAAAGTAGCACTCAATACGGCATAAGCGAAGCCCCGACATACGGTCAGCAGGTAAAGCTGTGAAATATGGATGTCGGTGGATAAAAAGTCAGGTAGAAACCGATCAGGTAACCGATCAACCCGATAAAGCCGACAATGACCAGGCGTACATAATTATACTGCTTGACGTGCATCCACCAATACGAAAACACACAACCGCATACGATACCGACAATGGCAAGCCAATCGAGTTGGGAACTGACCAGTTCTTCATATTTCATTACTTCCTCGTAAAAGACTTCCTCCAGCACGTGCTCCGTGGCGAGGAACGCTTCCACTAAAGTGACTAATCCCAATAAAGGCAAAAAATGGCGGTACGTCCACATCTTTGGTTCGAGAAATGGGTGTCGAACGGTCATCATGCGCCAAATACAAATTCCTAAAGTGATGAAAATCACGATGGTAAGTTGGCGGATGACCGGGCTGTTCCACCAGTCATACCAGTCGCCATAGTTGAAGAGGAAAGCGATTTCGGCAAGTAAGGCAGCCCATAGTATCCCGCCCCAGCCAGTCGATACCAAACAGAGGAAATTTGCGCATGAACCGGAAATGCTTCACACAAGTGAACTGTATCAATAAGACAATCAGCATCAGACCGGCAACGAACAGGTTCATGTACGTCCAGTGATAATGATACATTAGATAGGTCGTAAGTAGGTCAGACAGCTGGATGCTTCCCAAAATTACAATGTGAAGCCAGGGAAAGAAAACGGTAAAATCCCGTTTAGGAGTCATCCACAGCTGAATGTTTGACATACACTCGAAAGTTCCCTGTATTTTGCACATACCTTCGATGAAGCAGACCAACCACAATAGAGGGAGAAAGGTGATATGCGGCGCTATCAGGTTGCAGAGTAGTACTCCCAGTGCGGCCGATGTAAGCAGGGTTTTATTGGTAAAACGAAACTTCATGCGGAACAGCAGCGGGAAGTAGATTGCCATACCGGCGGCCAGGTTGGCATACATGCACATCAAAATATCCTCCCGCATCAGTGACATGCTGCCGATCATCTGATTCAGCGCCCCCAAATAGACCCCTCCCGAAAGCTGGAAGATGACGGCAATGAAAAGATAAATCCACGGTTGCATTTTCCGCGGCACGAAGCTGCGGAACATCGGCAAAACAAAAGGACCGTTCAGAACAGGAGCACTCATAAGAATTAAAGATTAGAAATTAAAAATTAAAAGCAATTGATAATTAAAACAATGATTAAAACGATAAAGGGTTAAAGCGGTTAATATTTCACTTCACATTCCACGTTAAAACCGGCACGCATGCGTTTTAAATCTTCCGGTTTGTTTCCTTTCAGACTGATACGTACGGGAATACGTTGCTCCACTTTCACGAAGTTTCCGGTGGCGTTGTCTTGCGGAATCATTGAGAAGGCGGCTCCTGTTGCATCGGAGATGGATTCTACTACTCCTTTGAATGTGACGTTCGGCACGGCGTCTGCGGTTATTTCCACTTCTGCGCCTTCTTTGATATTCGAAAGCTGGGTTTCACGATAATTGGCGATTACCCACAAATCACTGCTGTCTACGATATCAACCATAGTCTGTCCCGGTTGCACCAGTTGCCCTTCCAGGATTTCTTTCTTTCCTGTGGTACCGTCACACGGGGCGATGATAATTGTATAAGAGAGATTCAGACGGGCAAGTTCCAACGCAGCTTCTGCCAGGCGGACACCTGCTTCATTCTGTCCCAGGCGATGAGTCTGCTCACTTTTCACTAAGGAAGTAGACATTTTAGCCCGTGACACCTGTTCATAACGGGCTTTGGCAGCTTCGTATGCTGTATGTACGTTGTCATATTGCTGTTTCGTCACTGCGTCTTCCTGCAACAGTTTCTCAAAACGGTTCAGTTCACGTTTGGCATTTTCCATCTGTACACGTACTTCTTCAATACTTGCGTCGCTCACACTTAAATTGTTTTGCGTAGTGGCGATACCGATGGTAGTGGCCTGGCGTCCTGCGGTGGCATTGGCCAAATCCGCTTCCGCCTGTGCTACACGAAGACGGAATTCCGCATCTTCAATAATAAGGAGCGTGTCGCCTTTTCGTACCTGCTGATATTCTTCAAAGCATATCTTCTTGATAAATCCCGGTACACGGGTATTGATCGGTGTGATATGTTGTTTCACCTGTGCATTGTCCGTATATTCGATATTTCCCAAGTGGATAAACCGGGAACAAACATAAGTGACACCACCGATAAGTAAACAGATAATTACAATGTTGTATATTATCTTCTGGGTTTTTCTAGCTATCATAATCTGTTCTATTTTAAGAGAGATGAGAATTTGATTCTATTATAAGTTAGATTCTTTTTTTGATAAGTCATTAAGAGAGTGTGTGTGATATATTTCATTTTATAATAACTGTATATCAAGTTAATACGTGCATTGACCAGACCGAGGTCGGCACTTAGTTTCATATTGCTGGCATCGAGCATATCGGTGAGCAGGGCAAGGTCGTTTTTATAACGGTTGCTGGTTACGTTATAGTTCTGGTCGGCAAGTTCCACGCTTTTCTCCTGTGTACGCAGGTCTGTGAAAAGAGGTGAGAAAGTTGACGTAGTTCGCCTGTACACCGTTTTCTATTTGTTCCTGTGCCAGTGAATATTCCTCCTGTGCTCTGCGGACGTTCAGTTTTGCCTGGCGCACTTTCTTGTTGTTTTTGAAATAAAGAAGAAAGATTGTATTTGATACCGACCCCCCATACCAGTAATTGAAGTTATTGTCGAGCACCGGGACTTCGATGGTGATAGGACCATCTAAATGTTCACCAGCCACAAGTGCAATTTTCGGAAGCAGTTCCGAGCGTTCCAATTTCACTTTCTGCTCGTTCATTTTCACAGCCAGCTGGGCTTGTTGCAGTCCTACATTGCTCTGCATGGCCAGCAGTTGCCAGTCGTTTTCCGGCTAATGCTGTCACTTCCTCGTTCAGCAAGGTAGAATCGGGAACGATTTCTGTTCCGGCAGGCAGATGTAGGGTAGTCACCAGTTGGTGATTCATTATTTTGCGGGTATCCTGCACCTTTGCCAGTTGTAGTTTCAGTGTTTCTTTCTGGAGTTCGTAGCGGGTGATATCATTTTTAAGGCCGTTCCCTGTGTGCGGCGTGGATTCCATGTTGCGGATCACCTGTTCCGTCAAATCCAGATTCTTCTGTAACACTTGCAGCTGGTTATTCAACTTGTATAAATCCAGGTAATAGCCGGTCAGGAGAAAGACGGATTTCCTGACGGTTCTTCTGCCAGTCCAATGCAGCCATTTGCTGACCGAGTTCAGCCAGAGTCATACTGCTGTTGATGGCTCCTCCGGCGTAAATCACTTGTTGGGCTTCCAACGCGAAGTTATTGCCGAAGTGGGGCATAGGGATGTTCTGACCGTTTTTGAAGTCACGGTCCCACAGATACCCGTCGCCCAGGTAGCTGAACGAGAGTGAGGCGCCAATGTCCGGCAATCGTTGTGACTTGGCGGCTTTCAATGCTTCATCCGCTGCTTCTTTTCCGGTTTTATACGTTTGAATACTCTGACTGTTCTCGTCTGCCAGACGGAACATTTCATTAATACCCAGAACTTTCCTGCCAGGCGTCTGGGCAAATAGTCCCTGGCTGCACAGTACTGCACAAAGCGGCACTATGAGCCATCTTTTTTTGCTCATAAAGTGAAAAGAAATTTAATTAATAGTAGAATTTTGAATTTTCTTCCCCACGGAATAATACAGAGTAACACAGAGTTTTTTTCTTTTGAAATATGTCAGTTGACACAAGTTAATGAAGATTATTTGAACGCTGTGTCCTCTGGCGTTCTCTGTAGTGAATAATAGGAGGGTTATCAAATCTGTGCAGCCACACCCCAACCGTGGAAATCATCCATTTTATTCTTATAACGAACGGCTGTTTGATAATATCTTAGTTTCATCTTGATACCTATTTTTCTATTTTTGGTTTGCAAAATTATGAAAAAAAAACAAGTAAGTTGTAACCCTATATAGGCTCAAATATAATGTTTTTTAACGAATGGCAGCTAGCATATCAAATAGGAGAAAAAGAATAGAAAGAAGCACAACCACTCCTGAAGTAAAGATGCGATATAATATGTACCGTAAGGTGAAGCTATACGACTAAATAAGAAAAATTGTTCTGAAAAGCTCCTTTTTTGTTCTGATTAAGCCTATAAGTAAATAAAAAGAAAACCTATACCTTTGCAGTCGAATTTTAATCAATAGTTTATGACTGCAATAATAAATAAGGAGAACTCAAAGGTGTTTTTGCTGATACTGCTAGGTATGTTATCAGCGTTCGGTCCTTTTTGTGACGGATATGTATTTACCTAGTCTGCCAGCCATGGCAGACTATTTTTTTACCCACTCGTCGATGGTGCAATTGGGACTTACCACCAGTATGATAGGTCTGGCATTGGGACAAATTTTTTTCGGGCCATTGAGTGATAAATACGGTAGGCGTCCGTTGTTGCTCGTCTCGATGATACTGTTCATCGTGTCTACCGTATTCTGTCTTTTGCACCGGACATTTATTCGTTTATCACATTGAGATTGATACAGGGAATCGGAGGAGCAGGCGGTATTGTCATATCCCGTTCGGTGGCTACGGATAAGTTTTCGGGGAAGGAACTGGCCAAGATGCTGGCCGTGATCGGTGCGATTAATGGAGTGGCTCCCGTGGCAGCTCCGGTAATCGGAGGGTTGGTGACCGGGACGATCGGATGGAAAGGGATTTTTGTGATATTGCTGTTTATTGGCGTACTGCTGTGGATAGGCTGCATCCGTTTTAAAGAATCACTTCCCGTAGAGAAACGCTCGAAGACGGGAATCGTTTCTACTTTCCGTAACTTCGGTGCAATCGTTCATAACCCCCGTTACATGCTCTATGTTCTGCAACTGGCGTTTGCACAAGGCATCCTCTTTGCTTACATAGCTTCCTCACCTTTTATTGTGCAACAACATTACGGATTTTCCCCCTTTGCATTTAGTATCTGCTTCGCGGTGAATGCGGTAGCTATCGGGGTGGCAGCAGCTATCTCCGTGAAATTCCGCCAACCTGAAACTGGGACGCTGACCGGATGCATCGGTATGTTGTGCCTGTCCGTCTGTGTGATGATTGCCTTGTATAACGGATGCGGCTTCTGGACCTATGAACTGCTGATGTTTGCATTACTTTTCACAATGGGACTGACCTTTACTTCCTCCACTACCTTGGCGATGGATAGCGAACGCCGTTACGCCGGAGCAGCTTCCGCCCTGTTGGGAGCACTCTGTTTTGCTTCCGGAGGTATTGTTTCTCCGTTGGTCGGCTTGGGAAATATCCTTGTATCTACCGGAGTTACATTTGTGGTCTGCGCCATCTGTTCCCTGCTTTGTACACTATGGGCGATGAGGAAAGTACCGATGAAAGTAGCAATGTGCCGGATTTTCCGTTAAAGTGAGATTGTTTCAAAAATAAAAAAGTCATGAGGAAGTTAAAGCTTAAACTCCCTCATGACTTTTATAATTTACTACCAGCATAATTATAATTACTACCAGTATAAACAGACTGAAATAAAACTACAGTTTTATCTCTTCCGTGAATATCTCCCCGAAACGATTCTTAACCACCACCTTGACAGATTTTGCATCTTTAGAAGGCTGTGCACGGAAAAGATGACGTGTGCGATAACCCGTTTTCTTTCCCTTTACCATATTGATATAATCCTGATCCTCATCGTCAAAAGCCTGCATAGCACCTTTCAACACTCCATCCTCGTACCAGTTTACCGTATACGTCCAGTCCCAATCCCAGATATTGGCTACCACATAGTCTTTCTGGCTTTCAAACTCTCCCGGTTGGTAAAGCCGAAACTGATAGTCCGGCGAACACCCTGTTGCCTTGTAACGCCATTTCACATCATCACCTTTCACTTGTACCACCAGATAACCGTTTGGTGCTCCGCAACGATTCACGTGTCCTGCCCACCATGCGCCGCAGGCCGCTCCGATATTATGTTCGTAAATGGTAGGAGCGGGCAACTGATTTTCATAAAAGTGCGTGTGTCCGGAGAAAATATGTACTTGGTAAGGCCTCAACAGTTGGAAAAGCGCATTGGCGTTGCGCGCATTTCCCCCCCGCAGCTACCGTGTTATTAGCTACTGGAGCGTGAACGTTCAGGAACACGATATTTCCTTTTAGGCACATAACTTAAATCTTTTCTCAACCAGTCCAAATCTTCCGGCGTGAAGCGTTCCGTGTATTTCTTGTTGCCGTCGTAATCAATATCCTTCATTGCTATCACATGCACTTTACCGATATTGAATGAATAGTTAGCCGGGCCGAATGACTGATAATAATTCTGTTCCCCATAACCATCCGCCGGATGATCCGTCTGCGTTATAGATTTGTAGAGCAGGTTGAAGTCGTGGTTTCCCATCAGTTGGAACATCGTCATTCCTAAGTTGGACACCGCTTGCCGGTAAGGAGCGTACAGGTTCATGGCATCCCACACCAGATCCCCCAGTCCCATGCCGACGATTTCGAAGTTCTTTAGTGAGTCGGCAGTCTGTTTCAGATCGGGCACTGTTTCCGTGCGGAAGCGGTCCAGTTGCTTTTCGTTTCTCACTTGCGGGTCGGAAAGGACGATGTAGACAAATTCATCCACCGGTTTCTGCCGTTTAGTCAATACGAAGTCACATTGGTTTTCGCTTTTTCCCGGCATCCAGATATTGATAGAAACCATCGGCTATCCCCTCTTTGGAAGGAAGCTCATACGCTGCCGGGTAGAGATGTAAACCATTGGATAACGTGCCGGATCAGTGTTCAGAACATAATTTCCTTCTGCATCAGTCGTATTGAAATGTGCCCCGTCTGTCACCACTACACCGCTGATGGGTTTACCTGTATTATCTTTCACACTACCTTTCACCACCGTCTGACCAAAGGCGGCAATAGCGTTCAGCTGGAAAAGCAAAACCGCTGCAAACAGCGTTTTTCTAAAATTGATCTTTTTCATTGCTTATAACTTTCTTAAAGTAACCTGATTGAATAATGCGATAATTTCTTCCGGTTCATCTGCCGACTTGAGAGCCTCCTCAAAAGACTTGCTGTTATCATCGAAACACATCACATTGGCGCAATCCAGAATATGACCCATGTTGAATGTAGCAACTTCCCGGCTCACCTCTTCTTTCTTCAATGCCTTCTTATAATATTTATTCACCTTATTGACCGCCTTGTAAATAGAAGGCTTCAAAATTTCGACCGAAGAATCCGTAAATCCGATTGTTACATCATACTCGTGCGTATAATTCTGGATGAAAGTATTCCATTTTCCGGTAATGTCACTCCCCAGATAATGTTCCGCTTCAAACACTGGTTTGGTAGTCGGGATTTCTCCATACACGTCGAATATAAACGCTGCTTTCGGCTTTTTGCCTACGGGAGTAGCTTCTTTTTCATTGCTTGAAACATTGTCTTTTCCGGAGATATTCTCGTTCATGGCGAGCTCTCCTTTTTGCGCTGTTGCTGCCATCGTTATAACTAACACAACAGCCATACTGATTATTCTTTTCATATTCATTGAATTTTAAAGATTGATTGAAATGATAATTATTGCCGCAATCTTGGTGACCGACACATTCATTTATTGCTGCCACATCAGCCGAATATGGAAGTCATCGCCTCCCATGTTCGCTTTAGCCGCCTGATAATTCTTCAGGTTAGTACGCTGCAGAGCAGACGGATATTTAAAGCGTTTCGGCATTTTGTTATTAGCATTTGCGATGCCGGGCCCCACAGGTAACACAGGAAAACCGGTACGGTTATATTCAAACCACTGCTGATAATCGCAGAAGAACAGTGCGACAAACTTCTGGTTCATGATTCGTTCCAGCGTATCATCATAAGCAGCTTCCGGATTTTCAAAATAATGGTCAGGCATTTTCTGTCCCCACTGTTCGATAGCCGCCTGCACTCCCTTCTGATAAGCCTCTTTGGCAGCGTTGCTTCCTCCGTCGATCACTCCTTTTTTCAGTAATTCCGCTTTGATGAATTCCACTTCGGCATAAGGCATCATGGCAAGTTTCATAGGTGCCTTCGCCATTTCCTGATTCAGTCCCGAAGCAGTGATTGAAGGCAACGTCTGATAACCGCTGGGCAAACCCACATAATCTTTAGTCTGGTCGGGGAGAGTGACCTGTGTTGCATACACCTGCAGACGAGGATCGTTCCAACCTTTCAGCAGATTGACAAAGAACTCGGAAATCTGAACATAAGAAGTGAAATCCTGCGGACGGGTGAGCGGAGCTTCCTCCGGATAAGTTCCGCTGATGGCAAGCAGGGCAGCATCATCGTTCGATTCGAATACCGGATAAGTGGCGGGATCGGTCAGCATGGTACGCAGTTCCTGTTTCGCGTTGAATTCCGACACGTCGATCACCCGCAGCAGTGCACGCAGACGGAGTGAGTTGCAGAACTTCTTCCATTTCAGAATACCGGTTGCATCCCCTTTGGACGTCTTGTACAACATTTCGCCCGATTGGTTGTAGATCAACCCGTTAGCTTTGTCGAACAACTCGTTAGCTGTTTTCAGGTTGTCGATAATCTGTTGGTACACCTGCTGCTGGGTGTCGAACTTCGGTGCAAGTATTCCCTCGTCGGCGGAGCAGGCTTCGCTCATCGGAATATCACCGAAGGCATCCGTCAGAATCTGGTATAGCCAACATTGCAAAGTCAGCGATATAGCATCGTAGTTGGGTTGTTTGGAGGCTTCCGGCAATTTTCCGGTGAGGCGCATCATCTCTTTGGCGTTGTTGATCCATTTATAATAAGTAGTCCATGTGCCGTCTCCTTCGCTGTCCGTCATATACCACCATCCCACACCGTTGGTGCTGCTGGTAGATACGGCACATTGCATCAGGTCGTAGGTATAGCTGTTGTAGCGTTTCCAGTTGTAGACCGATGTTTCGTATAAAATCGGGTTGAGCAGAGTGCCGGGATTCACCTCATCCATGCGGGTGGGGTCTGTATTGAGTTCGTCGAAGCTGGTGCAGGAAGTCGTGCAGAGAGCTCCGCACAAAGTCATTCCCCATACTATATTTTTGAAAAGTTTACAGGTTTTCATAAGTCAGTGTTTAAAAAGATACGTTAATATTCAGTCCGAAAGTGCGTGCCGTAGGCAGTGAGCCCGTCTCCACACCGGTCACCATCGAACTTCCGTTGAGGGCGGCAGATTCGGGGTCGAACAGAGGATAGTCGGTGATACAGAATAGGTTGCGTGCGTAGAGTGCCACCGATGCTTTGCTGAACGGTGTTTTCTTCAGTGTACTGTTCGGCAACTTGTACTCCAGTCTCATTTCGCGCAACTTGAGGAATGAAGTGTCGAACGTGTTAGTTTCCACATTTGCCATCCGGTAGTATTCCTTATAATAACTTTCCACGGTCACCACTTTGGTGTTTGGCGAGTAAGTTCCGTCATCGTTCTTCACCGTTCCCGGGGCAATCATGTACATCCCGTCTTGTGGTGAAAGTCCGGCGGCAGCGATGCGCGGGTCGTCTTTCGACATATAAAATTCCGTTCCCGGCAGACGTCCGTTCAGGGTATGTTGCAGTTTTCCCTGTTCCGTCATTTTGTGGTGCGAGTGCGAGTACATTTTACCTCCCACCTGTCCGTCGAGCAGGACGCTAAGCGTGAAGTTCTTGTAAGAAAATTCGTTGTACAGTCCGGCTTTCCATTTCGGATAGGCCGTGCCGACGTATTCGATCTCTCCCGAACGTTCGGGCAATCCGTTGTCGTTGATGACCACATTTCCTTCCGGGTCGCGTACCAGTTTATATCCCCAGAGATCGCCCGTAGTTCCACCCACACGTCCGATGATAGACACACTACCGATACTGCTGATTAACTGGTTCTCATCCGCCCCTTCCGCCAGTGAGAGAATCCGGTTCTCGTTCTTAGACCAGGTGAAAGTAGCGTTCCAGCGGAAATCCCTGCTGACTACCGGAGTAACGTCCAACTGGATTTCGTAACCGCGGTTGCGGACACATCCCGAATTGATGGTAGCTTTGCTGTAACCTGTGGTCGGGTCCATCGGAGCATCCAGAATCTGGTTTTTGGTGCGGTTATAGTAGAACGTGAAAATCGAGTCCGATGCGGTTGTGAAACATACGGAAGTCGAATCCCGTTTCGTAATTGGTCGAAATCTCCGGTTTGAAATCCTGATTATAGAGCGTAGAAGATACGATGGCCGAGCCGGGGAAATCGCTTGTGCCATAATAGGGCGATGTCTTGTAAGGGTCTGTGTCATTGCCCACCTGTGCCAGCGAACCTCTCACTTTCAACAGACTGATCTGTTCCGGCAACGTGAACCACTCGTTCATCACTGCACTGACGTTGACCGAAGGATAGAAGAAAGAACGGTTGCTTTTCGGCAGGGTAGACGACCAGTCATTGCGCCCGGTGACATCGAGAAACAGTTTATCCTTATACGAGAAATTGGCCGTGAAATAAAGACTGTTCAACGCTTTTTTTGATAACCGTCTGCACGTTCGGGTTGGAAACGCCGTTTGCCAGTTTGTATACTCCCGGCGTAATCAATCCTACCACCGAGGCAGCCAACATATCGTAGCTTTGTTGCATCATGTTTCCACCTGCCGAAGCGTTGACACGCAATCCGTTGGCGAATGAATCATGGTAAGTAAATAAAGCATCGCTGTTTAATTCATAATCGAACACATTCTGCTTCTTGAAAAATCCGTTTCCGAAAACCACGTCGCTGATGGGGCGATGCTGTTCGCGTTGGTCTGCTGACAACTGGATACCGGACCGGATCATGAAATCGAATTTACTGTTGATGCGCAGATTGGCAGAAATGGATGATACATTACTGTGTTTCTCCGAAGGATTTTCAGATTCGTACAGAATGACATACGGGTTTCCGATAAAGGAACTGTACGGTTGGAGCTGTTTCACATTTTCCTGTCCGGTACGCCACATCGGACGCAACCAGTCGAGGTTGACATTCGGATTCTGGAAGATAAGGAAGTAGGAGATAGAATTACTGTTATATCCCAGTGCAGGCGTGTTGTTGAGCTTGCGGTACGTATAACTCGACTTGAAATTAATGCGCAGTGCCCTCGAAATCTGCTGTTGGGCGGAAACCATGGCGGTGATACGCTGGAAACCTGTATTGGGGAGAATCCATTCGTTCTTAGTGTGGGTGATGGACGCCCGTACGCTGCCCCGGTCGGATTTTCCGGTCAAGGCTACCGAGTTGGTCAGGGTGTATCCTGTCTGGAACAAATCTTTGCGGTTGTTTTTGTACGCTACCCAAGGGGTGGCAACAGAAGCGCGTCCCTGCGTTACGGGGTCATATTGGTAGAACAACCTGTTGGCGTCGAAACGTGCTCCGTAGGCGCTACTGGTTCCGCTGGTGCTTGCGTAACTGCCGTCTTCCGCTTTCCCGTAAGAGTAATAGGGCTGGCCTTCGTAGATAGAACCTGCCGGACCGATATTGCTCGGCAATCCCTGTCCGAATTCATACTGGTAATCGGGCCATCTCATCACATCGTCAATACTGAAGTTACCGCTGTAAGACACACCGATACCTTTGGGTGCACCCGCTCCCCCGATTTGGTAGTCACCATAATCACGCCATTGGCTGCACGCGTACCGTACAAGGCTGTCGCACTGGCCCCTTTTAATACTTGGATGCTTTCGATATCATCCGGATTGATGTCGGAGAATCCGTTACCATAGTCCACGGAAAGTTCGCTGTTTGAACCTGCACCGTAGGCAACACCCGGATTGGTCATCGGACTACTCATCGGTACACCGTCCACTACCACCAATGCGTCGTTTCCGTTCTGGTTCAGCGAGACGTCCCCCCGCAGCGAGATACGGCTCGAATTAAGCGGACCACCGGAAGAGATAACACTCAATCCGGCTACCTTGCCGTTCAGTGCCGTCGACCAGTTGGTGGGCAGGGCACTCGTAATCATATCCCCTTTCACGGTTTCCGTGGCATATCCCAATCCTTTTTCTTCACGTTTGATCCCCAGGGCAGTCACCACCACATCATTCAGTTGTTGCGACTCTTCCGCCAGTTTTACGTTCATCGTATTGCCTGCATAGTTCTTCTGTAGCGTTTTATATCCCACATAACTGAATACAAGCAAATCCTTTTGAGTCAATGTTTTCTTAGTCTTCAGGGAGTAGTTTCCGTCGATGTCGGTCACCGTGCCGTCTGTCGAGTTTTTCACAGCTACGGTAGCCCCGATTAACGGTTCCCCACCTTCACTCGTTATTTTTCCTTTCACTGTTGTCTGTGCGTATGCAGAGCCACAGCACAAGAGCCCAATTGACAGAGAAAGCAGCCATTTGTTTCTTTTTTCATAATCTTTTACCTTGCTTCTTTTAATTTATTAAATGCAATAAAGTTATTCACACCCGTGTTTTTTGTTTCACGGTGCAAAGGAATGCAAGGCAGATTAAGATAGTATTACAGATCTGTTAACAATCTGTGTTGTGCGATAAATACAAATTAATAAAATAAATGGAGGCACGGATTACACGGTTTTAGTTAATAAAAGAACCGCGTAATCCGTGCCTAATAATCTAATAATAAAAGATTATTTTACTTGATTAGATAGAATACTTACTCTGATACTCTTTCGGCGACATCCCCTCGTGCCGTTTGAAGTACCTTCCTTCCTAAATACGACTGATCGGGAAAACCAAGTCGGTCGGCTATTTCCTGAATCGTCAGTCCGGTGGATTGAAGCAACACTTTTATCTCCAGGATGGCAAAGTCGTCGATAATCTTTTTTGGCAGCCTCGCCCGTCACGCTTTTGCAGATACCTGTCAGGTATTTGGTGGAGATACACAGTTTGCTGGCGTAGAAAGTCACTTCCCGTTGTGAGATACAGTTTTCATGTACCAGTGCGATGAAATTCTTAAAGATTTCATCCTGCCGGCTTCCTCCTTCGATTTCCTGTCGGTCGAAGTAGCGGTAACACTTATCATAAATATCCAGCATAAACGACTGGAGATGATTTTTGGCGATCTGGTTGCGGAAACGGTTTTCACGATCGTTGTATATAGCTGTTGTGGCACGCATTAACCCGTTGATTGCTCCTGTGCTTTCATCCTTGAGTGTATAGCACGGTTTTTCTTTGATGAACCGGAAGAAGATCGGCTCGAAACGGAGGCAGGCTTCGCGAAACATTTCTTTGGGAAATCCGAAGAAAGAAGCTGTGAAATCGCTGCTGTTGCCATTGATGCGGATAATCGTTCCCGGCAAGAGCACGATTTGAGTGTTTTCTACTATTTCATAGTCTTTCAGGTCGATTGTGACGTGTGCCCATCCGCTTCTGCAAAAATAGATGGCACCCCTTCCAGTTTCCACAGGCGTTGCATAATTGGAGACAGGTTTTCGTCCATTCCGGCAACGAACGGTTCATGAAGTATGGCTAGGCTAGAGTTTTTTGATTCCATTGTTGTTCTTATTTTGGGTACAAAAATAGGACTTTTTCACTAAATATCGGTTTTAATGTTCCTAAAATGAACAAAACTGAAGATACTAAGTCCAGTTTCCTATGAAGAAAACAGTCTACCTTTGCCGCGTTCAAAAATAGTTAAATAGGTAACAGAAAATGAGTAAAAAGGTATGTAAAATGAAGCAAGGGCTATTATTGCTCGGTTGTCTGGTAGCTGCTACGGGCTGTAAACAAGCTCCTCCCACACAAATGGAAACAGGATATGAAGTAATGACCGTTTCTCCGGCCGACCGGATGATTTCAAGCGCCTACTCGGCGACCATCCGCGGACGTCAGGATATTGATATTTACCCCCAGGTAAGTGGTACGCTGACTAAAGTCTGTGTAACGGAAGGGCAGCGTGTAAAGAACGGACAGACATTGTTCATCATCGACCAAGTGCCGTATGAGGCAGCCCTGCAGACGGCAGTGGCAAACGTTGAATCGGCCAAAGCCTCTCTGGCTACAGCGCAACTGACGTATGACAGTAAAGAGGAACTGTATAAAGAGAACGTAATTTCCTCTTTCGATTTGAGTACGGCAAAAAACCCTGTTGGCTGCCAAAGCACAGTTGGCACAGGCCAAGGCGCAGGAAGTGAGTGCCCGCAATAATATTACATACGTATATAAAGTCGTGGACGGCAAGGCACAATCAGCTCCTGTCAGTGTGACCCGTGTAAATGGAAACCTTTATAGAACGCCCCATCCTGTCGGCTGTTATTTCTATTTCGATAGTGGTAGTGGGTATCATCGGGTTGTTTACTTTGCCCGTCGAACAATATCCGGATATTGCTCCGCCTACCATTCAGGTAAGTACCTCTTATTTTGGTGCCAGTGCGGAAACTCTTCAGAAGAGTGTTATCGCTCCGTTGGAGGAAGCGATTAACGGTGTGGAAAATATGACTTATATGACTTCTACCGCTTCAAATGCCGGAGTTGTGGATATCACTGTGTATTTCAAACAAGGGACAGACCCCGATATGGCAGCGGTCAATGTGCAGAACCGTGTATCGAAGGCAACCGGACAGTTACCGGCAGAAGTAACGCAGGTCGGTGTGACTACCTCCAAGCGGCAGACAAGTATCCTGCAGATGTTCTCACTATATAGTCCGGGTGATTCGTATGATGAGAAATTCTTGTCCAACTATATCAGTATTAACTTGAAACCTGCTATTCTTCGTATCCAGGGTGTGGGTGATATGATGATTATGGGTGGTGACTATAGTATGCGTATCTGGATGAAGCCTGACGTGATGGCCCAGTATAAATTGATTCCATCGGATGTGACCCAAGTGTTGGCTGAACAGAATATTGAATCGGCTACCGGTTCATTCGGAGAAAACTCTGATGAAACTTATCAATATACAATGAAGTATAAAGGGCGTCTGATTACTCCGGAAGAGTTTGGGGAAATTGTGATCCGGTCTTCGGATAATGGCGAAGTGTTGAAGCTGAAAGAAATTGCCGATATAGAGATGGGCGAGGAAAGCTATGCCTATCATGGGGCTATGAATGGTCATCCTGGTATTTCCTGTATGATTTTTCAGACGGCAGGATCGA
>VOFC01000183.1_pt1 | contig 28062 bp, 34 predicted proteins | sample 5384161 | NCBI WGS metagenome assembly VOFC01 (sample SAMN12384722, study PRJNA508395) | human gut metagenome | isolation source: healthy gut B | host: Homo sapiens | reverse complement strand
GATGAATATCCATGCCGGCAAACCAAGAGCTTCTTCTTTTCTTTCATGCTTTCCTTCTCCTTTTTTCTTTTTTGAGGATATTCCTCAGATTGCACTCATCATACCATAAAACGGATAGCCGGTAAAGACAAACTGCCTAATCTTAACGAGATGTTAACGTTATGAATGAGCATAATGCACAAAATGGCGCAAAAAAAGGGAACGCGCACGAACCGTGCGCGTCCCTATGTAGCAATGGTGTCAGTCCTTGATCTCGCGGATGGAGATGAACCGGAGCTGGTTGAGCGGCTTGCCGGTCTTGCTGGCGACGATGGCCATGAGCATGGCGGCCGTCTTGTCGGGCACGTCGTGCAGGGCGATCTTGCCGGCGGTGCCGGGGGCAGGGGCCGTCTTCACAGCGGGCGCAGCGGGGACTGCGGCGGGCGCGGCAGCGGGCTCCGCGGATTTTTTGCGGCTGATGATCGCGCCGGCGATCTTCGTGACGTACATCAGAAGGATCAGGCCGAAAAAGACGACGGCCATGCCGAGCACGACGATCAAAGCGGCGGTACCGATGGAGACATCCTCCATCGCGGCGTTTACCAGAAACATGTTTCTTCCTCCTCACAAAGCGCCTGCGCGCTCCGATTTTCGGGGTTTATACCGCAGGCGGGCGTTAATTTGGTGTTAAAAACGAGTAGAATAAAAAGCGGTACAAAAAGGGCTTGCAAAGTGGAAAAAACATGGTATAATAAACATGGAAAGTAAACAAGGCGGGTCGGTCTGCCCGGTTTTTGAACGGAAGCCGGAAGCGGAATGGGGTGCGAAGCCCCGCGAGTGGAGTCACTGTGATGCGCGCATGCCGCGCTAAGTCAGATACGGGACCAGACCTGTGCTCCTGCCGTCACCGGGAGTCGATGGACGAATTTTTGTCCGCACGGCTGGTGGCTGTGCGGACTTTATCTGGCGCTGCGCTCCATTCCCCCCGGAGCCCGCCGCCGCTTGGAAAAGCTGCACACCCCATGTGCTTTCCGGGCAGCGTGAGCAGATCCCCCTCTGCAAACACCTGTCAGCAACACAATACCCCTCCGGCGTCGGGAACCGCCGGAGGGGTATTTGTCTGTTTTGCCGGATGCCGCGCCTCACGGCAGGTCCATATCCGGGATGGAGATGTTGTCGGTGCCGTGGGCTTCAAACTCGGCGATGTAATCGTCCATGCGGGAGACGAGCGCCTCGTAATTGTCGTTGGAGACGGGCTGATAGTCCATGTCGCGCCGGGCCAGCTCCTCGGCCAGGATCTCGTAGAAGACGGTGTCCTCGTAATCCATGATGGCCTCGTGGATGCCCCCGTCAGAGAAGGCGCGCGACGGTACGTCCGTACCCTCATACCGCTCGACCAGCGCGTCCATGCCGTTGCCGCGGCAAAGGGCGAAGAGCTTCGATTCCAAATCATCATAATCTGCGAAGCGGTCGTCGCCGCGGGTCGAGTTGAGGATCCAGTTACCGATATAGACCATATCCAGAAGCCGGCGGAACTCTTTTTTTGAGAGATCGATCTGCATACCAAAGCCTCCTCTGCTGTCTCTAAACATTATATACACATTGCTTGGCATTTTCTACTGTTAAAATCACAGTATTCAGGAAAAAGATACTTGTGTTCTGCGGCAGTTTCGCATATGATAGGAGTGCTGCCGCGTGAGTTTTAGCTGCGGCGGCGGAAAAGAGGGGCCTGTTTTGAAAAAACTGAGCGTCTGTATTCTGTTCGGCGGCGTCTCGTCGGAGCACGAGGTCTCGCTGCGGTCAGCCGAGTCTGTGCTGAACCATATCGACAAAGACAAATATAACATTTTCCCGGTCGGCATCACCAAGGACGGCGACTGGATCCTGTTCGGCGGCAAGGACTACGGCATGCTGCCCGCCGGCACCTGGCAGAACTGCGAGGAAAACCGCCGCGCGGCCATCTCGCCCGTGCGCGGCCAGGGGCTTCTGAGCTTTGAAAACGACTGCGTCGTGCGCGAGCGCATCGACGTCGTCTTCCCCGTCATGCACGGCGAAAACTGCGAGGACGGCGCGATCCAGGGTCTATTGCAGATCGCCGGGATCCCCTATGTCGGCCCGCACGTCGCGGCCTCCGCGGCCTGCATGGATAAGACCATCACGAAGCTCATCGCTTCGCAGGCGGGCGTACGTCAGGCCGACTGGCAGCTCGTCACGCGCGAAGGCTTTGCCCGCAGCCGCGCAGCCGTGCTGGACGCGGTCGAGGCGAAATTCCCGTACCCGGTCTTCGTCAAGCCCGCCGGGACCGGCTCGTCCGTCGGCGTGGCCAAGGCCCAGGGCCGCGAAGCGCTGGAGGCGGCCATCGAGGCCGCGCTCAAATACGACCGCAAGGTCCTCGTCGAGGAGTTCATCCGCGGCCGGGAAATTGAGGTCGCTGTGCTCGGCAACGACAACCCCTTCGCCTCCGTCTGCGGCGAGATCGACTCCGGCGCGGAGTTCTACGACTATGAGGCGAAATACATCTCCGATTCCGCCCGGCTCTACATCCCCGCCCGCATCGCCGAGCAGACCGCTGAGCAGGTGCGCGAGCAGGCGGTCCGCGTCTATACGGCCATGGGCTGCCGGGGTTTGTCGCGTGTCGACTTTTTCGTGACGCCGGACGGCGGCACGGTCTTCAACGAGATCAACACCATCCCCGGCTTCACGTCCATCTCCATGTACCCCAAGCTTTTCGAGGCCAGCGGCATCCCCTACAGCGAGCTCATCGACGATCTGATCGCGCTCGCGCTGGAGGCGTGATGGTACAGGCAGCCAAAATTTCCATCACCGGCACGCAGCGCATGGAGGGCGTCGAGCCTGAGACGCTCGGCCTTGTGACCGAGGGCTCGTACTGCTATGAGCCGGGGCTCGCCATCGTCTCCTACGTCGAGTCGGAGATGACCGGGCTTGAGGGCGTCGTGACCTCCTTCACCGTCGAAGACGGCAGGACCGTTACGCTCCGCCGCACCGGCAAGCTCAACGCTGAGATGCGCTTTGTCCGCGGGCAGACGCATGATTCGCTGTACGACATGGGCTTCGGCGTCATGATGATCAGCGTCGTGACGGAGGATATGACCATTCTGCTCAACGAGCACGGCGGCGTGCTCGACCTGGAATACCGCGTCGAGGTGGAGCACGCGCTGTGCAGCCGCAACCATTACCACATTGAAATTCAGACGATCTGACAGTCTGACAAGGAGGAGTCATGCATGAAGCAGCCGCATATCTGTTTGGATGAGACCCTGGGCGTCCGCTATGCCATCCTGCCCGGCGACCCGGCCCGGCTCGACCGCATCGCGCAGCAGCTGGAGGGCGTGCGCGAGCTTGCCTACAACCGCGAGTTCCGCAGCCTGACCGGCACCTACCGCGGCGTCCCTATCCTCGCCGTCTCCACGGGCATCGGCGGCTCGTCCGCCGGCATCTGCGTGGAGGAGCTGCACAACATCGGCGTGGAGGCCGCCATCCGCATCGGCTCCTGCGGCGCGCTGCAGAAGGGCATCGGGCTGGGCGATCTGATCCTCGGCTGCGGCGCCATCCGTGACGACGGCGCGTCGAAGGCCTACGTCCATACCGAATATCCCGCCGTGGCGGACTACCGGCTGCTCGGCTTCTGCGTGGACGCGGCGAAGGACCTCGGCTGCCGCAGCCACGTCGGCATCATCCACAGCCACGAGAGCTTCTATCACGAGGAAAACGACGCGGAAAGCGCCTACTGGTCGCGCAAGGGCGCGCTCGGCGCGGATATGGAGTCCGCCGCGCTGTTTACCATCGGCCGTCTGCGCGGGATGAAGACGGCTTCCATCCTCAATAACGTTGTCGTCTACGGCGAAGACACTGCCGACGCCATCGGCGGCTACGTGGACGGCGAGAGTCTGACCGCCCGCGGCGAGCAAAATGAGATCCGGGTCGCCCTCGAGGCGCTGTACCGGCTGGAACAGGAGAGAGGCCAATGAAAAACGTTCTGTTTGTCGACTGCTGCATCCGCGGCGAAGCCTCCCGCACCAAAAAAGCTCGCGGATGCGTTTTTGTCCGCCTTGCCGGCTGACTGCCGCGTCACGCGGCTGGACTTGATGGCAGAAGATCTTTCCTACTTCAAGGACGGCTACTTTACCCAGCGCGAGCAGCTGCTCGCGGCAGGGGAGCGGGATCATCCGCGCTTCCGGTATGCACACCAGTTTGCGCAGGCCGATTTGATCGTGATCGCCGCTCCGTTCTGGGATCTGTCCTTCCCGGCCCTGCTGAAGGTCTACATCGAGCAGGTCTCGGTCGACGGCATCACCTTCGGCTCCACGGAGTCGGGCCTGCAGGGCCTCTGCCGGGCTTCGCATCTGGTCTTCCTTACCACGCGCGGCGGCTTTTACACCGGCGACACCATGGAGATGGGCAGCCGCTATTTGGACGCGCTGCACACGTTCTTCGGCATCGGCGCATACACCTGCATCGCCGCCGACGGCATGGACGTCGCGGGCTTCGACGCAGCGGCCTCCCTCGCCGCCGCCATCGACCGGGCCAAGGCCTTGGCCCGCACCTTCTGAAATCGTCTGCCGATAACCTCTTCCTTTCGGAAGAGGTTATTTTTATGTTGTTTTTTGTGGGAAGATGTGATAGAATCTGAAAATAAATCTGAAAACGGAAGGACTCGCACATGATTCAAATCGAAACAACATCGCATGACCCGTTTTTCAATCAGGCGTTTGAAGATTATGTGTTCCGGACCTTCCGGGAGGACGAGGTGCTGCTGCTCTGGCGCAACCGCTCGGCGGTCGTGGTCGGCTGCTATCAGAACATCTGCCGCGAGGTCCATGTGCGCGCGCTTCTGGAGCAGAACATCCCGGTCGTGCGCCGCATGTCCGGCGGCGGGACGGTCTATCATGATCTCGGCAATCTCAACTACACGCTGATCACCGGCCAGAGCGGTGCGCTGGACTATGACCGCTGTCTGGCCCCGGTGCTGCGGGCGCTGAACGCCCTCGGTGTCCCGGCGCAGAAAAGCCGCACCTGCGACATGACCGTGGACGGGAAAAAGATCTCCGGCAGCGCGCAGAAGATCGCAAACGGCCGCGTGCTGCACCACGGAACGCTGCTGTTCGACGCGGATCTGACCCGGCTGGACGAGATCACGACCGGCCGGAAAAACGACGCGTTCTGCTCAAAAGGGACGCAGTCGGCCATCTGCGCGGTCACGAACCTGCGGCCGTACCTCAGGGAGGACTGCGAGATCGTGACGTTCGCCCGGCAGCTGGCGCAGAGGATCCTGCCGCCCGGCGCAAAGACCGTCCGCCTCACGCAGGCGCAGCTCGCCGACGTCCGCCGCCTTGCCGCGGAGCTCTACCAGTCCTGGGACTGGACCTGGGGCAAGACGCCGGCCTTCACCTATGAAAAAAGACCGCGGAATTTGCCGGAAGGCCGATCCGCGTCCGCTATGAGGCGCGGCACGGGCTGATCCGGAACGCAGCCGTGCAGTCCGACGCAATCGACGCCGCGCGCGCGCGCATCCGCGCTGCTCGAAGGCGCACGGCTGGACCCGGCGCTGTTTTCTGGACGTCTGCCGGGCGCTCGCGGGCGAGCGGGCGGCGGAATTGTTCGATATTTTTATGTAAACCGAACGGAGGAAAAACGATGGAAAAACAGCTTGTTATGCCGAAGCTCCAGCCGGAGATGCAGAGCGGCGTTCTGTGCGCCTGGCTGAAAAACGGGGGGAGGAGATCCACAAGGGCGAGGCTCTGTACGAGATCGAGACCGATAAGGTCGTCAACCAGATCGAAGCGACGGAAGACGGCATCCTGCGCCGCCAGCTGTGCGAGGAAGGCGACAGCGTCGCGGTGCTGACGCCCGTCGCGATCGTCGAAACGTAGGAAAGGCAGGGGAGGACCATGGAACGCAAACCCGAATGGCTCCGCGTCCGCTATAACCAGCAGGCCGTGAGCGAGGTCGCGGAACTGATGCGCGATCTGAAGCTCAATACCGTCTGCAAGGCGGCCAACTGTCCGAATCTCGGCGAATGCTATCAGAAGCACACAGCCACGTTTATGCTCCTCGGCGACGTCTGCACGCGCAGCTGCCGGTTCTGCAACGTCACCTGCGGCAAGCCCCTGCCGCCCGACCCGGACGAGCCGGAAAACGTGGCGCAGGCGGCCGAAAGGCTGGGGCTTCGCCATGTCGTTCTGACCTGCGCCACGCGGGATGATCTGCCGGACGGCGGCGCGGCACACTTTGCAAAGACGATCCGCGCTATCCGCGCCCGCTGCCCCGGCACGACGGTCGAGACGCTGACCAGCGACATGAAGGGCGACCATGCGGCCGCCGATATCGTGATCGCCGCCCACCCGGAGGTGTTCAACCTGAATATCGAGACCGTCAGGGAGCTGCAGAAGGCCGTCCGCCCGCAGGCGGACTATGCGCGCACGCTCGGCGTTCTGCGCTATGTGAAGGAACAGGACCCGAGCATCCTCACCAAGACCGGCTTCATGGTCGGCCTCGGCGAGACGGACGCGCAGATCTCCGCCCTGATGGATGATGTGCTCGCTGTCGGCTGCGACATTCTGACCATCGGCCAGTATCTGCAGCCGTCGGAGGCGCACTGGAAGCTGGCCCGCTATGCCGCGCCGGAGGATTTTGCCCGGTATAAGCAGCTGGCGCTCGACAAGGGCTTCCGCCACGTGGCGTCCGCGCCGCTCGCGCGCAGCTCCTACCGGGCCTGGGAAGCGCTGGAGGACACGCATGATCTATATTGAGACCGGCTCGACCGACGTCTATTATAATTTTGGCCTGGAATACTATTTCGCGGCCGAAAAGAAGCTGCCGGAACCGGTGCTGCTGTTCTGGCGGACGACGCCGACGCTGATGGTCGGAAAATACCAGAACATCCTTGAGGAGATCAACAAGCCCTATGCCGACGCCCACGAGATCCGCCTGGTCCGCCGCATGTCCGGCGGCGGGACGATCTATACGGATCTGGGCGGCTGGCAGTTCACCTTTATCGAGCATTCCGACCAGACGCAGATCGATTTTTCCCAGTACATCGGCCCCGTCGTCGACGCGGTGCGCGAGCTGGGCGCGGACGCGGGCTTCAACGGGCGCAACGATCTGCTGATCGGCGGCAGAAAATTCTCCGGGAACGCGCAGTACCGGCTGCCCGGCTGCATCGTCCATCACGGCTCCCTGCTCTATGACACCGATCTTGCGCAGATGGCCGCCGCCACGACGGTCGACCCCTATAAGATCCAGTCCAAGAGCATCAAATCGGTCCGCGACCGCGTGACGAATATCTCCGAGCACCTGCCCAGGAAGCTCCCGGCGGAGCAGTTCAAGGCCTGTATGCTCCGGCACCTGATGCGCGGCAGCACGCAGACCTATTGCCTGACGCCCGCGGACGACGCGCGCATCCGAGCGCTGGCAGAGGAAAAATTTGCGGCCTGGGAGGCGGTCTACGGCCGCAATCCCGCTTCAATATCGAGCGGACCGGGCACTTCGCCGGCGGCAAGTTTCACCTTCCGCCTGGACGTGCAGCGCGGCGTGATCTGCCAGGCGTCTGTTTGGGGAGATTTCTTCTCGACGCTGTCCGCCGAGACCATTGCCGCCGCCGTGACCGGCTGCCGGTATGACCGGGCCAGCGTCCTCGCGGCCCTCCGCGCCGGCGGCATTGACGGCGCGGTCTACCGCATCTCCGCGGAAGACATGGCCGGCCTCCTTGCAGACTGAAAGACCCCGCCGCAGCCGCATTTGGCTGGGCGGGGTCCTTTTCTGTCTATTTCAGCGCCTCCAGGATCACGCGCCAGGCGGCGGTCAGGCGCTCGGCGCTCCAGGCGGCGTTGGCCGGGCTGGTCGAGGGAGCTTGACGGCCTCGCGGCCGGTCAGCTGCTGCTGGTAGCGGCGGAAATACTGGTACGACGTGCCGCCGTTGCAGTAGATCTGCCGGATATCCGCGCCGCGGAGAATGGGCGTCAGATCGTTCGGCACCACACCGCGGATGGAGCTGTCGCTCGAGCTCTCGATCTCGCAGCTGGCGATCGTGTCCCAGAGCGCGATGTGGTGCGTCAGCGCCAGCCGCTTCTTTTCCTCGATCGTCGTCGGGCGTTCGCAGCCCAGCACCGCCGCCAGCACCGGCCAGAAGCGGTTCTGCGGGTGCCCGTAGAAAAACATCGCCTCCCGCGACTTGACCGACGGAAACGAGCCCAGGATCAAAATCCGGGAGCTTCCGTCGTACAGCGGCGGGATCGGGTGGTCGATCCGCTCCATCACAGGGCCGCGATGAGCGCGTCGACCGCTTCTTCCTTCGTTGCCCACGAGCAGACGAAGCGCCCGGCCTCATGGTCGTCGTCCACGTGACCGGTGATCTCAAAGGCAAAGTCCCGCCGCAGCTGCTCGATCTGTGCGTGGCTGAGCACGAGGAAGACCTGGTTGGTGGGGGAGACGGCGAAGAGCCGGTAGCCCTTCTGCACGGCGGCCGTCTGGATGCGCTGCGCCTGCGTCACGGCGTGCCGCGCCATCGTGAGCCACAGCTCGTCCTGCAGATACGCGGTGAACTGCGTGCCGAACAGGAAACCCTTGGCGAACATGCCGCCGCGCTGCTTGATCATGTTGCGGAAATGCGGCTTGAGCGCCTCATTTGTGATGACGACGGCTTCGCCGAACAGCAGGCCGTTTTTCGTCCCGCCGAGATAGAAGACGTCGCAGTACGTTGCAAAATCCTCCGGCTGCAGGTCGTTGCCCTCGGCCACCAGCGCTGCGGCCATGCGCGCACCGTCGAGGAACAGGTACAGGCCGTATTCCCCGCAGACCTCGTGCAGGGCGGCGAGCTCCGCCTTCGTGTAGATCGTGCCGAGCTCCGTCGCGTCGGAGATATAGACCATGCGCGGCAGCACCATGTGCTCGTCCTTGCCGTCGCAGTGGCGGCGCATGACCTCGCGCACGAGCGCGGGCGTCAGCTTGCCGCTTGGTGCCTCAATGGCGCAGACCTTGTGGCCGGAGGCCTCGATCGCGCCGGTCTCATGGACGTTGATGTGGCCGGTGTCCGCGGCGATCACGCCCTCCCACGGCCGCAGCGCCGCGGCGATGACGGTCGTGTTGGCGATGGTGCCGCCGACGAGAAAATGCACGTCCGCCGCCGGGCAGGCGAAGCGGGCACGGATGGCGGCGCGGGCCTCGTCACAGAACGGGTCCATGCTGTAGCCGCAGGTGGTGGTCAGGTTGTTCTGTTCCAGCGCGGCAAGAATTTTGGGGTGCGCGCCTTCGGAATAATCATTGCGGAAAGAGATCATGGGAAACGTCTTCCTTTCGTCACATTCTGCTCTGATTGTACGGGTTCCGCGCGCAAAAAAGTCAACGGAGCGTCCGCGCTTTTTCCGCGCGCCGCGCCGGCCGAAGACTTTCCGGCACGCACAGCTCCGCCGTGCCGCTCACGCATGCGGCCAGCCCGTAGACCCCGGCATATACCGCCCCGCGCAGCAGCAGCTCCGCCGCCTCCGGACCCGGCGCGGGCGTCAGCAGCGCCGCCGCGCCCGCGCCCGCGGCCAGAAGCGCTGTCCGCACAGCCGCGCCCCGCCGAGGCCCGCAGCCCGGTCACGCGCAGGAGCCTGCGCAGGCTCAGCGCGAAGTTGACCAGATGCGCCGCGATGAACGTGAAGACATATCCGCCCAGTCCATACCGCGGCAGCAGCACGAACAGCAGCGCCACGTCCAGCGCGGACGTGATGGTGTTGTAGCGCACGTTGGCGACCTGCTCCGAAAGGCCCTTCAGCATCCCGTCCACCAGCGCGTCGAGATACAAGACCAGCGCCACCGGCGCAAACAGCCGCAGCAGCCGCCCGGCCTCCACGCTGCGGTATAAGAGCTGCGCCAGCGGCCCGGCCAGCACGAACAGCAGCCCCGCCGTAAAGCTCCCGAACAGCAGCCCCTGCCCGCAGACACTGCCGTGTGACCGACTGCAGCCGCGCCGCGCGCCTCTGCGCGCGGCAGGCGGCAAGCTCCGGGATCAGCAGATCGATGAGCGCATACAAAAACGCCGCCGGGAGCATTAAAACCGGGAACACCATCCCCGTGACGGTCCCGTAGGCCGCCATCGCGCGCTGCTGCGACGCGCCCGCCTGCGCGAGCCCCCAGGGGATGAGCAGCTGCTCGAGCGTCCGCAGCGCGGCGCGCAGATAGTCGCTCAGCGCCAGCGGCGCGGCAAGCTTTCGCACGCGCCGCCCAAGCCCCGGCGGCGCTTCAGACGGCGAAACACCGCGCCAGCCCTGCCGGTAAAACCCGTACAGCACGGCGGCCGCCCCGCAGGACGCGAGCAGATCCCCGCCCAGAAGCGCGAAGCACGCCCCGCCCAGCCCCTCCGGCGCAGACCGGAGCAGCAAAAGACTCAGCCCCAGACAGCATACGCGCTCGCACGCGTCCACGGCCGTCAGCCGCAGCACCTGCCCGGCCGCGGTCAGATATCCGCCCAGCACCAGATTGACGCACCCGACCGGCACAAGCCCTGCCAGCAGCCGCAGGCTGCCCTCCGCCTCCGGCAGGCGCAGCGCGTACCGCGCGATCCACGGCGCGGCAAAAAACAGCCCTGCGGCCGCCAGCATGCTCGTCAGCAGCACATAGCCGAGGCAGTGCGCCGCCGCGCCCTGCAGTCCGGCGCTGTCGCGCCTGCCGTAGGCCTCGGCGCAAAGGCAGCTCGCCGCGACCCGCGCCCCGGCGAGCCCCAGCGTCGCCGCGAACGCCGACACCGACAGCACGAGCTGCACGCCGCCCAGGCCCTCCGCGCCGATCCTTCCGGCCAGATACGCCTGGAACAGCATCGAAAGCAGCCGCAGCAGCAGCGCCGCAGCGGTCAGCAGTAAGGTATTTTTCAGGATCTGACGGCCAGTGAACAAAAAATCACCCTCCGCTCCAAGAATACGGAGCGGAGGGCGGCAGTATGCAGAAATTACTTGAGCTGGAACGTGTAATAGACGGCGCCGATCAGCTCCACCGCGATGGCGGCGAACATGGCGTAATACGCGAAGCCGGAGCCGAACAGCAGGCACGCGATCAGCACGATGGCCCACAGGACGCAGATGAAATAGAACAGCAGCGAATTGAACCCGTCGGGGAACAGCTGCAGCGTCTTGCCGCCGATCGTCAGCCGGCCGCGGTTCTTCGCGCACAGGAACACGACGAGCGCCGTGCCGATCAGGATGAGCGCGAGCAGGATGCTGCCGCCGATGCGGTTGGCCATGTAGGACGTGCGGGCCGTCAGGAAGAAGACGACGCCGGCCGTGGCCGTCACGAGCGAGAACGTGAAGAACTCCGAGCGGTAGAGCTGCCAGACCATGTACAGGCAGTAGACCAGCGGGTGCATGAGATAGATGGCGATCATGTTGCCGGTCCAGAAGATCGAGAGGATCCACGCCGACACACACAGCAGCGCGGACGCGGCCGCCGCATAGCGGCAGATCGACTTCGCCAGCGGCGCGCGCAGCACGATCGCCAGCGCGGTCAGCACCGCGAACAGCGCGAGGAACACGAACCTCGTGACCGTGAACACCGGGTAGAGCGCCGAGAAGCCGGCCATCGTCGCGTAATACGACCCGAGCTTCCAAAAGCCGTAGACCACGAGCACCATCAGCGCGAACGCGGCAGGGACTTTATAGACAACAGACTGATCCTCCGTCTTTTTTGCAGCAGTTTTGTTCTTCGTCATAATCTTCTGTCCTTTGATTGAAAATTCCGTTCAGTCCAGCGCGCCCGCGGCATACAGCACGGCGCTCAGCGCGCACAGCGGGGCGGTCTCGCAGCGCAGAATGCGCGGACCGAGCGTACAGATCTGCATCCCGGCCTCCTGGGCCAGGCGCACCTCGTCTTCTGAGAAGCCGCCCTCCGGGCCGGTCATAATGGAAACGGTCTCAAACGCGGCCTCGCCCACGGCGCGGCGCAGCGAGAGCGCGTGCTCGTTCTCATACGGCAGCAGCGCCAGCTCACACCCGGCGGCACGCTTGACCGCATCGGCGAACGACGGCAGCGCCAGCACCTGCGGGATCCGCCCGCGGCCGGACTGCGCCGCGGCGGACGCGGCGATCTTTTGCCAGCGGTCGAGCTTCTTCTGCGCCCCGGCGGCGTCGAGCCGCATCACGCAGCGCGAAGAGGGGAACGCGGCGATCTCATACGCGCCAAGCTCCGTCGCCTTCTGGATGACGTGCTCGAGCTTTTCGGCTTTGGCGTAGGCCGTGTAGACGCTGCACTGTACGCGCGGCTCCGACGCGGAGGCCGAAGCGCTGTCTACCACCAGGCAGACCTGCTGCGGCGAGATGTCGGAGATGGTGCAGCTGTAGTCGGTGCCGCAGCCGTCGCAGACGAGCACACGGTCGCCCTGACGCAGGCGCAGGACCCTGGCATGCGCGGCGTTTTCGCCCTCAAGCGTCAGAAAGCTGCCCCGGACCGACCCGGGCGCAACAAAGAACTTCGGCAACCCCATCGCCCGCCTTCCTCACGTACATACAAATGATATTATATCAGATGTCGAAGCGAAGCGCAAGTAAAAAAGTGATGGAACATCCGGGCAAAAAGAAATAAAACACTTGACAAACGGCGAGCAGCTGAGTATAATAATCGAGCAAATGAAAATTGCATGCGAGAGTGCTGGAATAGGTAGACAGGCACGTTTGAGGGGCGTGTGGCAACCGTCGTGTGAGTTCAAGTCTCATCTCTCGCACCATCGTCGTCGCGGACTGCGCTAGTTCGCGACGACTTTTTTTGCTGTGCATCAAAAAGTCATCTCTCACCCGCTTTGTCGCTCCTCCTCTCAACATCGCGATCGCTGACGCTGGATCGCGATGTTGGATCTTGGTTTGTTTCTGCTCCGGCTCGTTTGTGGCATGCAGCCTTCCGGAACGCGAAAGCGTACGGGATCTTTTCTATGCGATCATGTTGTTATATTTCCACCCACAAAGGAGTACCCCCATGCGAATCATTGGAGTTGTACCGGGCGCGAAGCTGTTCGGCTCGGAGGATCTGTATGCGGATCAGTATCTGTTCGTCAACGGCTATCCCAAGCGCATCAGCGTCTGCGGCGGCACGCCCATCGGCATTCTGAGCAGCGACGGCTATGTGATCGAACGTGCGCTGGAGCTGTGCGATGCGTTCGTGTTCTGCGGCGGCGCGCGGTTTTATCCGTATCATTTTGAGGTTATGGACTATGCGGCGCGGTCCGGCAAGCCTGTGCTCGGAATCTGCCTCGGGATGCAGATGATGAACACGTATTTCCTCGTCGCCGAGGAGGCGCAGCGCCGCGGCTGGAGCGGGACGCTGCTGGCGCTGTTTGACCAGATGAAAAAGGAGCGCTATATGTTCACCGAACCCGTGGACGGACACTGGAACGGTCATATCACGCGCGATTCAGTCGACAGCTTCAAGCATCCCATCCGCGTCGAGTCCGGCAGCCGCATCGAACACCTGCTCGGCGGGCCGGAGATCCTCGGCGCGTCCATGCACAATTACCGCATCACGCACCCGGCCGAGGCCCTGCGCGTCACCGGCCGCACGGCAGACGGGACGATCGAGGCGCTCGAATACGGCGATCAGATGCTCGGCGTCCAGTTCCACCCCGAAGCCGACGCCACCAGCGACGCCCTCTTCCAAATGATCTGCCGCTGAAAAAGGCTCCCCTTCCCAGGGGCCGATTCCCCCTATCAGGGGGAAATGTCCCGAAGGGACAAAAGGGGTAGGGATGCTGGCTCGGCGCAGCCGAGACTGAGAGGTTGTTGCAAATTTGCATAGAAAAAACCCAAACCGCAAATTCAGTTTGCGGTTTGGAAAGGAAGAAACGAGCACAAAGGATAAGAAGCCTTGCTTGCAAGGATTCGTTCCGTCGTGGTCGTTTCTGACGCGCCTCCGGCGGCCCTATCTTTTCTCTCGCAAGAGAAAAGATGGGGGAGAAAAGAGTGCTTGGGGACGCATGGTGCTTCCTGCCTCTGAATTCAGGCAAGTCCCAATGTTTCGGTTTGGCGTTCCACACGATGGTCACCCTACGGGTATCGTACTGCGCGCCGCCTGATACGGGGGTAACAAGTTTGCAACTAGTTGCTGTAGAATATCTGCTGTAAATAGAAGGTGCAGACCAGATTTGTTGGTCTGCACCTTTTTGCGGGGAGGTTTTCTATCCTTTTTCGCACCCCAAAGCCTTCCCTCTCAGGGGAGGTGGCTCGGCGAAGCCGAGACGGAGAGGTCGCCGCAAATTTGCAGCAACCTCTCAGTCACCTTCGGTGACAGCTCCCCCTGAAAGGGGAGCCTTTCCCCGACAAGAAGGCAACACCCATCAAAATTTCCACCGCACCTTCTATTGACAGCAGTCATTCTAAGGCAACCAGCTGCAAATCCGACACCCCCGTATCAGGCGGCGCGTAGTCAAAAACTCGTAAGGTGACCACCGAGTGGAACGACGCTTAAAAGATAGGTTCCCGCCTGAATACAGAGGCAGGATGCACCAAAACGCGTCTAAGCGCCCCTTTTCTCCCCCTTCTTTTCCGGCAAGACGGAAAAGAAGGCCGCCGGAGGCGTCGGCAGTCGCAAGTTTGCAAGAAACAATCCCTCAGTCAGCTTCGCTGCCAGCTCCCTTTACACAAGGGAGCCTTATTTGCGTTTCTATCTTCGCGCCGCGGTAATAGTAGCGCAGGATCGTTTGATAGCCGAAGCCGAGGCGGGCGATGGCGTTGGCGCCGTATTGGCTCATGCCGACGCGGTGGCCGTAGCCGCGCACGTCGAAGCGGAAGACGCCGTCCGCGTACCGCAGCGAAAAGCGCGTGGAGTTGAGCCCGAACAGCTGCCGCAGCCGCGTACCGGCGTAGGCCTGTCCGCGGATCGTGCAGGTATCCACGCCGCCGCCCGCCGTGTAGGACGTGCCGCCAAGCCACCCGGCCGGGTCGCCGTCCGCGGCCAGCCCGAGCGTTTCGGCAAATTCGGCAGGGGGAGCAGGTGACGGTGCTCGCATACGGGGCGCGTCCTGCTCGCCGGGGCTGTCCACCGCCTGCAGATAGGGCACGTCCGTGCCCCAGACCGCGGCCGCCGCCTCCGTCGAGCCGCCGGAGCAGGAAAAATACACCGCGTCGATGAGCGCGCCGCCATAGGTCAGCACCTCGTCCTGCGTCTGCTGTACAGCGTTTGACGCCTTGTCCCACGCCGCGTCAAACGCCGCGCCATACCGCTCCTGCAGCGCGTCCGCGCTGAGACAGGCCTGACAGCAGGCGCTCTGGCTGCAGACGTCCGCGTCCGCGTGCTTGCCGCCTGCCATCTGCCGCCGCGCAAACGTGCGCGCGGCGACGGCCTGCGCCTTCAGCGCCTCCGTCGCAAAGTCCGCCGGCATCTCCGAGAGCACGACCTGCGTCAGATACGTCTCAAAGTCCTCTTCCTGCGCATCACCATCCCGCAGGACCGTGATCGTCTCCTTTGCGCTTGGCGCTTCCACGACCAAAAGAAGCGTCTCCTGCGGGGCAGCCTCCCCGCGGGCGCTTCCCGAGGGGATCAGCAGCACTGCGCCAAGAGCCAATATCCCCGCCCGGATCAATACAGACATGTCCGCACCTTCCTTTCGGGCAAGTCTATGCGCCCGGGCTTCCCGGTATGCGCGGCAGATAGATTTACATAAATCTTGACAGCCTCCCGTACAGGTCGTATAATATGACAAAATGACACCATCAGAATGGAGTTTCCGTATGAAACACACGTTGAAAATACTGATCCCGATCCTGCTGATCCTCGCGCTGTTGATCGGTGCGTGCTGGTTTTTCCTTATCGCCCGCCGCGATCTGACGGAGAGCGTGTTTACCTACTGGGGCAATCATTTTTATAACAACGGCCGCTACGGCCGCGCCATCACCTGCTACAAGCTCGCCATGCACTTCGCCCCGAAGGACGCCGAGCTTGCCATCTGGCTCTCGAACGCTTACAAACGGAGCGGCAACTATACGAAGGCCGAATATACCCTCGTCAACGCCATCACGCAGAGCCCCGACGCGGCCGACCTCTACATCGCCCTGTCCAAGACCTACGTGGAGCAGGACAAGCTCCCTTGACGCCGAGACCATGCTCAGCCGCATCACCAACGACGCCGTCCGCACCCAGATCGACGCTCTGCGCCCCGCCGCACCCGTGATCGAGCCGGAGAGCGGCACCTATACGGAATACATCGATGTCACCATCACCGGGACCGAGGGCACCGTCTACGCCGTCTGCAACAGCGATTTCCCGGCCGAGGAGACGGACATCTATACTGGCCCCATCTCCCTGACCGCGGGCGAGAGCAAGATCGTCGCGCTGAGCGTGGCGGACAACGGTCTCGTGAGCGACGCCGTCTACGCCGGCTATACCGTCGGCAGCGTCGTGGAGCCGGTCACGCTGGCGGACGCGGGGCTGGACAGCTATGTCCGTGAGCTGCTCGGCAAGACGGCTGGCAGCACGCTGATGACGGACGAGCTTTGGGCTATCGAGGAGCTGGAACTGCCCGATACCGTCGCCTCGCTGGAGGATCTGCCGTACTTCACCGGCCTGCGCACGCTCTCGCTGCACCACAGCAGCGCGTCGATGGACCTGTCGGTCCTCGCCCAGCTGCCGACGCTGCGCACGCTGGACCTGTCCGGCTGCACGCCTCGTCGGCGGCGATGAGCACCATCGTTTCCCTGCCGGAGCTGACGAGCCTGAACCTCTCCGGCTGCGCCGTCATCGACATCAACGCCCTGATCGGCCTGCAGAAGCTGGAGTTCCTCGACCTTTCCAACAACACCATCTCCGACCTCACCGCCCTGTCCGCCCTGCAGGCGCTCAAGGAGCTGCATCTGACCAACAACCCCATCACCTCGCTCGCCAACCTCAAAAACTGCACGCAGCTGGAGATCCTCTACGCGAACCAGTGCTCCATCACGCGCATCGCGGGCCTGGCCGACCATACGGCGCTCAAGGAGCTGTATCTGGCCAACAACCAGATCGCGGATATCTCCGTCCTCGCCTCCTGCACGGCGCTGCAGACGCTGGACCTGTCGTTCAACGCGGTCACGGATATCTCCATCGTTTCCGAGCTCAGGCAGCTGGTCGACCTCAACGTGAGCAACAACCAGATCACCGTCTTCCCGGCTGTGGACGCCGATACGCCGCTCTGGCACGTCGATATCAGCCACAACCAGATCGAGGATCTGACCGGCCTTGCAGGGCAACCTCTCCGTCAACTTCATCAACGCCGACTATAATAAGATCAAGTCCATCGCAAAGCTCGAGGAATGCGTCATGCTCGTCAAGATGAACCTCTGGGATAACCCCGTGAACACCGACGAGGTCAAAAAACTGCAGGACGTCGGCATCATCATCAACTATAACCCCGAATACAAGGAAGCGGACACAGAAGCCTGAGAAACCAGCGGCAGCCCGGATCGGACGATCCGGGCTGCTGTTTGCTTATTGGACCAGATTCAGCGCGGGGTTCATATAATAGACGTTTTTCTCGTCCAGCCGCTGCCGCAGCAGCTGGATGGCCTCACCGAAGCGCTGGAAGTGGACGACCTCGCGCTCGCGCAGGAAGCGGATGACGTCGTTGACGTCCGGGTCATCGGAGATGCGCAGGATGTTGTCATACGTGACCCGTGCCTTCTGTTCGGCAGCGAGGTTCTCGGTCAGATCGGCAATCGGGTCGCCGGTGACGGCCATCGTTGCCGCGCTCCACGGCGTGCCGGAGGCCGCCTGCGGATAGACGCCCGCCGTGTGGTCGACAAAGTAGGGGGCAAAGCCCGCCGACGCGATCTGCTCCTGCGTGAGCGTGCGCGTGAGCTGGTGGACGATCGTCCCCACCATCTCCAGATGTCCCAGCTCCTCGGTGCCGATGTCCGTCAGCAGCCCCTTGAGCTCCGGATAGGGCATGGAATAGCGCTGGCTTAAAGTATCGCAGCGACGCGCCCAGCTCCCCATCGGGGCCTCCATATTGGGAAATTATTACAGCTGCGAGCTGCGGGTTCGGGTTTGTGATGCGCACAGGGTACTGCAGCTTCTTTTCATAGACAAACATCGCTCAAGCCTCCGTTTCTGCGTCCCAGGGCCAGGGGTCATCCAGCCAGGTGTACCGGCCGCACATGGCGGCCTCCGTCTGCGTGAGGGCAAAGCCGCCGTCCGCCATCTGCTGGCGCAGCAGCTCGTATTGCTCGACGTATTCGTTGAACAGCTGCACGGCCTCCGCGTCGTCGGCATGCGTGTCGAGATATAAGCCCAGCTCCGTGATCGCGAAGTTCGCCGCCTGCAGCTCCTGCAGGCGCTGCATCTCCTCCGCCGAGCGCGGCTCCACGCTCTGCGCGCCGCGATAGGGGAGGTCGAGCCCCGGGAACAGCGTTCCCTTCATCAGCGCCCGTCCCGCGGCGTAGCGCTCCGGGTTGTCATTCTGAAACGGAACATAGGGGTTCGCCAGCGGCGCGCACGCGGGCAGCGTGCCCCGCGCGTCGCTGCAGCCCCCGGCGGTCTGTGCCGCCATCTGCATATCAGCCAAAAGATCGGCTCCTCTCAAGAAATTCGGGCATCTTCGCCCTGAACCAATCTATGCAGCTCCGCTTCGACAGGTGCAAAAGCGCCCGCCCCGGATCCCGGGGCGGGCGCATGATCGTATTCGTCAGTCTCCCGCGAGTTCTTTCGTCCGCTCGTAGGCGGCGATGACAGCGTCCATGGCGGCGGCGCGGAAGCCGCGCTGCTCGAGCGTGCGGACGCCCGCGATCGTCGTCCCGGCCGGGCTGCAGACCTCGGCCTGGAGCTTGCCCGGGTGCTTGCCGGAGGTGAGGGCCGTCCCGGCTGCGCCGATGAGCGTCTGCGCCGCGAGCGCCAACGCCTGATCGTACCGCAGCCCGCAGGCTACGCCGCCGTTGGCCAGCGCGTCCAGAAACAGATACACATACGCCGGCCCGCAGCCGGAGACCGCGCTGCCCGCGTCGATCTGCCCCTCCGGCATCCGCATCAGCAGCCCTGCCGCCTGCAACAGCCGTTCCAGCTCACAAAGCTCGTCCTCCGTGACCTGCGATCCCGGCGAGAGCAGGATCACGCCCGTGCCGCTGGCGACCGGCAGGTTCGGCATGATCCGCACGACCGGGCAGTCAAAGCCCAGCGCCTGCCGGATCGTCCCGGTCTTGACCCCGGCCGCCATCGAGACGAGGACAAAGCGGTCCGTTCTTTCCAGCAGTGCCGGGCGCAGCTCATCCAGCAGCGCCGGGAGCATCTGCGGCTTGACGCCGAGGAAGATATACTCGCACGCGGCGGCCGCCTGCAGATTCGTGCCGACCTTCGCACCCAGCACGGCGGCCAGCGCCTCCGCCTTTTCCGGCGTCCGGTTGGCGAGCAGCATGCGCTCGCCGCTCTTTGCCGCGGCCCGGGCCAGGGCGCTGCCCATGTTGCCGGTGCCGATGAAGCCCATCTTGTATTCTGCCATAAAAGCGCCTCCTTACCGGGTCTGTCCGTCGCCCGTGACGATATATTTGTAGGTGGTCAGCTCCCGCAGGCCCATCGGGCCCCGGGCGTGGAGCTTCTCCGTGGAAATGCCCATCTCGCAGCCGAGGCCGAACTCGCCGCCGTCGGTGAAGCGCGTCGACGCGTTGACGTAGACTGCCGCGCTGTCGACCAGACGGGTGAAGCGTTCAGCCGTCTGCGCGTTTTCGGTGACGATGGCGTCGGAGTGATGCGTGGAGTGCGCGGCGATGTGCCGGATGGCCTCGTCCGCGTCGGAGACGACCTTGACTGCAAGGATGTAATCGAGGAATTCCGTGTCAAAATCCCGTTCGCCCGCGGGCGTGCCGGGGATGATGGCCTGCGCCGCGGCGTCCAGCCGCAGCTCGACCGGTATCTTACCTGCCGCCGCCCGCGCGTCCACGAGACGCGCCTTGAGCCGCGGCAAAAACGCCCCCGGCCACGTCCTGGTGCACGAGGGCGACCTCCTCCGCGTTGCAGACTCCGACGGGCGGCTGGTCTTGGCGTTTTCGATGATGTTCAGGGCCTTCTCCAGATCCGTGTCCTTGTCGACGTACATAGACGTGGCAGATGCCCGTGCCCGTCTCGATGCAGGGGACCGTCGCCGATTCCACGCACGGCGGATGAGCCCTGCGCCGCCGCGCGGGATGAGCAGGTCGACAAGGCCGGAGGCCGTCATCAGCTCCCTGCGCGCTCCGGCGCGTCGGATCGGAGACGAGATTGACGAACGTCTCCGGCAGACCCGCCTCCCGCAGCCCCTCGTGCATGGCCGGCGACGATGGCGGCCGCGGAGCGGTACGCCTCCTTGCCGCCGCGCAGCACGCAGACGTTGCCGCTCTTCATGGCCAGCACCGCCGCGTCGGAGGTGACGTTCGGACGGCTCTCATAGATGATCGCCACGACGCCCAGCGGCACCGCCGTCTTGCGGATGACGAGCCCGTTGGGCCGCCGTACCTCAGCCAGCACCTCGCCGACCGGGTCGGGCAGGGCGGGAGACCTGCCGCATGCCGTCCGCCATGGCGGCGATGCGCGCCTGCGTCAGCCGCAGCCGGTCGAGCATCACGTCGGAGATGGTGCCCTTCGCCGCCTGCACGTCCGCCTCGTTCGCGGCGAGGATGGCGTCTGTTTCGCAGACGATGGCGTCCGCCATGCGCAAAATGGCCGCGTTCTTTTCTTCGCTGCCCAGCCAGGCCAGGGCCGGGGCGGCGGCCTTCGCGGCCAGCAGCAGTTCGTGCGTTGTCATGCGTCTGCCTTCTTTCCTGTAAATCTGGTGCCGATGGCGCGGCCGTCGAGCAGTGCGTACAGCTGCTCCACATCCGCCCCGTTGGCGATGATCATATCCGTGCCCGCCTTCGTGACGATCTGTGCGGCGGAGAGCTTCGTCTTCATCCCGCCGGTTCCGAGCTCGGAGCCCTTGCCTTCGGCCAGGCGGAGGATGTCGTCCGTGATCTCCGGCACGACGTCGATGCGCTGCGCGTCCGGATTTTTGTGCGGGTCGGCGGTATAGAGCCCGTCGATGTCCGGAGAGCAGGACCAGCAGATCCGCCCGGACGCTCGTGGCCACGATGGCCGAGAGCGTATCGTTGTCGCCGATGCCGAATTCCGCGACCGAGACGGTGTCGTTCTCATTGATGATCGGGATCGCGTCCAGCTCCAGCAGGCGCTGGATGGTGTTCTGGAAGTTCTCGTGCCGCGCAGGGTCGGCGATATCGTCCGCCGTCAGCAGGATCTGCGCGACGGTGTGGCGGTATTCCGAGAACAGCTTGTCGTAGGTGTACATCAGCTCGCACTGGCCGACTGCGGCGGAAGCCTGCTTGGTCGGCACGTCCACCGGCTTTTTGCCGAGGCGCAGCTTGCCCACGCCCATGCCGATGGCACCCGAGGAGACGAGGATCACTTCGTTGCCCGCGTTCTTGAGATCGCTGAGTACCTTGCACAGCGCCTCCATCTGCCGGATGTTGAGCCGCCCCGTGGGGTGGGTGATGGTGGAGGTGCCGATCTTGATGACGATGCGCATGGCTCTGTCCTTCTTCCGTTGGTTTCTGAAATGGAGTATAGCACATGCGCCGGAAGATGACAAGTGCAGCTTTTGAATGAAGTACATGAAATTTTATCATGTGTCGCTGGATTTAATATACGGAGATACCTTGACAGGCGAGGTATCTCGTGCTATACTGGCTCCACGAAACGGAGGTGGACACGTGACGATCCGGGCAGATGTGCTCCGCGGCCATACGGACGCGGTGATCCTGGCGCAGCTGATGCGCCGCGACAGCTACGGCTACGAGATCAACAAAACGATCGAGAGCCTCTCCGGCGGCGCCTTCGTGCTGAAGGAGGCCACGCTCTACACCGCCTTCCGGCGGCTGGAGGACAGCGGGCTGATCGTCTCCTACTGGGGCGACGAAGCCGTCGGTGCGAGAAGGAAATATTATAAGATCACGCAGCAGGGCCGGGAAGCCTACCGGCAGGCACGGGCGGAATGGGCCGATACCGTGCGCATCCTGCACGCATTATTGGAGGAAGAAGCATGAGAGAACAGATCCAGGCCTACGTCAACGGCCTTTTCGCCGACGCCGCGCTGACCATCCGCAACGCGGAGGTCCGGCAGGAGATCCTGCAGCATACGCTCGACCGCTATGACGATCTGGTTGCCTCCGGCAAGCCGGAGCAGGAGGCGTATGACGAGGCCGTCGCCGGTATCGGCGACGTGTCGGAGCTCTACGAGCATAAACCGGCAGAAAAACAAGCGGAAGCACCGAAGTCCGCGCGGGATTTTCCCGCCCCGCCCGCCGCACCCTACACGGCTCCGGCCGCACCTGCAAAAAAGAAGAAATTTCCTGGCTGGGCCATCGCGCTGATCTGCGCGGCGGTGGTGCTGTTGGCAGTTCTGGTGCTGAACTTCGCGGGCACGGCGGCCTTCACGGTCCTGCGCACCGGCGAGCGCTATATTTATGACCACGCGGGGGCCTATGAGACCCTCGGCCGCAGCGGCTTCGGCAGCGAGCAGGTCATGGCGGACATCGACGAGATCGAGATCCACTGGCTGTCCGGCAGTGTCTATCTCGTCGAGTCGGAGACCGACGGCGTGACCTTCCAGGAGGACTACACCGGCGACGTGGACGACTACCGCCTGCGCTACGCCGTGGAGGATGGTAAGCTCGTCATCCAGCCCTGCCGCTCGCGGACCTTCGGCTCCATGGACCTGCCGAAGAAGACCCTGACCGTCTTCCTGCCGAAGACGCGGACGCTGGACGCGGTCACCGTCGAGACCGTCTCCGCCGACGTGGAGCTGCACGGCGGGCAGACCAGCGATCTGAGCGTCACCACCACGAGCGGCGAGATCATAGGACCCGGCATCAGGGCCGGGAATACGACCTCAGCACGGTCAGCGGCGGCGTCCGCCTGCCATCGCTCCCGGCGGCGGGCAGCAGCATCGACTGCGATACCGTCTCAGGTTATATGAGCCTTGGCTGCGCGGCCTGCCCGGCGGACGTGGACTTTGACAGCGTCAGCGGCAGCCTGACCCTCACGCTGCCCGCGGGCAGCCAATATACCCTGCGTTCGACAGCGTCAGCGGCCGCATCATCACCACCAATTTCACCCCCGGCACCGCCGCCCCCTGCGCCATCTCCGCCGAAACCGTCTCCGGTGACCTGGAGATCCGCAACCCCTAAAAAGGATCCTCCCAGGGCCGATTCCCCCTATCAGGGGAAATGTCCCGAAGGGACAAAAGGGGTGGGATGCTGGCGCGCAGCTGAGAGGTTGTATCAAATTTGCATAGAAAAACCCAAACCGCAAATTTAGTTTGCGGTTTGGAAAGGAAGAAATGAGCACAGAGGAAAAGAGGCTCCGCGAACAGCGGGGACTCGTTCCGTCGAGGCCGGTTCTGACGCGCCTCCGGCGGCCCTATCTTTTCCGTTTTGCCGGAAAAGATGGGGAAAAAAAGGGCGCTGGGTTACGGTTTGGTGCGTGATTCTGCCTCTGATTTTAGGTGAGAACCAATTTTTTTCAGGCATCGTTCCACTCGGGAGTCACCTTACGTATGTCTTGACTACGCGCCGCCTGATATGGTACACCGGATTTGTGAGTAGTTGCGTTTAAATCGCTGCGGTAAAACGTCCTGCGGATAAAAATCTTAGGGTAGTACGGGTTCGCATTGGACTTTAAACTATCGCGGGAAAGTCCAGAAAAACCGAAGAGGTTTTCTGGTCGGTTCAAGGGGTCTGAGGGGAAATCGAAATCCCTCAGGCTCTTTTTCTTTTTGCCAGCGTTTTCTTTTGGAGAAGCAAAAGAAAATGCTGATGGGCAGTTGCAAATCTGTACAGTCTACCAGCCTTTTGAAAGACTTCTGGAAACGCCAGAGGCTTCCCCTATGAGGGGAAGCTGTCGCCGGAGGCGACTGATGAGGTGGACAGCGCCTCGTAGCAAAAAGGTGCAGCCTGACAAGTTCAGGCTGCACCTTCTATTTACAGCAGATATTCTGAGGCAACTACTCACAAACTTGATGTACCGTATCAGGCGGCGCGTACCAAGACGCCCGTGAGGTGACTTCCGAGTGGAAAGAAAACTAAAACATTGGCTCCCACCTATATTCAGACGCAGGAAGCACTAAACGCGTCCACGCACGCTTTTTTCCCCATCTTTTCTCTTGCGAGAAAAAGATGGGGCCATCAGATCAGAAAACACCACGACGGAACGAATCCTTGCAAGCAAAGGCTTCTTATCCTCTGTGCTCGTTTCTTCCTTTCCAAACCGCAAACTAAATTTGCGGTTTGGGTTTTTCTATGCAAATCTGTGACAACCTCTCAGGCGCTGCGCGCGCCAGCTCCTGGGAGGGAGCCTTTCCGTTGCGGCGGGGGATCAATCCCTCAGTCAGCTTCGCTGACAGCATCCCCTACCCCTTTTGTCCCTTCGGGACATTTCCCCCCGATAGGGGGAATCGGCCCTTTACACAATTTAGGGCTTATTCTGCATCTCCTCCCAGCGGGCCGAAGCGGGCGGTGAGCCAGGTCTGGCAGAGGCCGACCCAGGCGTGGACGGCGCGGGAGGCCGCGTCGACCTCGCGCGTTGCCACCGACATGCCGTGGCGGCCGGATTCGAACAGATGGCATTCGCACGCGACGCCGTAGCGGTGGAGCTGCTGCACGAACAGCAGGCTGTTCTCTACCGGCACGCTGTCGTCAGTCATCGTGTGCCACAAAAACGTCGGCGGCGTCTTCTCCGAGACGTTCTCCTCGAGACTCCAGTACTGCTCCGGTTCGCCCGACGCGCGGCTGACGTTCACGATGCTGTTGCGGTGCGCATACTGCCCGGCCGTAATGACCGGGTAGCCCAGCACCATCGCGTCCGGCCGGAGGACCGACGCGTCCTGCACGCCGCAGCGCTCGGCCAGTGCCGGATCGTCCCAGTGCACGCCGAGGCTGGCCGCCAGATGCCCGCCCGCGGAGAAGCCGCAGATAAGGATCTTCTGCGGGTCGATCCACCATTCGTCCGCACGTTCGCGCACGAGCCGGACGCTCTGCGCGGCCTCGGCCAGCGGCTGCTTGCCGCCCGCGTCCTCACCGCAGGAGTAGAGCAGGATGAACACCTGCAGCCCCATGTTCAAAAAGGCGGACGCCGGTGCGTCGGACTCGCGCACGGAGCAGAATTCATACGCGCCGCCCGGGCAGATGACCACGGCGGGGCGGCGCAGCGCCGTGTCGGACTGCATTTCCTCGCTCGGCCCGTGCAGGATCGCGGTGAGCGTGGCATTCTGGGAGATCTGGATGGTCTCAAGGATCATGGCATTTATTCCTTTCTGGATCGGGTTTTGGAGCGCCGCGTCCGCGGAAAGCCGGGCGCGGCGGCTTTTTTACAGGAAGAATTTCCGGTGCAGCGACTCGCGCAGCGGCTTGCAGATGGCGATGACGATGAGCATCAGCCCCAGTACCACGCCCGCGACCATCGGATAGAACGACCAGAAGAGCGTCTCGTGGATCTGGAAGGTCAGATTGATCAGGAACTCAATGAGCACGGCCAGTCCGCCGCCAAGGATCAGCATACCGCCGTAAATGTAAAGATACCCGCCGCGCAGATAGTACGTCAGGGCGACCGCGGCGCTTACCAGCAGCCCGATCGCGCCCGTCACGGGGAAGGCGAACGAGAGGAACCAGTGCCCGCCGGTGGCAAAGTTGATATACAGCAGATACAGCCCCACTGCGACGAAATCGACCGGCACGAAGATCACCGGGTTCGGGTGCCGGAACCACATCGGAAGCAGGATGACGATGTACAAACAGACCGATCGCCCCCCCGCGTAACCGGACCAGACGAGCGTTCCGTTGATACGCCAGTCGCAGAGCAAACACAAAAGCGCAGGCAGAAGCGCCGCCATGGTCAGCACGAACAAAATACCAGAACGATTCACGTCCTCAGGCCGGATGCGCTTGTCCGGCGGGAACGGGGGATCGGACAGATTGCGCGGGATATCCGGGTGGAACACCGGCGTCCCGCAGAGCGGACATTTCTTTTCACTGTCGGCGAGCTCTACGCCGCATTTGACACAGTACATAGACAGACGAACCTCCTGATCACGTCCAGCGCTGGTTGCTCTCGACCTTGACGGGCAGCCCCAGCGCGTGCAGCACACGGTAAAAATGAGATTCCAACTCCGGTTCGCGGATGTTGCGGATCATGTTGATATACATGGTGCCGTTCCAGCTGACAACGCCGCAGTTGTGCGGAGCCTTGGCCTGTACGCCGATGATGAAATCCATCCGCGCGACGTACGGGGCCATTTCCTCCGGCAGCTTGACAAGGCCGAGGTTGGACAGGCACAGACAGGACTTGCACTCACCAACCAGATCGAACACAGCCTTCATGGCGATATTTTTGATAAACAGCGGCATCGCCCGCAGCACGGCCGAGCGTTCGCTCGCGACGTTCGTGGCGATCTTGGCGGACATCATCCGCGTCGTTCTCCAGACCCATGCGGTAGTGCACGATCTGGCAGATCTCCGCGAGCGAGTAGTCGCCCAATCGCGGGTCGATCTCCGGCGTGACATAGGATGCGAAATTCCGAATCGTCCGGCTCGGGAACAGTCCGCGCAGATTGACCGGCAGCAGGACCTTGACGGGCCGGCGGCGCATGCGGCGCGGAACCTTTTCCGCTTGCAGGTCGCTGATGGCCTTCATCATAACGGCAGCGATAAACTCCGTTACGCTGACGCCAAATTCCTTTCGCCTTGGCCTTTACGGCGTCCACCGGCAGCATCAGCGTCGTGAGATCCAGAAAACCGTCCGGCTCCGGCGTGCCGCTCAGGTGGTAGGCGGTCTGCTCCTTCCGGCTGGCTGTGATATGCCCGGCATAGCGCAGGAAGCTGTCCTCCAGCTCCTCGGGTTCCGGTCCTCCAGCCGGCCGAGCACGCCGCGCTCCGCCGGGATCTGGATGCCGTATTTCTGGCTCAGATATTCCGCCGTCAGCGTCTTGAGGAAGATGAGGCCGCCCGTGCCGTCGGTGACGGCGTGGAAAAACTCCACGGCCATCCGGTTCTTATACACCAGCACGCGGAACGCGCATCTGCGCACATCGTCGAAGGGGACGTGGACGAGCGGATAGCTTTTGTCCTCCTCGATGGCGGGAGCCTTGCTGATTTCCTCGAGATAGTACCAGAACACACCTCGGCGCAGCCGGACAGCGATGGACGGAAAACGCCGCACTGTCACATCCAGTGCCGCGCGCAGCACGGGCACGTCGACCGGCTCATTCAGCGTGGCGGACAGGCGAAAATAGTTCGTCCATCCGCGCCGCTTTGCCGCCGGGTATATTTTCGCAGCATTGTCGAGCCGCATCCAGCGCAGCTTTTTCGGGCCGGGGAGAGCACCGCGTCATAAACTGGTTGATCGTGTCAAAATCGGACATGTTCTCATTGAGATAATACAGCACATACGCATGCCAGCGCTCCGGCGCAACGACGATCCTGCTCCGGCAGCCGCGGCCAGCAGCTTTTCGTGCAGCACCGCCGCGTGTCGTCGAGCATGACCTCGTCCCCGCCAACGAACAAGCGACGGCGGCAGGCCCCGTCAGATCGCCGAACAGCGGCGAGCACAGAGGGTCCGTGGGGTGGTCGGTATAGCACGCCGCGTAAAACTGCAGCAGCTCCGGCGTCATGGAGGGGTCAATGTCGCGGTTGTCGATATACGACTGGCCGGAGCCGGTCAGATCTGTCCACGGCGAGATGCCGATCAGACCGCACGGAAGCGGCAGCTTCCGCTGCTTGAGCCGCAGGCACAGGCAGTAGATCAGCCCGCCGCCCGCGGACTCGCCGCACAGCAGGATCTGGCTGGCGGGATAGCCCTTCGAGAGCAGATACTGATAGCTTACGACCGCATCGTCCAGCGCGGCCGGGAACCGGTCCTCCGGCGCCAGCCGGTAGGCCGCGCAGAACACGCGCACGCCGCATTCATCCGCCAGCGTCGCGGCAAAGCCCTTGGCATAGTCAAGATTGCCGCAGGTGTAGCCGCCGCCGTGCAGATACAAAACCACGCCCTGCCGCGGCAGATGTCGTTACATCGCCGACGAGATCGCGTCGACGGCTTTTTCGGCTTCGGACTGGATGGCCTTGGCGG